>Ga0307948_1000022_pt1 | contig 107665 bp, 79 predicted proteins | sample OrgLakmetagen280_FD_201824 | JGI IMG/M metagenome (GOLD analysis project Ga0307948, IMG submission 201824) | Saline water microbial communities from Organic Lake, Antarctica - #280 | ecosystem: Environmental > Aquatic > Non-marine Saline and Alkaline > Saline | place: Antarctica: Organic Lake...
TTCCACATTGGCTTCATCGCGAATATCGCAGACCAGCGGCAGCGCCTTGCCGCCGGCGGCCTCCACGGCCTCGGCGGCGGTGTGGATGGTGCCCGCCAGCTTGGGGTGGGGCTCGGCGGTCTTGGCGGCGATGACGATATTGGCGCCGTCGCGTGCACAGCGCACGGCGATGGCCTCGCCGATGCCGCGGCTGGCGCCGGTGATGAAGATGGTCTTGCCTTGAAGGCTCATGGATACGCTCCCGTTTGATGCGGGAGGAAGCCTAGACGCCGCACGCAGGCCGCGAAAGCGTCAAGCGGCCTAAAGCCCGCGCCAAACCCGCCAGGCGGGGCAGTAAAGCCCCTCCTCATTGCGGCAATTGGCGAACGTGAACAGCACCGTCCAGGCGCGCCCCACCACCTCGTCCTTGTGGACATAGCCAAGGCTGGCGCGGCTGTCGGAGGAAGCGTCACGGTTATCGCCCATCAAGAAGAGCTGGTTTTCCGGCACCAGGAAGGGACCCACATCATCAAACGGTCCCGCATCGGTGCGCTCATAGATCACATGCTCGAACCCGCCGGGCAGGGTCTCGTCATACACCGCCACCGACACTTCCGCGCCGGTATAATCGCGATAGGTGCGCTCACCCAGCGGCTCGCGGGGGATGCGGTCGCCATTGACGTAGAGCCGCCCGCTGCGCATCTCGATCCGGTCGCCGGGCAGGCCGATGACGCGCTTGATGAGATTGAGGTTCTGATCGGGATCCCGGACCACCACCACATGGCCGCGATCCGGCAGCGAGCCGAAAATCCGCCCCGACCAGCTTTCAGGCAGAAGATAGCCCATGCCCAGCGGCAGCGAATGGCGCGAATAGCCATAGGCAAACTTGCTCACCAGCACCCGGTCGCCCACCTCCAGGCTCGGCTGCATGGACACCGACGGAATGTGAAACGCAGCGAAGAAGAAGGTGACGAGCACAAACCACACCGCCGCGACCCCGCCCACGAAGGAGACGATTTCGCTCGCCTCGCTGGCGGCCTTGCGGCCCATTCGCTTCACCAGATCGCTCATTTAAATTTCACCGCCGTGCCGTAGGCCAGGATTTCCGCAGACCCTTCCATAACGGCCGAGGTGGAAAAGCGGAAGGTCACCACCGCATCGGCGCCGAGCTGTTCGGCGTGGGCCACAAGGCGGCCCAGCGCCTGTTCGCGCGCTTCAGCCATCAGCTGGGTGTATTCGTGAACTTCGCCGCCCACCAGATTGCGCAGGCCTGCAATGAAGTCGCGGCCGAAAAACCGCGCCCGCACCACCGAGCCCCGGGCGATGCCGATGACCTGCTCGATCTCGCGGCCGGGAACCGCATCGCCCATGGTCACAAGGACGGGCGCGCGTGCGCCGGGATGATCTTTCATAGTCGCCATGAAGCACCCCAATCCGACCGGCCGATCCCGCGCGTCCGAGCTGTCCGCCTCGACCGGGCGCGACGCTCATAAGCGCCTATCAATATCAGTGTTTCATCTGATTCCAAACGCCTAACGCGCAGGTTTCGTCCGGCTTCGCGCAGCACGGCGTGCGAATCCGTGGTATCAGGAAAGAAACCGCGCTGTGGAGACTCCCATGACCGATTCGACCACGGGCCCGACACCCGAAGAGCCCGGCGGCCCGCCTTCTGGCCCCGGCGGCGGCGAGGCCCGCACCAGCCCGCGCGATCAGAGCGGCGACCGGATTCTGGTGATCGTCAATTACGTGCTGGCGTTTCTGGCGCTGTCCAACGGCGTGACGCTGCTGATCGCGGCGATCCTGGCCTATGTGCGCCGCGATCAGGCCGAGCCCTGGCTAAAAAGCCATTTCGACTTCCAGATCGCCACCTTCTGGTACGGGCTTGTCTTCTTCATCGCCGGCTTCGTGACGCTCTGGATCCTGGGCCTGGGCCTTCTGATCTGGCTCATCGGCGCGATCTGGCTGGTGATCCGCGCCGCCGTGGGCCTCATCCGCCTCATCGACGGACGCGCCCACAACGACCCCTGGGGCTTTCTGGTCTAGGCGCTTTCCAGCATCGCTTCGCCCGGTTCGAACAGGGGCGCGGCGCCCAGCTTGATGTCGCCGATCAGGCCTGGCGCGCTGGACAGCACGGTGTCGGCGTAGACCCGCGCGAGCGAGATTTTCGAGCGGGCGTAGGGTTCGTTCTCGCCGTCCTTCAGCATGCGCTGGGCCGCCACCGCGCCGATGCACATGAGCCAGCCGCCGGTGACATCGCCGGCGAGCTTCAGGAAGGGCGTCGCGGCGGCCAGGCGGTCATCGTCTGACGCCTTGAGAAGCCAGGCCGAGGCGTCTTCCAGGGCGTCGCAGGCGGGTTTCAGGCGGGCGGCGAGCTCCGGCAGGTCCGGGTTGGAGCTGGTGTCGAGATCCTCCACCGTCTGGCGGATATCCTCGATCAGCTCGCCCATGGCCTTGCCGCCATCGCGCACCAGCTTGCGGCCCACCAGATCGATGGCCTGAATGCCGTTCGTGCCCTCATAGATCGGCGCGATGCGCGCATCGCGGTAATGCTGGGCGGCGCCGGTTTCCTCGACAAAGCCCATGCCGCCATGGACCTGAATGCCCATGGAGGCGACTTCCACGCCCATATCGGTGGACCAGGCCTTGGCGATGGGGATCAGCAGATCCTCGCGCCGCTTCGACCAGGCCTTCTCTTCGGGATCATCGCCCCAATGGCCCAGATCCGCCTCCACCGCAGCGTGGTAGCAAAGTGCGCGCGCCGCTTCGATCCGCGCCTTCATCAAGGCGAGGGTTCGGCGAATATCCGGGTGGTCGATGATGGCGTGGGGGCCTGCATCGTCTGCCCCGGCGGCGCGGCCCTGGCGGCGGTCCCTGGCGTAGGCGAGCGCCTGCTGGTAGGCGCGCTCGGCGATGCCGACGCCCTGCACGCCCACATTCAAGCGCGCCGAGTTCATCATGATGAACATGCCGGCCATGCCCTTGAACTCCTCGCCCACGAGCCAGCCCTTGGCGTCGGCGAACTCCATGGTGCAGGTGGGCGAGCCGTGAATGCCCATCTTGTGCTCCAGCCCGATGGCTTTCGCGCCGTTGCGCTCGCCGGGATTTCCGTCGGCGTCGGGCAGGAATTTCGGCACCAGGAAAAGCGAGATGCCCTTGGTGCCCGGCGCGCCGTCCGGGGTGCGCGCCAGCACCAGGTGGACGATGTTCTCCGCGCAGTCATGCTCGCCCCAGGTGATGTAGATCTTCTGGCCCGAAATCGCCCAGGAGCCGTCGCCATTAGGCTCGGCCTTGGTGCGCAGCGCCCCCACGTCGGAGCCGGCGGACGGCTCGGTGAGGTTCATGGTGGCGGTCCATTGCCCCGAGATGATCTTGGGCAGGTAGACTTCACGCTGCTCGGGCGTGCCCACCTCGATCAGCGCCTCGATGGCGCCGAAGCTGAGCATGGGGCCCAGGCCGAACGCCATGTTGGAGCTTTGCAGCATCTCCATGAGCGCGCAGCCCAGCGCCTTGGGCAGGCCCATGCCGCCCACATCTGAGGGAAACTGCAGGCCCTGCCAGCCGCCCTCGACGAATTTGGAGTAGGCCTCCTTGAAGCCGTCCGGCGTGCGGACCACGCCGTTCTCCAGCGAGCAGCCCTGCTGGTCGCCGATCTTGTTCAGGGGCGCCAATACGTCATTGGCCAGTCTGGCCGCCTCATCCAGAATCGCGCCGGTGAGATCGGAGCTGAATTCGGGAAAGGCGCCGGTGGCCTTCACGCTGTCCAGCGCGGCGATTTCTTCAAGCGAGAACCGGATGTCCCGGACCGGGGCGCGATAGCTCATGGGGGATCCCTTCCGTCGTGGGGCGAGGCGTCTGCGGCCAAACATAGCGCCTTCAGCCACGAACGGTAGGGGCGCGGCGCCGCAGGTGTGAAGCGCGATCCGACGTGTCGGCCCTGAGCCCCTTTTGTTGCGCCGCAACACAAAATCGCCTACACCGCGCCTATTCCCGCCAGACTTGGCCATTCGCTTTGCAAGGGCGTCAGGCCTATCTGATTGACGATCACGGCGGCGCGTTAAGCGCGTCGGCCTTCAAGACGAGTTGCGTGTTCATGGCTTTTCACGACGCCCGCCAGTGGGCCCTGCGCTCATTGCGCGAGACCTGGTTCTTCAATGTGCGCGGCGACCTGCTCGCCGGGCTGGTGGTGGCGCTGGCGCTGATCCCTGAAGCGATCGCGTTCTCCATCATCGCCGGGGTGGATCCCAAGGTCGGCCTCTACGCCAGCGTCTCCATCGCCATCCTCATCGCCTTCACCGGCGGGCGTCCGGGCATGATCTCGGCGGCGACCGCCGCGACGGCCGTGCTGATGATCACGCTGGTGGCCGATCACGGACTGCAATACCTGCTCGCCGCCACGGTGCTGGCGGGGCTTCTTCAGATCGGCGTCGGCGTGCTGCGGCTGGGATTTCTGATGCGCTTTGTGTCGCGTTCGGTTCTGACGGGCTTCGTCAACGCTCTGGCCATCCTGATCTTCATGGCCCAGATCCCGGAACTCACCGGCGTCACCTGGGTGACCTACGCCATGGTCGCGGGCGGTCTGGCGATCATCTATCTCTTCCCCAAGCTGACCACGGCGGTCCCCTCGCCGCTGGTGTGCATCCTGGTGCTCAGTGCGCTGAGCCTGCTTTTAGGGCTCGACGTGCGCACGGTGGGCGATATGGGCGCGCTGCCCGACACCCTGCCGGTCTTCCTTTTACCGGACGTGCCGCTCAATCTGGAAACCCTGCAGATCATCTTCCCCTACGCCGCCGCCGTGGCTGCGGTGGGCTTGCTGGAAAGCCTTCTGACCGCCCAGATCGTCGATGATCTCACCGACACGCCCAGCGATCGCAACCGCGAATGCGTCGGCCAGGGCGTCGCCAACACCGTCACCGGCTTTTTCGGCGGCATGGCCGGCTGCGCCATGATCGGCCAGTCCATGATCAATGTGAAATCCGGCGGCCGGGGCCGGCTGTCCTGCCTGGCGGCGGGCCTGTTCCTGCTGTTCCTGATCATGGTGCTGGGCGACGCGGTGGCGATGATCCCCATGCCGGCGCTGGTGGCGATCATGATCATGGTGTCCATCGGCACGTTCTCGTGGTCCAGCGTGAAGGCGCTGCGCACCTATCCGTTGAGCTCCAACCTGGTGATGATCGCCACGGTGGCCGGCGTGATCGTCACCCATAACCTGGCCGTCGGCGTGCTCATCGGGGTGATCCTCTCCGGCGTGTTCTTCGCCTGGAAGGTCTCAAACCTCTTCACCGTCACCAGCAGCTTGAGCGACGACGAGCGCGCGCGCACCTACGCCATCGAAGGCCAGCTCTTCTTCGCCTCGGCGGAGGACTTCATGAAGAGCTTCGATTTCCGTGAAGCCCTCACCGAAGTGACGCTGGATCTCAGTAACGCCCATGTCTGGGACATCTCGGCGGTGCAGGCGGTGGATCTGGCCGTGATCAAGTTCGAGCGCGAAGGCGCCACCGTGACTCTGGTGGGCATGAACAAGGCCAGCGAGACCCTGATGGACCGCCTCGGCGCCAAGGACGGCGACGCGGTGGGGACCGGCCATTGAGGTGCGCAGCCCCCTCTGTCATCGCCCTCTCCTAATTCCGGCTCACCTCGGCTAGAAACAGATCCATGACCCGCATCACCGCCTTCATCGACGCGTCCGCCTATACCGAGAGCGTCACCGATCACGCCGCCTGGGTGAGCCGCACCACCGGCTACGGGCTGGATCTTGTGCATGTGGTGGATCACCGCCGCCGCACCGCGCCGCTGGATTTCACCGGCAATCTGGCGCTGGGCGCGCGCTCCACCCTCATGGACACGCTCACCAAGCATGACGCCGAGGCCTCACGGCTGGCGCGCGAAGCGGGTGCGGCGGTTCTGGACGCGGCCAAAGCCCACGCCGAAGCCGCCGGCGCGGTGGATGTGCACGCCAAGCTGCGCACCGGGGAAATGCTCGAGGCGGTGAAGGATTTCGAAACCGGCTCCCGGCTTCTGGTGGTGGGCAAGCGCGGTGGGCACGCCGACTTCGCCGCCGGGCATCTGGGCTCCAATCTGGAGCGCGTCGTGCGCGCGGCCCATCGCCCGGTTCTGGTGGCGAGCCGCGCCTTCACCCAGCCCAGCCATGCGGTCATCGCCTTTGACGGCGGCGCCAGCGTCGGCAAGGCGATCAGCCATATCGCCGACGGCGCGCTGTTCTCGGGCGTGAAACTCACCCTGCTGAACGCCGGCCGGCGCGATGACGGCCTTGAGCGCGAGATGGACGCCGCCGCCAAACTCCTCAAAGAGGCGGGGCATCAGGTCGAGACGGTGTTCGCGGGCGGCGAGCCGGAAAAGGTCATTTTGGGCCATGTGGCCGACACCGGCGCGGATCTTCTGATCATGGGCGCCTACGGCCATTCGCGCATCCGCACCCTGATCATTGGCTCGACCACCACCGAAATGGTGCGCAGCTGCCGCATCCCGGTCATGCTGTTCCGCCCGGATATGGGGTAGAAGCGTTAGCGAGCCGCGTCCCCGGCCATCGCCTCAACCGCCGCCTCGAACGCCAGCAGGATCGAGCCGTGGCGCTGACGATAGCTGGCGGCGGGCTCAAGCACGCTCAGGTCAGCAAACCGCCCCGACGGCGCCGGGCCGTCCTGTTGCAGCATCGCCTTGAGCGACGCGCGCGCGCCCTCCACCTCGCTCTGGTCCGCGCCGATGGCGTTGCGCGCAAATACGCTGGCGCTTGCCTGACCCAGCGCGCAGGCCGAGACATCCATCCCCAGATCGGCGATGCGCCCGTCCGCGTCGAACCTCAGATCCAGCGTCAGCTGCGACCCGCAAATGCGCGAGACCTTGGTGGCGCTGGCGTGCGGCGCGGCCAGCCGCTCGGTGTGGGGAATATCGGCTGCGAGCTGTAAAAGGGCGTTGGAATAGATATCACTCATGGACGAGAGATCGGGCCGGGGCGGCGAAGGATCAAGCCTTCATCCGCCACGTCGTCCCTTCCGGCCCGTCATCAGCCTGCACGCCCTTGGCGTCGAGCTGTTCGCGGATCTCGTCAGCGCGGGCGAAATCCTTGTCGGCCCGCGCTTTCGTGCGCTCCACGATGAGCTGGTCGATCTCGGCGCGGTCCGCCGGCGCCACGGCGTCCAGGCCGAACCAGGCGTCGGGATCGCTCTGCAGAAGGCCCAGAATTGCGCCGGCGGCTTTCAGCTCGGCGGCGGCTTCAGCGCGCGCCTTCTCGTCTTCGGCCTTGTTGGCGCGCGCCGCGATTTCAAACAGGGCGGCCAGCGCGCGCGGCGTGTTCAGATCGTCGTGGAGCGCGGTGAGCACCGCCTCGGGCGTATCGGCGGCAGCAGTGGCGTCCACTTCGCCCATGCGGCGCAGCACGCCATAGAGACGGTCCAGGCTCTTGCGGGCGCTGCCGATGAGGGCGGGGGTCCAGTCAAGCGGCGCGCGGTAATGGCCGGTGAGCATGGCGTAGCGGATCGTCTCGCCGCGCACGCCGTCGGCCAGCATCTCGTGGACCGTGACGACATTGCCGTCCGATTTGCTCATCTTGGCCGAGTTCATGGCCAGAAAGCCGTTATGGAGCCAGTAATTGGCCAGCGGCGCGCCGCCGTGGGCGCAGGCCGACTGGGCGATTTCGTTTTCATGGTGGGGAAACACCAGATCGATGCCGCCGCCATGGATGTCGATGGTTTCGCCCAGCGAGCCTTCGATCATGGCCGAGCATTCGATATGCCAGCCCGGACGCCCGCGCCCCCAGGGGCTGTCCCAGCCCGGCTCGCCGTCCCTGGCCGGCTTCCACAGCACGAAATCGGCCGGGTTCTTCTTGTAGGGCGCCACTTCAACGCGGGCGCCGGCGATCATCTCGTCCAGCGGGCGCTTTGAAAACTCGCCATAGGGCTTGTGGGTGTTCACCGCGAACAGGACATGATCCTCCGCCTCATAGGCGAAGCCGTCCTGGATCAGCCGGCCGATGAAGGCGGTGATTTCGTCCATATGGCCGGTGGCGGTGGGTTCAAACGTCTTGGGCAGCACGTTCAGCGCCGCTGCGTCCTCATGATAGATCGCGGTGAAACGGTCGGTGATGACCGTGATGTCGACGCCCTCGGCCTTCGCGGCGGCGTTGATCTTGTCGTCCACGTCGGTGAAGTTTCGCGAAAACAGCACCGCCGCCTCGCCATAGGTCCGGCGCAGGACGCGAAACAGCACGTCGAAGACCACTTCGGGCCGGAAATTGCCCACATGGGCGGGCGCATAGACCGTGGGCCCGCACACATACATCGTCACCCGCGAGGGATCCTGGGGCGTAAACTCGCGCTTCTTGCGTGAGGCCGTATCGTAGAGTGTGAGCCCGGTCATGATCGGCGTGTCCCGCTGTGACGTTGTCTGAGCGCGCCGGTCTACACCGAAGCCCCGCCGCAAAAAAGAGGTCCAGCCCATTGGACAGGTCGCGCGGAAGGCCTAATTAGATGCTGGGTGCCAGATCGATCGCGCGCCCGGACCGACTTCAAAGACCCGGCGAACGCGTGGCGGAGGTTTCCGCAAGCGCAAGAGCCGGATCCGGAAACCGGTACTTCGCGAGGCCCTCTTCAGGATTTAGAGGCCTTCGCGCCCGTCAACGAAAGGATCCGCCGTAATGGACGCCATGACCAATAAAGACACGCTCGACGCCTCGCCCGCAATCGACACGCCCCGCCCCAGCCGCGATGAAGCCGAAGCCGCTGTGCGCACGCTTTTGCGCTGGGCCGGCGACGATCCCAAGCGCGAAGGCCTTCTGGAGACGCCCAAGCGTGTCGTGAAAGCCTATGAAGAATGGTTCAAGGGCTATGCCGAGGACCCCAAGGCGATCCTGGGCAAGCGTTTTGAAGACGTGCAGGGTTATGACGAGATGGTCATGCTCACCAATATCGATGTGGAGAGCCATTGCGAGCACCACATGGCGCCGATCCTGGGCACGGCGTGCGTCGCCTATCTGCCCGACCGCGCCGTGGTGGGCATCTCCAAGATCGCCAAGGTCGTTGAGATGTACTCCAAGCGCCTGCAGACCCAGGAGACCATGACCGCCCAGATCGCCGACGCGATCGAGGACGCCATGCAGCCGCGCGGCGTCGCCGTGTTCGTCGACGCCAAGCACCAGTGCATGACCACGCGCGGCGTGCATCACCCCAATGTCTCCACGATCACCACCGCGTTCTCCGGCGAGTTCAAAGCAAACCCGGAACTGCGCGAGCGCTTCTTTCGCCTGTGCGAGAAGTCGGGGCGCTAGACCGCGCAGCATCTGCGACACCAAAAAGCCCCGGCGCGTCTGCGCCGGGGCTTTTTCATTTGTGGTCTTCTTGTGACTTTTCAGTTTTACGGTCGCGCCGGCGGGCTTGGTCTGTTAGTCGGGCGCCCTTAACTGACGACCGTGATCACCCAGGAAGGAGTTCACCCATGAACCTTCGCCGTTTGACCGCCGCCGCCGGGGCCGCCGCAGCCAGCCTCGCCTTCGCCGCCGCGCCCGCCATGGCCCAGGCCCAGCCCGCCCAGGGCCAGGCTCAGGCCCAGATGCAGGTGGAGCCCATCGCCAACGCCGAGCTCACCGACGCCCAGGTGGAGTCCTTCATCGACGCCGCCATGGCCGTCCAGAGCGTGGTTCAGCAATACCAGCCGCAAATGCAGGCCGCCGAGAGCCGTGAAGCGGCCATGGCGCTGCAGCAGCAGGCCCAGGGCGAGCTTGTCTCCGCGGTGCAGGACGCCGGCCTCACCGCCGAGGAGTACCAGTCCATCGCCGCCGCCGCGCAGACCGATGAGCAGATCGCTGCGCGGCTGAACGCCGAGGCCCAGTCGCGCCAGAGCGCCGACTGACGCCGCCTCCAGCGTTAAACGAGAAACGGGCGGCCCGATCGGGCCGCCCGTTTTGTATTCAGCGTACTGCTGTACTCAGCGTCCTGTAGGGCTCGCGCCTCAGGTGCTGTCGGTGTCCACCTCGGCCACCAGGGTCGCCTCGGGCGCGGCGGAGCCGTCGGCGGGGCGCGCCGCGTCGCGGATCGCCACGATCCGCTCGCGCTCAGTGGCGAACAGCGCCAGCTCGCCGTCGCTCAGGGTCTTGCCGGTGGGCAGATCCAGCGCCAGCGGGTTGGTGGGCCGGCCGTTGAGGTGGACCTCATAGTGAAGGTGCGGCCCGGTGGAGCGCCCCGTGGTGCCCACATAGCCGATGGTCTGGCCCTGCTGCACCCGGGAGCCGGAGCGGACCCCGCGGGCGAACCCGTTCAGGTGAGCGTAGGCGGTCTCATAGCCGTTGGCGTGCTGGATGCGGATATAGTTGCCGAAACTGCCGAAGCGGTTGGCCCGCTCCACCACGCCGGCGCCGGCGGCCATGATCGGCGTGCCGCGCGGGGCGGCGAAATCGGTGCCGTTATGGGCGCGGCTGGTCTGCAGGACCGGATGGAAGCGCATGCCGAAATTGGAGCTGATGCGTGCGCCGTTGATCGGCATCTTCATCAGCAGACGGCGGGCGCTTTCACCCTCGGACGTGTAATAGCCCACCTCGCCGTCGGGCGCCTCGAAGCGGAAATACTCCAGCGCGTCGCCGCGACCGTCGAACACCAGATAGACGATCTCGCCGGTGCGCACGGTCTCGCCGCGCCGGTTCACGAAGCGCTCGAACACCACGTCAAAGGCGTCGCCCGGCTGGATGGTGCGAAAATCCACCGCATAGCCCAGGATATTGGCGAGCTCGACCACGATGCGGTCGGTGGCGCCGACGCTTAAGGCCGAGACATAGAGCGAGGAGTCCACCTCGCCGCGGGCGCGGACCAGTTCACGCTCCAGCGCCGGCACCGCTTCACGGGCGCGGAAATCGTCGTCCATGCGGGCCACGGTGAGAGTGCGGTCTGAATCGGGACGGAAGGAGAAACCGGCAAGGCGCGCGCCGCCGCTGTGCTCGTCATCGGCGATCTGGCGGAAGGTCGGCGTTTCCATGAACACGGTCAGGCTCTGGCCGGCGCGCAGATCGCGCGCCGAGAAGAGCGGCTCCAGCGCGGCGATGGCGCGGGCGGCGTCGACGCGGGTGGCGCCGGCGGAGTCCAGCACGCTGGCGAAGGTCTGGCCGCGGCTGACGGTGATTTCGTGGGCGCTCACCTGGGGCCGCCAGGAGGCGTCGGTGAACAGGGCGTGCTCGGCTTCGATCAGCGCGCGGCCGGTGTCGAACACCGCGGCGCGCATCAAGGCCGGCGCAGCCGGCTGGCCAGACAGGTCGCCGGGGCCGGGCGTCGCCATCCCGTCAGGGGCGGTCGCAGCGTCGGCCGCGCCCAGCTCGATGGGAGACGCGGCCCGCGCCTCGCCCGGAGACGGGGTGCGCAGGACGAGCAGCGCCATGGTGAACAGAAGGACGCCGGTCAGCGTTAAGAAGAAAGCCAGAGTGCGAGACCGGCGGGCGTCGGCGTGTTTAACGTCGAATCCGGACATGAGCGTTTTTGAAAACCCCTCGTAGCTGCCCATTTCTAGATGCGCCGGCGCGTGGTCCGCGTCACGGCGCATTCAATGAAGCCGTTCTGCAATTACCAGACCGGAACCGCAGCGTCGGCGGCGCGGCGCAGCTTGATCTGCGATATGTTGACCCAGGCGAGCGAGCTTGCCAAGCCGTTCCAAAGAAAACCTAGGCTTAATTAACAAACCCGTAAGCTTAACACAGCCCCCCATGGAGGCCCGCTTTGAAACAGACCCTTCTACTCCTCGCCGTGCTCGGCGGGCTTGTCGCGGCCACCGTGTGGATCGCCGTCGACGTGTGGACCAGCATGGATACGCAGATGAGCTGGCACGGCTGGCTCGCGCTGACGCTCGGCGTGGTGCTCACCGCGGGCCTGGGCGGCGGGTTGATGTGGCTGGTGTTTCATTCCAGCCGCAGCGGCCATGACGATATGAACGACGGCATGTAGCCGCACGATTTTGGCGCCCGTGCGACGCAGTCAAGGTGGACTGGCGACTGTTCGAATGTGAGAATCGCGTCACAGTGCGTCTCATGACACAGATCGCCGCGCTCTCCGCCACCGACCTCGCCGCCCTGCTCTGCTCGCGGGTTTGCCACGACATCGCCGGACCAGCCAGCGCCATGGGCGCGGCGCTTTCGGTGCTGGACGATGACGACGCTGCGGACATGCGCGACGACGCCATCGCGCTGTTGCGCAACGGCGCAGGCCAGATCCGCTCCAAGCTGGAATACGCCCGCGTCTGCTTCGGCGCGGCCGGCTCGCGCAGCGGCGACATGGCGCTCAGCGAAATCCGCACCCTGGCGCAGTCCATGTTCAGCGAGGCGCGCTCCGATCTCGCCTGGAAGACCGAAGGCGGCGAAATCCCCAAGAGCGCCGCGCGCGTGCTGCTCAACCTGATCTGGCTGGCGGTGGACACCCTGCCGCGCGGCGGGACGGTGACGATCGAGGCGGCCGCCTCCGGCGATGGCGGCGCGCGCCTGCGCGTGGTGGCCACCGGGCCCCGCCTGCGCCTGGATGCGGCCTATATCGCCGCGTTCAAGGGAGACGAGCCCGAGGACGGATTCGACGGCCGCAACGTGCAGCCTTATTACGCCGGCCTCATCGCCCGCGAAAGCGGCGGCCGGGCCGAGGCGAGCCTCACCGAAGACCGCGTCGAGCTGGCCGCTCTGACCGGACCGGGACAAAACATCCAGGCCGCCGAATAGCGCCGGCGCGACAGGCTGACGCGGCGCGCATCAACCGACCCATCGTCCAACCTTCCGTTAACCCGCAGCGTGACATTCTAACGGTCTAATCCGCCATGTCAGGGCTGCGGGGGTTAATTATGGACGAGTTAATCGGCGAATTTCTGAGCGAAACGTTCGAGAGTCTCGACGTTATCGATTCAGAACTCGTCAAGTTTGAAGCCGACCCTCAGGATCGGGCGACGCTGGACAATATTTTCCGGCTTCTGCACACCATCAAGGGGACGTGCGGCTTCCTGGCCCTGGAGCGGCTTGAAGCGGTCGCCCACGCCGGCGAGACCCTGCTGGGCAAGTTCCGCGACGGTGATCTGGTGGCCGATTCAAGCGCCGTGACGCTGGTCCTGGAATCGCTGGACCGCATCAAGGAGATCCTCACCGGGATCGAAGCCACCGGAACCGAGCCCGCCGGCGAAGATTCCGAGCTCATCAAGCGCCTGGAAATCCTGTCCGAAGGCGGCGCCGATCCCCAGGCCTCCACCCCGGCCCCGGCGCCTGCGCCCGAACCTGAGCCCGAACCCGAATTCGTCGCCCCCGAGCCTGAACCCGAACCCGTCGCAGAGAACGGCCACGGCTTCGACTCCGATCTGGGCCGGGAGCTTCGCCTGGGCGAGGTTTCGCTGGCCGATCTTGAAGCGGCGTTCATGAACACGCCCGGCCCCGAAGAAGACGAGGTGCCCGAAGCGGCCGCCGAGATCGAGGACGAGGAGCTGGACGAGGAGCTGGACGCGCCCGTCGTCAGCGCCGCGCCCGCCGCCGCCGCAAACACGCCGGCCCCGGCTGAAGCGGCGCGGCCCGCCGCATCCGGCGGTCCGGCCCGCGCCAGCGCCACCATCCGGGTGAGCGTGGACGTGCTTGAAAACCTGATGACCACCGTGTCCGAGCTGGTCCTGGCGCGCAATCAGATGCACCAGATCGTGCGCGGCGTTGAAGACAGCGCCCTGAAGACGCCGCTGCAGCGCCTGTCCTCGGTGACCGCCGAGCTGCAGGAAGGGGTCATGAAGACCCGCATGCAGCCGGTGGGCGACGCCTGGAAGAAGCTGCCGCGCATCGTGCGCGACGCCACCCAGGATCTGGGCAAGAAGATCAAGCTGATCCAGGAAGGTGAAGACACCGAGCTGGACCGCCAGGTGCTCGAGCTGATCAAGGATCCGCTCACCCACATGATCCGCAATTCGTGCGATCACGGCCTGGAGACGCCCGACAAGCGCGTCGCCGCGGGCAAGAGCGAAACCGGCACGATCAAGCTGTCCGCCTATCACGAAGGCGGCGCGATCATCATCAAGCTGATTGATGACGGCGCCGGCATCGATCCGGCCAAGATCCGCGCCAAGGCGCTGGAGAAGGGCCTGGCCACCGAGGAGGAACTCGCTCAGATGGGCGAGGCGCAGATCCAGCGCTTCATCTTCGCGCCGGGCTTCTCCACGGCGGCGCAAATCACCAATCTGTCCGGCCGCGGCGTCGGCATGGACGTGGTGCGCACCAATATCGAGCAGATCGGCGGCTCCATCGAGCTGGTCAGCGCGGTGGGCAAGGGCTCCACCTTCACCATCAAGATTCCGCTCACCCTGGCCATCGTCTCGGCTCTGGTGATCAAGTCGGGCGAGCAACGCTTCGCCGTGCCGCAATTGTCGGTGCGCGAGCTGGTGCGCGTGGGCCCGGGCTCGCCGGTCACCGTGGAGACCCTGAACGGGGCGAACATGATCCGCCTGCGCGAACGGCTGCTGCCGGTGATCGGGCTGGATCACGTGCTCTCGCAATCGCTGCAGGAGGGCGCGATGACGGGCTATGTGGTCGTACTCGAGGCCGCCGGGCGCAAGCTGGGCCTCGTCGTCGACGACGTGCTCGACACTGAGGAGATCGTGGTCAAGCCGCTGTCCGGCCCCTTGCGCTCCACCACCGTGTTCTCCGGCGCGACCATTCTGGGCGACGGCTCGGTGATCATGATCCTGGACCCCAACGGTCTGGCTCAGGAAATCGCCACCGAAACCGAAGACACCGCCGCCAACCGGGCCGACGAGACCGAAGCCTCCGCCGAGATCAGCGCGCGTCAGCGCCTGCTTCTGGTGCGCGCGGGCGGCGCCGAGCCCAAGGCCGTGCCGGTCAGCCTTATCACGCGCCTTGAGGACTTCGAGGCCTCCGCCATAGAGATGACCGACGGGCGCCGGGTCGTGCAGTATCGCGGACGCCTGTTGCCGCTGGCCCATGTGGGCGGCGAAGGCGCCTTCAGGACCGAGGGCCGCCAGCCCGTTCTGGTGTTCTCCGAAGACGACAAGTCAGCCGGCGTCGCCGTGGACGAGATCCTGGACGTGGTCGAGGAAGTGCTCGACCTGGAAATGGGCTCCGAACGCCCCGGCGTGATCGGCTCGGCCGTGATCAAGGGCAAGGCCACCGAGGTGCTCGACATCGCCTGGCACATGGAGCGCGCCTGGTCCGGCGCCCCGCAGCGCGTCAAATCGAAAACCCGCAGCGCGATTCTGTTGGTGGAGGCGGACGCGTTCTCGCGGCGCATGCTGGCGCCGCTGCTGGCGGCGGCCGGCTATGACGTCACCGTCGCGGGCGGGCTTCACGAGGCGCGCGACGCCGCCCGGATGGGCGCGGCCTACGACGTGGTCGTGGGCGATCCGGGCGCCCTCTCGCGCCTGGCCTCCGAGGGCTATTTCACCGACACGCCGCGCCTGGGCGTGGGCGAAAACGCCTACGGCACGCCCACGGACGGATTCGTCGCCGTGATCGACCGCGCCGACCGGGGCGGGCTGATCGCTATGCTGGACAATGCCGCGCGCACCGAGCGCGCCGTCGAAGCGGCTTGAAGGAGACTGGCATGAGTACCGAAGATCGCTGCGAATACGTCACGGTGAAGATCGGCGGCCAGCTGTTCGGCGTCGAGGTCCACGAGATCCGCGAGGTCTTTTCGCCCCAGGACATCACCCGCGTGCCGCGCGCGCCCGGCGAAATCGCCGGTCTGTTGAATCTGCGCGGACGCATCGTCACCGCGGTGGAGGCCCGCTTCAAGCTCGGCCTGCCCCCCAGGGAGGACGGCGCGCCGGTGATGGCGCTCGGCCTGGAACAGGGTTCGGAACTGTTCGGCGTTCTGGTCGACGAGGTGGGAGAGGTGATGCGGCTTAAACCCGACACGCTCGAGGCCTCGCCGGCCCATCTCGATCCGAAATGGCGCGTGCTTCTCAAAGGCGTGCACCGGCTCGACAACCAGCTTCTCGCTGTCCTCGACGTGCGCGCCCTGATCGCCTGGCGGGCCGCGGGTCTGGCGGCGTAAGGGAGACAAAGGCCATGAAAACCTGCCTCGTAGTCGACGACAGCCGCGTCATCCGCAAGGTGGCGCGCCGTATCGTGGAGGGGATGGGCTTCGCGTGCGAGGAGGCCGGCGACGGCCAGCAGGCGCTGGACGCCTGCCGCAAGGCGATGCCCGACGCGGTGCTGCTGGACTGGAACATGCCGGTGATGAACGGGTTGGATTTCCTGATCAAGCTGCGCGCCGAACCGAACGGGAAAAAGCCCGTGGTCGTGTTCTGCACCACCGAGAACGACATGGCCCATATCTCCCAGGCCCTGCGCGCGGGCGCGGACGAATACGTGATGAAGCCGTTCGACGGCGACATCATCGAGAGCAAATTCGTCGAAACCGGCCTGGTTTGACCTGAAAGCACGATCACAGTGAGCGCAGCCCCCAGCCTTCCCCCGACCGCCGCCGGCGCGAAGCCGCGCGTGCTGATCATCGACGACAGCGCCGTTGTGCGCGGCATGGTGGCGCGCTGGGTCGAGCAGGACCCGCGCCTTGAAGTGGCCGCTACCTGCGCCGACGGCGAGCAGGGCGTGAGGAAGGCCGGCGAGCTGCAGCCCGACCTGGTCGTGCTCGACATCGAAATGCCGCGGATGGACGGGCTCACCGCGCTGCCCCTGATCCTCAAAGCCGCGCCGCGCGCGCGTGTGGTGATGGCCTCCACCCTCACCCGCAAGGGCGCGGAAGTGACCATGCGCGCCCTGTCGCTGGGCGCCGCCGACTATGCGCCGAAGCCTGAAGCAGGCCGGGTCGCGGGCGCGGACGCCTATCGCGACTCCCTGATCGCCAAGCTGGTGGCGCTGAGCCCGCGCTATCGCTCCCAGCCCTCGACTTTCGTCGCGCCGTCGAGCCGGCCTGCGCCGCGTCTCGCTCCGATCTATCCCTCCACCCCGCGCACGCTCATCGCCACCCGCCCGGGCCTGATCGCCATCGGATCGTCCACCGGCGGGCCGCAGGCCCTGCGTGAAGTGGTGAGCGCGCTGCCCAGCGATACGCGCGCGCCGGTCGTCATCACCCAGCACATGCCCAAGCTGTTCACCGCGATCCTGGCCGAGCACCTGACCAAGTGCGGACTGCCAGCGAGCGAAGCCAAGCATGGCGAAGTGCTGCGTCCCGGCCATGTCTATGTAGCGCCGGGCGATTTTCACTTCACCGTGCGCGGCGACGCCAATGAATTGCGCGCCCAGCTGGACCAGAATCCGCAAGTGAATTTCTGCCGTCCGGCGGTGGACCCCCTGTTTGAAAGCTGCGCGGCCGCAGTGGGCCGCGCGCTTCTGGCGGTGGTGCTCACCGGCATGGGCCATGACGGGCGTGGCGGCGCGCGCGCGGTGCGCGCCGCGGGCGGCCAGGTGATCGCCCAGGATCAGGCCACAAGCGTCGTATGGGGCATGCCCGGCGCGGTGGCCGAAGCCGGCCTCGCCGACCAGATTTTACCTTTGAATGATATCGGCCCGGAGCTCGCCCGGCGCCTGAAAGGGACGCTATGACCGCGCTTCCAGCAGCCAAGTTCGAGTTTCTCTCCAGCGATGTGAGAAAGCGCACCGGCCTCATGCTCGGCCCGGAAAAGGCCTATCTCGTGGACTCCCGCCTCGGCCCGCTGGCGCGCAAGGAAGGCTTCGCGGGCGTGGAGCCCCTCATCGACGCCATGATGCGCGGCGACCGCCCGCTCTGCATCGCCGCAAGCGAGGCGCTGGCCACTCACGAGACCTTCTTCTTCCGAGACAAGACCCCGTTCGATCTTTACGAAAAGACCATTGCGCCGGCGCTCAAGAGCGCGCGCGCGGGCCGGTCCCTGAAGATCTGGTGCGCGGCGGCGAGCTCGGGCCAGGAACCCTATTCGCTGGCCATGCTGGCCGATGAAGGCCTGACGCCGCCCGCCGACATTCTGGCCACCGACATGAGCGGCCCGGTTCTGGAGAAGGCGCGCGCCGGGGTCTACACTCAGTTTGAAGTGCAGCGCGGCTTGCCGATCCAGCGCTTGGTGAAGCATTTCGATCAGGCCGGCGAGAGCTGGAAGATCAAGCCGGCGATCCGCCAGAAAGTCCGCTTCGAGCAGGGCAACCTGCTGGAAGACTTCTCCCGCTATGGCAAGCTCGACGTGATCTTCTGCCGCAATGTGCTGATTTATTTTGATATCCAGGCCAAGGCCAAGGTGCTCGACCGACTCGCCGCCCAGCTGGCCGATGACGGCTATCTGGTGCTGGGCGCGGCCGAAACCGTGGTGGGGCTCACCGAGGCCCTGCGCCCGGTACCCGGCCAGCGCGGGCTCTACGCCAAACCCGCCACGGTCGCCAAGAGCGTCGCGGCGGCTTAAGCGGGCTTCATCGCGTCCTCAGGTCTTCGCTTCACCAGCTTTTGAGTGAACGCTCACCCACAAGACGGGGCGCCGAAGCTGGATATGGGACGCCGGAGCGCCAGCCGCCGCCATAGCCGGACATCGCACCAAAGACGAAGGTCGGGCGTGGGGTGCGCTTGAGGTGAACGTGGAGCGCGGGGGCTTCAGCGCTTCAGCGCCGAGGCTGCGCCCTACCAGCGCGCCTGCAGGCCGACGCCGAGATAGTGCTCTTCTTCTTCCCAGTCCTGCGTCCCCAGGGTGAATTTGCGCACTTCGCGCACATACCCCACCGAGGCGTAGGCGTGATCGCCCAGCTCCATGGCGACGCCGAGATGGGAGTCGCCCACCGTGGTCGAGGCTGAAACCGGCGCGACAGTGAACTCGCGCAGCCCGCCGGCGGCCACCGCATAGCTTTCCCGGCCGGCGCCGCCGACGATCCACCATTTGGGGTCATTGGGACCGGTGGGCGGCGCGTAGGACAGCTGCAGCCCCAGCGTTTCGCCCGACCAGGCCGGGCCTGACTGCACGGTTGCGCGCGGCGAGACACGCACGGCCGCCGCGCCAGGCGCGGACCGGGCCGGAGGCGCGGTCGTGAAGCGCGCGGCGCGGGCCTCCCCGCTCACCACGGCCGCGGCCACGGCGCGCGAGGCGTCGGACACCCGGATGTCGGCGAAATCAGCGGCGGAGATGCGCCCGATCTCCGGCGGCGCCATGGATATTGGAGTCCGGTCTGCGGAGCTGGTGGAGGAAACGCCAGACGCAGACAGAGCGCCCGGCGCCAGGGCGGCGAAACTCGCTCCCCCGGCCACCAGTGCGGCCAAAACCAGCTCAAGGCGTCTTGCAAAGCGCACGTGCGTCCCCCGACTAACCAGCCAATTAGGACGCTGTTAATGTTTAAACGCAAGCGTTTTCAGGCTGGGTTCAACCAGCAAGGGTCTGGGATTCGCGTTAACCATAACGCAAATTGAAGGCCCGCCACGCTAGTGCGCCGAGCGCCGCATCCGCCCGGCGATTTCGTCCATCTCCGCCTGTTCGGCCGCGCGCAGCGCATCCTGGATTCGCGACAGCCGGCGCTCTTCCAGAAGCTCGAACTTCTTCAGCTCGCCGAAGGCGGTCTCCAGACGCTCGCGCAGACCATCGGCCTGGGCGTCCACCTCGTCGAGGCTGAGCCGGAGCTTCTCCTTGCGCTGGATCACCGAGCGCGCATAGCTGCCATAGGCCAGATAGCCGTCCTTGCTCTCCGCCGCCACGGCCTGCTCTTCGGGAACGCTTTCCTCGAGCCGGTCGATCTGGTCGTGAATCGAGACGCGCACCTGCTCGATATCGGCCATCTGCTTTTGCAGTTCTTCGACTTTAAAGCGCGCCAGCCTGATCAGCGGCGCATGAGATCTCGTCGCCATGCCTTACCCTCCATCACCCAGAATTCCGGACAGGACCGCGAAACTCTCTTCAATCGAAGAGGTGTCGTCTTTTGCCTGTCCCAGAATGTTTTCGAGCGGTTCGTTGACCGCAATCGCCCGGTCCACCTCCGGGTTCGACCCGGGCGTATACGCCCCGAGCCGAATGAGCTCCTCCATGTCGGCATAGGCCGCAAGGAGGCTGCGCGCCCGCTTGGCCAGAGGCGCCTCTTCGGGCGCGTAGACCTCCGGCGCGGTGCGCGAAATTGATTTCAAGACGTCGATCGCCGGGAAGCGGCCGCGCTCGGCGATGGTCCGGCTCATCACGATATGGCCGTCCAGAATGCCGCGCACCGCATCGGCGATGGGCTCGTTATGGTCGTCGCCGTCCACCAGCACGGTGAACAGGCCGGTGATCGATCCGGTCCCTTCCAGGCCCGGCCCCGCGCGCTCAAGCAGCGCGGGCAGTTCGGCGAACACCGACGGGGTATAGCCGCGCGTGGTGGGCGGCTCGCCCGCCGCCAGGCCGATCTCGCGCTGGGCCAGGGCAAAGCGCGTCACGGAGTCCATCAGGCAGAGCACGTTCAGTCCCTGATCGCGGAAATATTCAGCCGTGGCCATCGTGGTGTAGGCGGCGCGCCGGCGCGCCAGGGCGGGGGCGTCGCTGGTCTCGGTGACGACCACCGATTTGACCCGGCCTTCCGGGCCCAGCACGTCCTCGACGAATTCCCGCGCTTCGCGGCCCCGCTCGCCGATCAGGCCGATGACGATGACGTCCGCGCCCGATCCGCGCGCCAGCATGGACATCAGCACCGACTTGCCCACGCCCGAACCGGCGAACACGCCGAGGCGCTGGCCTTTGCGCATGGGGGTGAAGATGTTCATGGCGCGAACGCCCAGCTCCAGCCGGTCGCCCAGGCGCTGGCGCGAATGGGCGCAGGGCGCGCGGCCTTTTAGCGGATAAGACGCATCGCCGGACGGCAGGACGCCGAGCCCGTCGCGGGGACGGGCGAAACTGTCGATCACCCGCCCCAGCCAGCCGCGGCAGGGCTGAATCGCTGCGCCGCCCGGTTCGATCACCGCACGCGCGCCGGGGCGCACGCCAGCCAGATCGCCATAGGCCATCATCAGGGCGGTGTCGCCGCGAAAGCCGATGATTTCACACTGCGAGGAATCGCCGGACCCGGTGTCCAGGCGAACGCCGGCGCCCAGGGTGAGCGCGCGCCGAGGCCCCTCCGCCTCGATGAGCAGGCCGTTAACCGCGCTGACGCACCCTTTGAAGGTGCGAGTCTCCAGCGCATCGATCTCTTCGATCAGCCTGTCCACGCTTCATTCTCGCAGCATTGCGGCGCATTTTGCGCCCGTGTCGTTACAAGCTTTAACCCAAACGCGGTTTCAGTCGCGTAAACGATGCCGCCCTTTACACAGCAAGCGGCGGCCCTGATTGCAGACGGCGGCGGGGGCACTGGTGACGGTTCAGCCTAAAAAAGCCGTCAGCTGGTTCCATTTCAGCGCAAAATGACTAGTTTCCCGGTTCGCCGCCGGGGACGGACCCAGTGTGAGGTCCGGGGCGGCTACTGGAAAACGCCTGGTTTCCAGACACGCAGAGGCTCTCACCGGGCCCTTGCGGGGCGCCCTGCGCCCCGAGCCGAAGAGACACCACATCGCGGGCGTCATCGCCGCCGCCGAGCACTCGACGACGAGGAGAGCCTTATGCCGCTTGATGGAAAGATCCACATCGCCGGGTCGCGCCCGAAAAAGAAAGCCGAATCGCGCCAGCACAAGGACAATGTCTACGCGCGAATCGAAGAAACCAAGTTCAAGCGCTACATCGTCCACGACATCGCCCGCTATCGCGACTATGTCGATGCGGGCGGCGCGGAGGTCTATTCCCAGGCCGAGCTTGACGCGCTGGAGGCCGCCGGCGTGTCCGACCGCCTGCCGCCGCGCGCCACGGGCTATTATCTCGATCTGGCCAAGCGCTCGGATGCGGTGAAGAACCTCATCAAGGCGCGCCCGGAAGAGATGGACGATCTGGCCGGCGAGGCCGATCCCTCAAACCAGCTTAAATACTCCCCGACGCCGGGCCTGTTGCACAAGTACGAGCTGATCCTGCTCTACGTGGTGCGCGCATGCTCCAGCTGGTGCCGCTATTGCTATCGCTCGGACTTCCTCACCGGCAAGACCGAGAAGGACACCGCCTCGATCCACGAAATCCGCGACTATGTGGTCGGCCATAACGACGCCGTCGCGCGCGGCGAGATCACCGACAAGCCGAAGATTCGCGAGGCCCTTCTGTCCGGCGGCGATCCCATGGTGCTGTCGAACCGCAATCTGTTTGATTTTCTCAACGGCCTGGCCGAAGCGGGCCTGGAGATCATCCGCATCGGCACCAAGGAGATGGCGTTCTTTCCAGAGCGCTTCGACGAAAACTTCTTCGAGATGCTGGACCTGTTCCACGAGCTGCACCCCCAGGTGCTGATCGCCTTCATGGTCCATTTCACCCACCCGGACGAGTTTCTGCGCATGGACGAGAGCGGCGGCCATGTGCGCGACGAGCACGGCCGCGCCTTGCGCAATCCGCTGGTGGAGCGCGCCGCAAAGGCCCTGCGCTCGCGCCCCTTCGTGACGCTGGAGAACCAGACGCCGATCATTGATTCCGTCAATGACGACGCCGACACGCTGCGCCTGATGCAGCAGGAATTAAAGCGCATGGGCGTGAACAATCACTATTTCTTCCAGTGCCGCGAGATCGAGGGCCACCGCGCCTTCGCCGTGCCGGTGGAACAGGCCTGGGCCCTGCACACCCAGAGCCAGCACGGCCTGTCCGGCATTGAACGCTCGCGCTTTGCGCTGTCCACTGAAGCCGGCAAGATGGAGCTTGTGGCCGTCATCGACGGCGATGAACGCCTCTCCCACCTGCCCGGCCCGCTGGGCGAGGCCATGGCCGACGGCATCGTCGTGTTCCGCCTGCACCGCACGCCGGACGCAGCCCGCCAGAGCGATCTGGTGATCGCGCGCCGCAATCCGGACGCCCTGTGGATCACCGGCTATGAGGACCGCATCCTTTATGACGGCCGCGTCGACACCGGCGACGACAAATGGGGGCCTTTGCTGGCGGCGCTGGCCCCGGCGATGATGGACGCGGCGGAGTAGGGCTGTTCTCGCCTGATCGTGAGCGACGTGTCCGCGGAGGGGCGGCCACGACACTTGAGCGCCGCTTTTCATGAGAGGGGAGATGGGTATTTCAGGCGTCGCATGCCGCTCCAAAGCTGCGCCCAGCAGATTTCCTGAAAAAGCTTAATGATTGTATTGTTTGCCGGGCCGGAACCCACGCGCTTTGACTCGCGGAGACCCGCTGCGCTTGGTACGCTATTCTTCTGCACGTTCTGATTCGCAGAGGAAATCGCAAAGCAATGGTTAAGATCAATCGCTTACCTGCGAAACAGGGCAAAAAGGAAATCAGTAGCGGCCAAGGGGTTCTTGACCTTCAGGTTGATAAGGAGACTGAAATCCAAGGCATCGGAATGGGCGTCCTGTCAGACGGAACGCCGTTCCTGCACCAGCGCGGGTTGGCAACCTTATGCGGCGTTCAAAACGCTCATATCGGAACTATAAGCTCAGACTGGAATGACGGGGTCCAGAAGCCGCGCATCACTGCAATTAAGGACCTGCTTGCTAGGCGCGGACACGAGATCGATCTTCCTCATATTGAGTGCATGAGAGGCGGGCGCTCAATATACGCATACCCTGATTACGTATGTCTTGCAATATTAGAGTACTATGCTTTTGAGGCAGGCCTAAACGTAAAAGACGAAGCACGAGATAATTTTCGACTGCTTGCGGGTCAGGCACTTCGAGACTTCATTTACACTCAGGTCGGCTACGATCCATCTGCCTCAGTTCCTGCCGCTTGGCAACAATTTCATGACCGGGTATCACTAAATTATGATTCCGTTCCTGCTGGTCATTTCAGTATATTCAAAGAAATGGCCGACATTATCGTCACGCTTATCAGGGGTGGTGCGAGCGTTGGTCCATCCTTTGTTCCTGACATCAGCATGGGCGTACATTGGGGCAAATACTGGGCCTCAGAAGGCCTAGATTCGCAATTTGGTCAACGACGTCAGTACCAGCACGAGTATCCAGAAACCTTCCCTCAAGCGGCTTCCAATCCACAACCGGCTTGGGCGTACCCAGATGCCGCGCTACCCGAGTTCCGCCGTTGGGTCCGCGAGGTTTACATTTCCGAGAAGCTCCCAAACTTTCTTCAGAAGAAAGAAGCGCAAGGCGAGCTGCCTCCGTCCTTCGCACAGCTAGCTGTTGCAGCTCTAAAAACTCGCAACCCCAAACAGATTCAATAAGCGACTAGTCAGCTTTAGCTGTTCCAGAGTGAGCGATAAATCTGGCAGGCGCTCTCAACTCGGCCGATCAGCCGAGTATTGTTCGCCGGAGCAACCCAAACATCACCGCTTTGAGCATCCACAGACCAACAAAGCTTCGTGGCCGGCGCTCTCTGTCCAGCAAGGTTTTTGGCAATGTTCATATACGCTAATGTGGAAGCGATCCGGCCCTTCTTTTCGCGCTTTTTCTGAGCCGTGTCTGTCTCTTCTTCAATGGCTTGACCTAATTTAAAAATCAGCCCGCCGATCAAATCGTTGTCGCCGGACTTTTTGTATATCAGTAGGTCGCAGTCAGCAGAGACTTGAACGCCTCTTATGAAGAGCTTGCCTTGCTTTGGCGGCGGTGGCCGATAGTCATAACCAGCCAGCTGGTTTCGCATTCCTGCGAACTTATCCAAGATTTCTAACGATCTTTCAGCATCCAGCCGAACAAACTCGCTGTGAGAATTGTTTGCCGCGCGCTGGGCAAGAAAGTTATGGCCATCCGCCAAGATGGATTTCTCTTTGACCGGGTTGGCTAGTGCGTCCCGCAATATCCGCCGGAGCTGAGAATAGTGCGCGGGCTTTGCTGGGTTGGGTCTTCGAGCTTGCTCCACAATGCCAACTTTCCCTGGCTCTTCTGCGAGCATGAAAGTTGCAAGTTGGTTCGCGGAGATACGCGGAACGTCTTCCGTGGAAGTTTCATCAGCAGGGGTCATAATATGGACGACGACTTTCTAGTTTGCGAGAGAATCGACAGCTACCGTAGTTTGTGCATTTCCACGTTGTCTCGCAAGACTCTTGATGAGGCAGAGGCTTCGCATTTAGGCGACGGCACAGGGTTCTATATTTTTGAAGTCGACAATCGACCGGAAGTTTCGGGTATCAACGTCCTAGCGCGTGTGGCCTCATTTGAATCTGCGTTGCGAATAATTTCGATTTGGCAAGAAGCGGTTCAGCAGCCCGCTAAGCCTCGCGCAGCGAATATCCGGCCCACGTCCGGTTCACACAAAACGCCATTGCAGCTCGCGTGATTCTCTCAGCAAGCGCGCCGTTGCTCTCGCCGCAGCGAGACCGGGAGAGGCGCTTTCTCTGAGAGGGGCGGCGGGAGTCTCAGATGTCGGGTATCGCTTGAAAGTCACTCCCCCCAAATAAACTTATCCCCCTCCCTTCTCCCGCCCCCATAATCGCTTAACCACCGCGCCAGGAAGGGCGGATCGCGACCGTGACGGTTCGGGGCGGTGGGCGGCGCCCTGAGCGTTGGCGGCGTAACGGACCGCCGGCGTGGAAAGGTGACGGGCACTGACTGGGTCTGGAGGCTTCAGTGGCGTATCCAGACCGGCTTGCGGGACAGGTCACGCGCCAAGCGCTCCCGGTGAAAGTCCGGTGCAGCAGGGTGGTGAAACCGGCCGCTTAAGGATCGAATCCGGCCGGGCCGGCTCCGAAGTGGTGAGGTAAGTGTCGCCGACCCGTCGATAAAACGCCGTGCGCGGGAGCGCCTTTCGGGCGCAAACACACACACGACGCCAGATATACGGCCCGGACTTCGCTCCCGCGCCCCCTTCATCGTCTCAAACCCGCCGGGTGATCCTCGCGCGCGGGCGTTTGGCGCGTGCGCGAACCCTGACTAGCCGCGCACCGGCGCCTGGCCGAAGCCGCTGGAGAAAGTCCAGCCGTGATGGACCGGGCCGGCGCCCTGGCCGAGGCCGGGGGCGCGCTTGATCGCTTCGTGCAGGTAGTCGCCGCCCTGCTCCACCGCCCGGTCGAGGCTGAGCCCCTGCGCGAGCAGCGCCGCGATGGCGCTGGCCAGCGTGCAGCCGGTGCCGTGGGTGTGGCGGGTGCGGATGCGCGGGCGGGTGAACAGGCGCACGCCGTTGCGGGTGGCCAGAAGATCGATCACGTCGCCGCTCTCCATATGGCCGCCCTTCACAAGCACCGCCTTGGCGCCGCGGCCCAAAAGGATTTCAGCGGCCTCGCGCTGGCCGTCCATGTCCTCCACCTCCACCCCGGTGAGCGCGCTCGCCTCGGGCATGTTGGGGGTCAGGAGAAAGGCGCGCGGGACCAGAAGGTCGCGGATGGCCGCCAGCGCGGTGTCGTCCACCAGCCGGTCGCCTGACGCCGCCACCATCACCGGATCAACGATGAGCGGAATGGACAGATCGCCATGATCGTCCAGCGCTTTCAGAACGGTCGCAATGGTCTCGGCCGAGCCCAGCATGCCGGTCTTGATCACATCGGCGCCGATATCATCCAGCACCGCCGCGATCTGGCCCGCCAGGATATCCTGCGGGATCGGATGCACCGCGCTGACGCCTTGTGTCGACTGCACCGTGATCGCGGTGATTGCGGTGGCGGCGTATCCGCCCAGCGCCGTGACCGTCTTGATGTCGGCCTGGATCCCCGCGCCGCCGGAACTGTCCGATCCGGCGATGGCGAGCACGCGGCCTTTGGGGTCTTCACGATCGGTGAGCGGGCTGTCGTCGCGCTGAATGTCGTCGTCGTTCGTGGCGGGGGGCATGGCGGGGCTCCGTTGTGCGTCGGCCCCGTGAGCTAGAGGCCCGGGCCGGAGTCCGCAAGACCGTATTCGCAAGACCGTGTTCGCAAGACCGTGTTCGCAAGACCGTGTTCGCAAGACCGCAGACAGAAACGGCCGGGCGCTGGGCGCCCGGCCGTCCCCCCGTTCAAGCCACCCCGGCTCTAGAAACGCATCCGGGCTTCCACGCCCCAGCTCGGTCCGCGGCGCAGCGTGCCGAAGAAGGCGCGCGGCGCCCCGACATCAGCGCCGGGCACGAAGCTGGCTGTGTTCAGCGAGATCGTGCTGAAATACGGCGTCTGCAGCCAGCGAGTCGCCATCACGATGGAGTCTTCATCGGTGATGTTGCGGCCCCAGACCTGGAACGTCAGATCGTCGGTCTCCATGCCGAAGCGCAGGCCCATCAAAGTGGCGTCCCCGGTCTCGGCCAGATTGTGCACCTGGACGAATTTGGAGCTCTCATAGGTGATGTCGGCCTGGGTGAAGAACTCCCAGCTTCCGTTCAGGATCGGATAGCGGAACTCGCCAAACGCCGAGGCCTGATGCGTGCTGGTGAGCGGCAACTGATTGCCCGCGATGGAGCAGTCGCCATTGCCGGTGAAATCCGCGCCCGTGCCCGGCGCGGTGGAGCCCGGCGTAAGCACGCCGCCGCCCGAGGTCAGCGTCCACTGGAAGTCGTCACAGCCTTCGGTGAATTCCGGCACGGTGTAGGCGTAGGTCAGCCCGTAGCTGAACATGGAGTTCAGGGCGTGATTCCAGCCCATCTCCACGCCGTAGATTTCCGCGCCGGCCTGGTTGATCGCCACCGAGGTGACCGCGCCGCCGCTCGTTGAGGCGATCGCCTGGGTCACCTGAACATTGGAGGCCTCGGTGTAGAAGGCCGAACCGGTGAACACCGCGGCGCCACCGAAGAAGCTGTCCTTGTAGCCGATTTCGTAGTTGTCGGACTCTTCCTGGTCGTAGGTCGGCCGGTTGATCGTGGCGCCGTCGGAGCCGTTCAGCCCGCCCGGCTTCACGCCCTGGGCGAAGACCGCGAAGATCGTGCCGCCGCCCTCAAGCCCGTAGTCCAGCGTCACGCGCGGGGTGAAGCTGTCGAACGTGCCGTCCTGCGACAGGGTGTTCACACCGGCGGCGTTGAACTCGTCGCGGGTCTTGGTTTCCTCGGCGTAACGCGCTTCGACCGTCATGGTGAGGTTCGGCATGAAATCGTATTCGATAAGGCCGAAGATCGCCTGGTTTTCAATGGTCAGGACGTTCTGGATCACGCCGCCGGTGGAGATCGTGTTGAAATCGAACTCGAAATTGTCTTCGCTCTCGTCGTAGTAATACCCGCCGATCATCCAGCGGAACCGCGCGTCGGAGGGCGATTGCAGCTTGGCTTCGAACGAGTAGTCGCTGGTCTCGCCGCGATTGGTGTTGGCGAAGAACGGCTCGGCCCCGGTGAAGGGCGGCGCGAAGAAGAAGTTCACCGCGGAGTGGTCGGAATCGGCGCCGAAATAGTCTTCCTCGGCGCGTCCCTGGGCGGCGAGCTGCAGCTGATAGCCAGACCCGCCGATATCCCAGGTCGATTGCACGTTGGCCAGAACGCCGTCGCGGGCGATGCCGTCAAACGCGGTGCCGTCGGCGGTGTTGTAGACCGTCCCGAAGAAGGTGGAGCCTTCAGGCGTGCCGTCCACCACGCGCGGCGTGGTCACCGGGCTGGTGTTCAGCGCCACCGGGGCGGGCGAGATCACGCCGCAATAATACTGATTGTTGTTGGTCGATCCGGAGAGCGCGAAACTCGCCATGGAGCGCCGGCCGGGGAAGCAGTTATTGCTCTGCGCCGATTGCAGGAAGATCGGAATGGTTCCGTCGTCGTCCTCGTAATACATGGCGCGAACCCGCACGTCCCAGTTCGGCGTGAAGCCGATATCCAGGGTTCCCGACAGGGACAGGGAGTCCTCGCCGCCGACCGTGTCGCTGTTCAGCGTGTTGTTGAACTCGCCGTCATAGGAATAATCGCGCAGACTCAGCGAATAGCCCAGACGATCCTCGACCAGCGGGCCGGAGACGCGCGCGGAGAACTCGCGCTCGCCATAGGTGCCGACGCGGATCCGGGTGTTGGCCCCGAACTCGTCGGTGGCGCCGCGGGTGACGTAGTTGATCGCGCCGGCGTAGGTGTTGCGGCCGTAGAGCGCCGACTGGGGCCCCTTGATCACTTCCACGCGCGCAATGTCATTGGGGTCGAGCGAGGAGATGGTGCCGGGAAAATAGATGCCGTCCACGAAATATGCCGTGCCCGATTCCACGCCGAACTGAACCTCGGCGAGCACGTTGGACTGGCCGCGGATCACCGGGCGCTCGCCCGAGCGGCCGAAGGCGGCGGCGAAGGACAGGCCCGGCGTGAAGCGGGCGATGTCGTCAACGCTGGAAATGCCGAGCCGCGAAATGTCGGTGTCGGTGAAGGCCGTGACCGCCACCGGCGCGTCGAGCAGGCTTTCCTCGCGGCGGCGCGCCGTGATGGTGATCACGTCCTGGGACGTTTCGGCCCGCGGCTCGGGCGTTGCGCCTTCCTGGGCGTTTGCGGCCGGAACCGCCATGCCGGTCAACGCAAGAATCGCCGCCGACGTCATCAGAGTAAACTTGGTCACCTGTCATTCTCCCCTACGCGGCCCGATGGACCTTCGCGTCGCCTGTCCGCCGGCCGTTCGCGCAGCCTTGTTCGGCGGAGATGGCATATTGATATATCATTTAACACTCCGCCGTCCCTCCTCGTCTAGGGTGATGCACGTATGGGCGCCTCGGTGTTGCAATTACGTTACAAAAGAGGCCGCCGACTTGAGCCGGCGGCCTCTTTCAAGGACCCCTAGTTGCGATCCGGCGCTGCAACATCGCCGCTGGCGACGTCGCGGTAATAGATCCAGCTCGTCACATTCTCGCGGTCATCGTCGAGCGGCGGCGGGCTGGTGTACTCGGGATAGTGCTCGGCGATCTCGGCCTTGAAGAAGTCGGGCAGCTCGTCCCAGCTGTCCAGCTTGGTGCCGGCGGTGTGCATGTAGATCACGCCCTCGCGCCCGTTCATCTTCATCCAGGGCAGCCAGTCGCTCATGCGCACCCAGCCCACCTCCACATCGGCGGTGCTGGTCTCAGGATCGGTGAGGTTGGAGACATCGCCGAAGAAGTTGAACATTTCGGTGGCGTGGTAGGTGCCGCCAATCTCGGCCTCGAACTCGCTGGCGAGCGGGTTGGGATACCAGAGCGGCACCGTGGCGGTCTGCCAGAAATCATCGCCCTGGATCGAGCCGCGGAAGCTGGCCGGACCGCGCGGCCCGTTCGGGAAGCTGGGCGCGCGCGAATTGACCGGATCATTGGCCACATGCAGCACGTCCACGGTCTCCCCCGTCCAGGGATTGTCCCAGGTGGAGAGGATCTCGTTGGTCTCCGGATCGAGATAGAGCAGCAGCTCCCGGCTCACCATGCGGTATCCGGTTCCGTATTCGGGGTGCTCGATCGTGTCGCAGGCGCGCACATTCATGCCCTCGACGCGGAACATGCGCCGGTCCGGCTCGCCCATGCGCCGCGAGAACGCGTAGCCGTGCCAGTAGAAGGTGACCGGCTCGCCGTCCACGGTGGAGCAGGCGATCTTGCGGTTCATCTCCACGACATCGTCGGGGTTCTCAAAGCTGAGCGAGTCTTGCGCGGCGGCCGCCGAAACGGCGAAGACGCCCGCGCCCAGCGCGGCGATCAGGGTTTTCATGACAGTCTCTCCTCCTCGGCGATCCGGGGCCGCCGCATCCAAATGGTATATCATTTGGTTTTGAGCTCCGGATCAAGCTTTTTTGGAGAGGCGGGGTCTGGATCGGCGCACTTGTCCTCCCCTGGATGGGGGAGATGTCCGGCGTAGCCGGACGGAGGGGGTGCGGCGCCAGCACCCGCCGAAACACCCACGATCCCTCATCGGCGAGGAGTCTTTTTGCAAAGCAAAAAGCCTTAAAAGGACGCACCGCGATTGATCCTGCAGGGTCCTTCGAGGCTCGCTGACAGCTCGCACCCCGCAGATGAGGGTGACGGGGATGGGTGGGGCGGGAGGTGGACGCCTCAGTGAAAATCGCGGCTCGCCGGGATGATCTGCGACCCGGCGAAGCCCAGGCTGCGCTTGGGCTTGTCGCGCGGATCGCCGCCGGGGCGCGCGATTTCGTCGGCGTGGGCGAGTGCGGTGTCCAGCCCGCCCTCGGTGAGGATGGAGAGCGCCGGCGTCCAGTCCACCAGCTGATCGGCCACCAGATGAATCACGTCGCCCTCGCGCTGCAGCTTGCCGGTGACGGCCAGAAGCTTCGCCCCGATCACCACGCGGCGAAACCGCGTGAAGACAGTGGGCCAGATGATGACGTTGGCCACCCCTGTTTCGTCCTCCAGCGTGGCGAAGATCACGCCCTTGGCCGAGCCGGGGCGCTGGCGCACCAGCACGAGACCCGCCACGCCCAGCCGGGCGCCGTTGCGCGCCGTTGAAAGATCGGCGCAGCTGCGATACCCGGCCTGGCGCATGGTCTCGCGCAGGAAGCTCATAGGGTGGGCTTTCAGCGACAGCGACAGTGTGGAGTAATCGCGCGCCACCTCTTCAGACAGACCCATCACCGGAAGCCGCGCGCCGGAAAGATCAGGGGCATGGGCCTCGCCGCCGGCGGCGAACAGCGGCAGATCCGGCCCGGCCTGGGCCAGCGCCCGCCAGCCGGCTTCGCGCCGCGAGGTTTCAAGCGAGCCGAACGCGTCCCCGGCGGCCAGCCGGTCGGTCTCCGAGCGTTGCAGGCGCGCGCGCCGGCCGAGGTCCTCGACGCTTTCAAACACGCCGCCCTCCTGGCGCGCCGCCATGACACGGGCTGCGGTGATCTCGCTCAAGCCCTTGATCTGGCGCAGGCCCAGGCGCACCGCCCGGCGCGCGCCGCCTTCGGGCGTGGCGGGCGGACCGTCGAAGGGGGGCAGCGGCTCCAGCGTGCAGTCCCAGTCGGAGCCGTTCACATCGGGCGGTCGCACGATCACGCCGTGCTCGCGCGCATCGCGGACCAGCTGGGCCGGCGCGTAAAACCCCAGCGGCTGGCTGTTCAGCATCGCCGCCAGGAAGGCGTCGGGATAGTGGCGCTTGATCCAGCAGGAGACATAGACGATGAGCGCAAAGCTCGCCGCGTGGCTTTCGGGAAAGCCGTATTCGCCAAAGCCTTCCAGCTGCTTGAAGCAGCGCTGGGCGAAATCAGGCTCGTAGCCGTTGGCGATCATGCCCGCCATCAGCTTTTCGCCCATTTCCTGAATCGTCCCGGCGCGCCGGAAGGCGGCCATGGAGCGGCGCAATTTGTCCGCCTCGCTGGGGGTGAAGCCCGCCGCGACGATGGCGATCTTCATCGCCTGCTCCTGAAACAGCGGCACGCCCAGGGTCTTGCCCAACACCTCTTCAAGCGCCTTGGACGGATACTCCACCTGCTCCTTGCCCTCTCGCCGGCGCAGATAGGGATGCACCATGTCGCCCTGGATCGGGCCCGGGCGCACGATCGCCACCTCGATCACCAGATCGTAGAATTTGCGCGGTTTCAGGCGCGGCAGCATGGTCATCTGCGCCCGGCTCTCGATCTGGAAGACGCCCAGCGTGTCGGCCTTGCAGATCATGTCGTAGACGCGTCTGTCCTCGGCCGGGACCTCTGAGATGGTGAGATCGCGGCCATAGGCCTCCTTGATGATTTCAAAGCTCTTCTGGGTGGCGGTGAGCATGCCCAGCCCCAGCACGTCCACCTTCATCAGGCCCAGCGCGTCGATATCCTCCTTGTCCCATTCGATGGCCGTGCGCTCGGGCATGGCGGCGCGGCGCACCGGCACGATCTCGTCCAGGCGCCCCAGCGTGATGACGAAGCCGCCGGGATGCTGGGAGAGATGGCGGGGAAAGCCCTGCAGCGCGCGCGCCGCGCCCAGCGCCCGGCGCAGCGCCGGACTATCCGGATCAAGGCCCAGCTCATCGCGGATCACCGCGTCGGTGATCCCCTCGCGCCAGCCCCACACCGCTTTGGACAGCGCGGCGATGACGTCGCCGGACAGGCCGAACGCCTTGCCCGCCTCGCGGATCGCGCCGCGGGGGCGATAGCAAGTGACCACCGCCGTCATGCCGGCGCGCCGGCGCCCGTACTTCTGATAGACGTACTGGATCACCTCCTCGCGGCGCTCATGCTCGAAATCCACGTCGATATCGGGCGGCTCGCCGCGTTCAGCCGAGACGAAGCGTTCAAACAGAAGATCGATCTTGGACGGGTCCACCTCGGTCACGCCGATGGCGAAACACACCGCGGAATTGGCCGCCGAGCCGCGACCCTGGCACAGAATGGCCTGGCTGCGAGCAAACCGGATGAGATCGTACACGGTGAGAAAATAGCTGGCGTAATCGAGCTGCTCGATCAGCCCCAGCTCGTAATCGATCGCCTTGCGGGTCTTGTCCGGCGTGCCTCGGGGCCAGCGGCGCGCCTCGCCCTCAAACGTAAGCCGGCGCAGGGTCTGCATGGGCGTTTCGCCCTCGCCGATCACCTCGTCGGGATAGTCATAAACCAGCTCGGTGAGCTGAAAGTCGATTTGCCCGGCCAGCGCCGCGGTGCGCGCCACCGCTTCTTCATAGCCGGGAAACAGGCGCGCCATCTCGGCGCCGGGTTTGAGGTGGCGCTCGGCGTTCGCCTCCAGAAGACGTCCGGCCGCCTCAATCCTCACATGCTCGCGAATGCACGTGACCACGTCCTGCAGAAGCCGGCGTTCGGGCGCATGATAAAGCGCGTCGGTGGTGGCCACGGTCTCCACCCCAAGATCCAGCGCCAGCCGGCTCTGGCGCAGAAGCCGCGCGCCGTCGCGCCCGTCAAAACGGCGCACCAGCGCCAGATGCACCAGGCTGGCGCTCGCCCGCACGAAGGCTCCGGCGCAGCGGGTCCAGTGCGCGTCCTCATCGGGGGGCGGGATGAGAATCTGCACCTGATCCTCGCCCAGCTGCTCACCGGCCGCGCCAAGACTGACATCGGGATCGCCCGGCTCGCCGGCGAACTGCGCGTCGGTGAGAAACCGCGACAGGCGGGCGTAGGCGGTGCGGTTTTTCGGCAGGCAGACCAGCTCGACGCCTTCGCGCGTCACCAGCCGGCATCCCACAAGGATCTTCACCCCGTGCTCGCGGCCCGCCAGATGGGCGCGCACCACGCCGGCCAGCGTGTTGCGATCGGCCACCGCCAGGGCGGTGAGTCCCAGGCGCGCCGCCGCCTCCACCATCTCATGGGGATGGCTCGCCCCGCGCAGGAAGGAGAAATTCGTCGCGGCGCACAGCTCGGCGAAAGGGGTCATGGGCGAGCCTCAAGCGTGTGCGTCCTTCGAGGCTTTTGCTTTGCAAAGGACTCCTCGCGATGAGGAAAATCAGCATCCAGATTCATCCTCATCCTGAGGTGCGAGCCCGAAAGGGCGAGCCTCGAAAGACCGGCACGATTAAGCGCTCCGGCCTGCATCACCCGGCCCCGTGAACGAACCAGGCCGGGCGGTCGGTTTCGCGTCCGTACAGGCCCTCGCGGTAGAGCCAGAAGCGGCGGCCCTCGCCGGTCTCGACGCGGAAATAATCGCGCACCTTGCCCGGGCCCGAGCCCGGCGGGGCGCGCCACCATTCCGGCGCGATGCGTTCGGGGCCTTCGGCGCGCATGACCGTGTGGCGCACCCGGCGCCAGGTGAAGCGGCGCGGCGGACCATCGGGAATTTCGGCCACCGCCTCGGCCGGTTCGGCGCGCTCGAAGATCAGCAGGGGACGGCGCTCCAGCCGGGCCGGCCAGGCGCCCGGCGGCGCCCCCGCCCCGGTCCAGCACGCCGCACGTTCCGGGATATGGCTGTTTCCCGGCCGGGCGCGGCGGGCCGCGCCCTCGCCCAGGCGCGCATCCAGCCGGTCGGCCAGCAGCGCCGCGTCCGAGCTGGTGTCCGCCTCGCCGGTGAGATCGGTCTGGGCGTGATCAAGGCGCCGGGCGAGGGCCGCGCCGGCCTCCACCAGATCGATCCCGAAGCCGATATCAATGCCGGACCGCTCCAGCCGCTCGCCCATGAGGCGGGAGAGATGGGCCGCGTCCCGGCTGGGCGCCGCCGCCCCGATCACCAGATCGCGCGCCGCGCCGTCCACCCGGTAGAGCGTCAGGCGCAGGCGGGTGGCGCCCAGCCCCTCGGCTTTCAGCGCCTCGCACAGATTTTCGATGGCGCGGCCAGCGGCCTCCTTGATGGCGTCTTGCGTTTGCAAGGCTTCCGCAAACCGCACCCGCGCGCGAAGATCGGCTTGCGGCTTTAAAGGGGTGAGGGTTTCACGTTCGGCGCCGGAGGCCTGATCGAGGCGGCGCACCAGCGCCATGCCGAAGCGTTTGGCCAGAGACGCGCGCGGCAGGCCCAGAAGATCGCCGGCGGTCTTCAACCCGAAGCGGCGCAGCTTTGCGGCGGTATCGCCGATCCGCAGCGCCTCCACCGGGACCGCGTCCAGCGCCGGGCGCGCCGCGTCCACGCTGACCCAGCCGCGCCGGGCCTGAACCGCGCTCGTTCGCGCCAGCGCCCAGGCGAGCCCGATCGTGGGCGCGGCGGCGGCGCTGGCCGTGAGGCCCAGCGCGCGCGTCTCGCTCACCAGCCGATCGAGCAGGCGGTCCTCGCCGCCAAACACCTGCGCGCAGCCGGTGATGTCCAGCAGCACCCCGTCGAGGCCCGGCGTCAGCGTGTCCGGCGCAGTCCAGGGCGAGACCCGCCCGCACCAGCGCGCAAAGCGAATAAGCGCCGCCCGGTCGCCCTCGGAATCGGCGGCGCGCGCGGCCATGAGCGGCGCCAGGGCGCGCGCATCGGCGACATTCATGCCCGGGCTCAATCCGGCGCGCTCGGCGTTGGGCGTTAGCGCATAAAGCCGCTCCCCGCCCGCCCCGGCCAGCGTGAGCACGAAGGGATGCGCCTCGCTGTCAGCCGGTTGCGGCTTGAGGCGCTCGGTGGGCCAGCGCGGCAGGCTCAAGGCGGCGTAGCGCATCGTCTTCCCATTCCAGTTCGAACCGGTCGGGCGCGCCGCCGCGGCGGCGCTCCAGAACAGCGATGAGTTTCTGGCTTCCCAGCCCCTGCAGTCCGCCCGCCCCGCGCCAGGGCGCGGGCGCGCCGGGCGAGGCGGCGATGCGCCAGCGAGTGAGCGCGGCGCTGGCCGCGTCCGCGTCATGGGCGCGCGCCACCAGGATCTGGCCGCCCTTCGCCTTCGCCGCCGCGTGAAGACGGCGCGAGGCGGTGAGGTCATAGCCCTTGGCGGCGCCGGCCTCGCCGAACACCAGCGCGCCGGCCTTCAACGCCTCCTCCATGGCCCACAAAGCGTCCGCGCCGGGCCGCGCATCCACGCGCATGAGCCGGGCCGGATTGATCCCGGCCTGGCGCAGCCCGTCAGGCGACGGCGCGCCGAAATCAAGCCGGCTCTCGCCCGGCGCGCGCACCCAGACCAGCAGGCGATCGCCGGGCAGGCCCGCGAGCCAGCGCACCGCAAAGGCGTAGGCCGCCGGCGCGTCGAGATAGGTGTGCGGCCTGAGATCATGGAGCCCGGCCTGAGCGCGGAAACCCGCCAGCGGATCGGCGTCGTTGGCGGCGGGGGCCGGAACCGGCCGGCCCGGCTCAAGCCGGGCGCGTCCCGACTGTACGAAACCGTTCCCGTCCGCCTCCAGGGCGGCGATCTTCGCCTTCAGCGCGGCCAGTCGCCCGGCGCGTCCGGACCCGGCTCGGGACAGGGCTCCAGAATCGGCGCGCAGGTTCTCGGTCTCGCGCTCGCGTGCGGCGCGGGTCATGGGACGCTCTCCCGTTCAGCGGCATGGTCAGGACGCGCCGCCAAACCACCTTGCAGCGGGCCTGACGGTCTTGGTTAATCTCTATGTTCTATTTTTGTTCCAGCACGCGAAAGAGTCAAGCGGGCCGGCCACGCCATGTGTGCGCACGCCCATTCACCGCTTGCTTGCGCCTTAAGCCTTGGCGCGGCGGAGCGGGGCGTTCATAACCCTGGCCATGGACGTGCTCGCCCTCGCCTTCACGCTGGCCCTGCTCGCTGCGCTCACCGCGCTGGCGATCATTGATGCGCGCACGTTGCGCCTGCCCGACAAGCTCACGCTTCCGCTGATCGCCGCCGGACTGGCAGCCGCCTGGGTGCTGGACCAGCCGGTCTGGCTGCATCTGCTGGGCGCGGCGCTGGGCTATCTCACGCTGGTGGCCATCGAGATGGGCTATCTCAAGGTGCGCGGCCGGGCGGGGCTGGGGCGCGGCGACGCCAAGCTGTTCGCCGCCGGCGGGGCCTGGTGCGGCGCGCTGGCCCTGCCGCTTATCCTGCTGGTAGCGAGCGCCTCGGCGCTGCTTTACGTGCTGGTGATGCGCGTGGTCGCCGGGCGCCGGTTTCAGGTGGATCTGATGATCGCCTTCGGCCCGTTCCTGGCCTTCGCCATCGGTCTCATCTATCTGCTCGAAACCGCCGGATGGACGAGCCTGGCGGGCTTCTGAACGCCCGCCCTGCCCGGATCATCCCCCACGCGCCATGCAGCGGCGCACGCCGCCCAGCGGCCGCACGATCTCAGTCCCGTCCAGGCGCCGGGTGCGCAGCACCGCCGCTTCCAGACGCTGGCCGGAACCGGTCTCCTCGCCGACGCGGCCGGTGAGCGTGTAGGTGATGTTCCGCGCCGCATCGAGATAGACGCGCCGGAAGCGATCGCCGGGAATCATCCCAGCGGATTGGCCGGCCGACTGGGGCGCGACGCCCAGCTCCACCATTTGCTCGTCTTCGATCAGGCGCACCAGGCGCCGGGTCTCGCTTTCAAACAGCACGAAATTGTTCGCCTCGCGCACCTCAAACAGAAACAGGCCGCACTCGCCCGGCGCCAGGGTCTGCGCCGCCAGAGCCTCACGCATGTCAGGCGCACCCATGGGCGCGCCCGTCGACGCGCCAGACTGAGCACCTGTCTGAGCATCACTCCGCCCCGGCATTGCACCCGGGCCGGCTGCGCAGGCGGAAGACAGCGTCAGAACCAGGGCGGCGGCGATGAGTTTCGGTTTCATGGCGCAGTCTCTCCTGATCCACCCTCGGCGATGAAGCGGCGTCCGTCCTGATCGAACCCCATGAGCGAGAGCGCGGCGATCACGTCGCGATCTTCAGTCTCCGCCTCGATGCGCCAGCTCGGCCCGCCTTCAACAAAGCGCACCTGCCCGGTGAGCGCCAGCATGTCGCTACGACCCGAAACATTCAGCGCAACGGCCTCGCCCGCACAGGCGAGATCCGCCGTCACCGCGGGAAGGTCGGCGCCGTAGCGCTCGCCGGCGGACACCAGAGCGGCGCTGGTCATGCGCCCCTGCGCCTCCAGGCACTCTCCCTGCGGGCCCAGCACCAGACGCTCAATCTCCACACGCGCGCTTTCACCCGGCGGCAAATCCGCGGCGGCCAGCGCAGGAATGGCGTCCAGGGCGATCACGCCGGCGGTGTCCTCAAACCGCACCCCGCCCGCGCTCAGCGTCACAAGGCCGGCGCCGCGCAGGGCGGGGTCGGCGATCGTGACATCGAACACGGCCCGGCCGGTGAGAAGCGGCGCAGGCCGAAGCCGCGCCTCCACCTCATTGAGCGCCACGCCGCCTGCGCGCACCCGGCGCGCCGAGGCGTTCCACACCGTGCCGCTGACCAGCCCCGCCTCGATCCCGGCGGGCCGCGCCGCGGCGTCGAAAACAAGGCGCGCCGGCGCCAGCGCCACGGCGAAGCCGGCAAAGGCGACAAGCCCCAGAAGCAAATAGACGATCCAGCGCTTCATGGGGCGGCTCCGGCGCGCCGCACAACGATCTGGGCGCGCACGATATTATCGCCCTCCCGGTCCAGGCTGACGCGCTCGACCACCACGCCGTCCTCGCGCGACAGATCGGCGAGCCAGGCCATAAGCCGGTCGGCCGGCGCGGTGTCAAACCAGACCCCGAGCCCGCCATCATCCAGCGGCTGCACCCGCGAGATCGGCAGCTCGCGCGCCGTCGCCGACGAGCCCACCAGCGTTCGCAGCGGCGCGCCGCCGCCGGCGGTCTGCATGTCGGCGGACAAGGCGCGATAGCGCGCCACGCCGTTCAGAAGCGTCTCGTAATCGGCCACAGCAGCGTCATGGACACGCTGCGCCTCACCTCGCCAGGACAGCGCCGGAGAAAGGACCCCATACCACAGCACCAGCACGGCCAGGAGCGCGCCAAGGCCGGCCAGCAGGACCTGCTCGCGCGCCTCGCGCTCGGCCCAGGCGGCGCGCGCCGGCGCCAGGATCTCGCTCAGCGTCATTGGAGCCTCACTGAGAAGTCGCCCACCACGCCGGTTTCAGCCTGGCGTGCGCCGCCGTCCTCCAGCACCACGTCGAGGGCTTCGGCGCGGGCGCGCAGGCGTTCAAAATCGTCAAAGCCGGAATAGCGCGCGCTCACCTGCAGAGCGCCGCGCGCCGCGTCATAGCGCATGGCGGTGACCGCCACCGCGTCCTCGCCGTCGGTCAGCTGCGCCAGCGCCGCGGCGAGATCCAGGAAATCCGCGCCGCCGCCCGCCGCGCCCACACGGTCGAGCTGGTCGCGCAGCTGGGTCTGGACCCGGCGCACCCGGCCCACCTCAGGGAAGGCTTCCTGGAAAGCGGCGATCTCAGCGTCGCGGTAAAGCTCGGTGCGGTGCTCGTAATACATCGCCTGACCGCTCGCGAGCACCGCCGCGCCAAGGCAGGCGCAGAGGCCCAGAACCGCCGCCGCGCGCCACGGCGCCAGAAGCTCGCCCCAGTTGAGCCCCGAGGCGAGCCCGGCGCCCAGCACCGGCGCCAGCGTCTGCAGGTAAACCGGATCGAGCCCGGCCGCAGCCAGGCGCAGATCAGGCGCGGGCACGCGTTTCAGCGCCACCGGAGCGCCCTCGGGCGCAGCGAGCGCTGGATCAAGGCCTTCACTCACCAGAAGTCTTTTGGGCGCCAGCCGCGCGGCCAGAGCCGGCAGGACATAGGCGGCAAGGTTCGCCTCGACCGCGCCGCACAGAGGCTCGTTCAGGGCGGCGTCTGAATCGCGCGGGGCGGCCTCGCCTTCACCGGCCTCTTCCGGCGCCGCAGCGCGTGTCTTGAACAGGATCCGGCCGCCTGACTCAAAGACGAACAGATCCGCGCCATGGGCCTCGACGGCCAGCGCGTCGGGCAATGCGTAGACCGGCTTCACGCCAGCGCCGGCGGCCAGGCGGCGCCAGCTCTCGCGCAGCGGTGTGGAGACCGCGGCCACCATGCGCAGACCGTCGGGGCCGCGCGGGCCGGTCTCCACCACCGTGTCCTCAAGACCGCCGGCGAGATGATCCTCGATCAGGAAGGGCGCGGCGCGGCGCGCATCCCGGTCCGATCCGCCCGGCGCCGCGACCCGGCGCAGGAACACCGCCTCGGCCGGCAGAAGCGCCACGGCGCGGTCGGGTTGCGCGCCCTTGAGATCAGGCGCCTGGCCCGACGCGATCCGGCCCTCGTCGAGAATCGCGCCCTCTGAGATGAGCGCCCAGCCAGCCTCGGCCATGTCCGCGTCGGCGGGCAGAGTGATGACGAGCACGCTCATCCTAAAAGGCTCCAAAGCGTTCGCCATGGCGGCGAATGCGCCCCGCCCCGTCCAGTTCGGCCAGCTGGCTCAAGGTGAAGCGCGTGTCGTCGAGTCTCACATCCAGCTCCATTTCAAACCAGTTTGTGCGAACACCCACCGCCTCGCGCCCGGGCGCCTCCAGATCCAGACGCGCCACCAGCGGGTCGGCCCAGAACTGCTCGACCGCGTCATAGCCTTGCGGGGGCCTGCGGAAAAGCACCGCCTCGGCGTCGGGGGCGGAGAGACGCCCGCCGAACGCCGCTGAAAGCAGCGGCGCCTGGTCCGGCTCCAGCGTGTTCACATTGAGCACGGGCTGTTTGTCACCGGGCCGCACGCACAGCCAGGGCGAGAGCGCGTGGTAAAGCTCCGCGGTCACTTCAGGCAGCGCCAGCAGCTCCTCCAGCTCATAAAAGCGCCGGTTCGCGGCGCGGTAGGGCGGACTGAAATTGGCGTAGACATCGTCCTCCGCGCCGCCGGGTTCGGGCCGGCTGTCCTTGTCGATCCAGTCGATGATCTGGCTCTTCAACCTCTGCGCCGCGCCGCCGGGCAGGCCGATCTGATCGGTTAGGCTTGTAAACATCGCCTCGGCGCGCTCCTGGCGGCTGCGACCGGCCTGAGCCCCCTCCTCATCGCCGCCGCCTTCAGAGAGGGCGTTGATGTTGAAACAGTTATTGCCGTCGCGAATGGTCCCGGAAATGCGCCCGCGCTCGATCTCGAACACGTGCGGACCCTGACGCCACAGCGCGGTTGGACGGGTCACCTCGCGCTCCTGCACGATCGATCTTGCGAGCACGTCTTCGGCGAACTCGCGCGCGCCCCGGGCCTGCCAGCGCGCCTGCGCGCGGCTGTCGATCTGGGCGGTGCGAAACACCGCAAACCGCGTCACATCGGTGAGCTGGACCGCCACCGCGGCCATGAGCGCCACCAGAAGCAGCGCCGCGATCAGGGCCGTGCCGCGTTCATGCTGCCTATCGCCGTCACGCCTCATGGCATCGCTCCCGCGCCGGGGGTGAGCGCCACATGCTCCAGCGCGCCGACCCCGGCGAGCTGATAACGCAGGCGCACCGCGGCGGGCGGCGGCGGAGCGCCATCGGCGCTGGCGCTGAGGCGCACCTGCGCGCTCCAGCCGGCGCCTTGAAACACCTCCACCTCAAGATCGCTGACGCCTTGCGCCATGAGCCGGCGGCGCGGCTCGCCGCCGCGCGCCGCGTCGGGATAGGCCCGCGCCTCGCGCCACAGGCTTTCGCCGTCATAGAGCCAGGCCACGCGCTGCAGGGTGGAGCGCGGCTGCAGGGCGCCGGGATTGGCCCAGCCGGTGCGGGTGAAGACCAGCACTTCGCGCATCCCGTCCACGCCCGAGCGCACCAGCTCGGTCCCGCGCGCATCGGCGGCGAAGACGCGCGGGTCCTCAAGACCGTCCTCGCCCCGCACCGGGCGCATGACCACCTGGCCAAGATCGGCGGTGAGGACCGCGCTCACCCGCTGGGCTGTCTCCAGGCGCGCCAGCGCCGCCTCGGTCTGCTCCTTGCCGCGCAGGGCGGTGGTGAGAAACCCCACCGAGATCGCGCTCACCAGCGCGAACACCGCCACGGCCGCGAGCACTTCAAGAAGCGTGAACCCGTCCTCGCGCGCCATCACGGGGCCCCGCGCAGGAAGGTGACCAGGCGGGCGGCTTCGCGCCCCTCGCCGTTTTCCACCACCAGGGTGATCTGGGTGAGGCCCGGCTCCGAAGTGCGGGCGACTTCAAGGCGCCAGTCATAGGCGCGGCCGGCGATTTCATAGGCGCCGGATCGGTCGCGCAGGGGGGCGCCGCGGCTCTGGGCGATCTCGGTGCTGAGCAGGTTTTCCGCCGCCAGACCGGCCAGCGTCGCGTCTTCAGCCATCGTGGCGGCGCGCAATCCGGTCGTGAGCGCGTTCATCAGCGCCACCCCGGCGATTGCGAGCACGGCCAGCGCCGCGAGCATTTCGATCAGGGAGAATCCGGCCTCGCGCCTCATTGCTGCGCCTCGTCCAGCGCGCCCGGCGTGTGAACAAACTGAAGCGCGCCATCATCGCCGCGTATGATCTCGGCGGCGCCGCGCGCGGCGGTCAGGCGATAGGCGAAGGGATCGTCAAATCCGGCGGGATCAAACCAGACCTGCGGCGCGCTCGATCGCGCGTCGCCGCCGTCGTCACCACCCCGGATAGTCACGCCGCCAACGTCCAGAAACAGCGACAGGTCCGGATCTGAAAACCGCACCGGCTCCAGCGCGGGATGGTCGCGGCGCTCCAGCCAGGCAGCCTCGCCAAAGCGAAAGAAGCGATAGCCGCGCCCGTCGGGGTCGGCGGAGAAGCCGATGATCTCGCCGGACACAAGCGCCTCGCGCCGGGCTTCGTCCAGGGCGCGCACAAGCCTCGCGCCCGCCTCTTCCTCGGCGCTGTCGCCAAAGTCGGCCATCACCACGACCATCGTGGCCATCACCGCCACGATGGCGAGCGCCGCCAGCATCTCAAGAAGCGAGACGCCGGCCTCAGGGGTGGAGACAGAGCGCGAGCGCATGGGCGTGATCCTAGCGCTCGCGTTCCGGATCCCAGTTGCCGATATCCGCGTCTTCTCCCTCGCCGCCGACGCGTCCGTCCGCGCCAAACGACCAGATGTCGAAGCGGCCGTACTCGCCGGGGATCACGTACTGATACTCATTGTCCCAGGGGTCTCGCGGCAGCCGGTTGATGAAACCGCCGTCGGGGTAGCGCGCGGCCAGGCGCGCATCATCGGGCGCGGTGACCAGCACCTCCAGCCCCTGCTCGGTGGTGGGGTAGGCGTTGAAGGTGAGCCGGTACATCTCCAGCGCACTTTCAAGCTGGCTGACGTCGGCGCGGGCCTTCTCGATCATCGCCCGGTTCTGGCTGGGCAGAACATTGATGACGATGATGGTGGCCAGGATCCCGATGATCACCACGACCACCATGATCTCGATCAGCGTCAGGCCGGCCTCGGGGTCGGTGAGCGCCTGTTCGTCGTATCGCCGGATCATCATGGGGACTCTCCAAGTGTTCGCCGCACGCCCTAGAGCAGCACGGCCGTATTGAGTTGCAGGATGGGCAGAAGAATGGACAGGACGATGGTGACCACGATGGCGGCCATGGTCAGGATGATGCCGGGCTCCAGCAGCGACAGGCCTGCGGTCACCAGCCCGTCCACATCGCCTTCAAGGTGCTCGGCGGCGCGCTCGAACATCTCCGCCAGACGGCCCGAGCGTTCCCCGGCGGCGACCATGTAGACCATGATGGGCGGAAAGAAGCGCGCTCCGCGCAGGGCGTCGGCGAGGCCCTTGCCGGTCTCCACCTGATCGATCACGCCCTTGAGCATGTCCTGAACCACAAGATCGCCGCTGGCCCGGCGCGCCGAGCGCAGGGCGTCGGGCAGGACCGCGCCGGAGGCCACGAGAATGCCCATGGTGCGCGCAAACCGCGCGGCCTCGACCTTGCGATGAACGCCCGAGATCACCGGCGCAGCGAGGCGCAGGCGGTGGGCCGCCCGGCGCACCGGCTCGCGGCGCAAGGCCAGCGTCACGCCCAGTGCGAGCATCACCGCGCCGCCCAGCAGGAACGGCCAGCTCGCCTGCAGAAACTCAGACAGGCCGATCATGATGCGCGTGATCAGCGGCAGCTGCAGACCCATGGAATCAAACTGTTCTGAGATGCGCGGCACGATGGCCACCAGAAGCGCGATCACCACCAGAAGCGCCACCACGCCCAGCACGGCGGGATAGACCAGCGCCGCGCCGACCTTGCGCTGCAGGGCGTCGGCCTGTTCCAGATAATCGGCCAGCCGATCCATCACCAGGCCCAGCCCGCCCGCGCTTTCGCCGGCCGCCACCATGGCGCGGTAGACGCCGGGAAAGGAACGCGGGTGGGCGGCCATGGCTTCGGACAGGCGCTCACCCTCGACGACCTTGGCGCGCACCTCCATGAGGACCCGGCGCATGGCCGGGCTCGCCGCCTGACCGCCCACCAGGCCGACCGCCTCCTCCACCGGCATGTTGGCGCCGATCAGGGTGGCGAGCTGGCGGGTGGTCCCCATCAGCTCGCGCCGGGACAGCGGCCGGGGCTGGTTGAGGGATCTGAGAAGCCCGCCCGCGCCGACGCCGCCAACTCCCACGCCGCCGGAATTGGCGCGCGACACGGCCAGGGGCGCGAGGCGGCGCCGTCTCAGCTCGCGCCGGGCGGCCTGTTCGGAATCCGCGGAGAGGAGCCCGCGCGTCTTGCGGCCCGCCGCGTCCAGGGCTTCGTATTCAAACGCCGCCATCGCGCTCGCCGTCCTCGCGGCAGACCCGCATGACTTCCGCAAGATTGGTCTCGCCGGCGCGCGCCAGCTTCACCCCGGACCGCCACAGCGTGTCGCGGCCGCGGAACGCCTCGGCGGAGAGGCTGATTTCGCGCGCATCGTCGTGGATCAGCGCCCGGATCCTGTCGTCCACCGGCGCCACTTCATAGACGCCGAGCCGGCCGGCGAAGCCCGCGCCGCCGCAGGCCGGGCAGCCCTTGGGCCGATAAAGCGTCACAGCCTCGTCGTCGCTCGCCTCGAGGATGCGCCGTTCGGCGGGGTCGGCGTCATAGGGCTCCTTGCAGGAGGCGCAGAGCCGGCGCACCAGGCGCTGGGCGACGATGGCCGACAGGGTGGAGGCCAGAAGATAGCTCTCCACGCCCATGTCGCGCAGGCGGGTGATGGCGGCGACAGCCGAATTGGTGTGCACGGTGGACAGCACGAGATGGCCGGTGAGCGAGGCCTGCACGGCGATCTCGGCGGTCTCCTTGTCGCGGATCTCGCCCACCATCACCACGTCCGGGTCCTGGCGCAGGATCGCGCGCAAACCCGCCGCGAAGGTCATGCCGACCTTGGCGTTCACCTGGGTCTGGCCGACGCCGTCGACCGCGTATTCCACCGGGTCCTCCACGGTGAGGATGTTGCGGGTCTGGTCGTTGAGAAGATTGAGCCCGGCATAGAGCGTGGTGGTCTTGCCCGCCCCGGTGGGGCCGGTGACCAGCACCACGCCATTTGGCTGGGAGAGGGCTTTCTGAAAGTCCGCAAGCTGCTGGTCGGCCATGCCCAGCTGCTCCAGCGAGAAGCGCGCGCTGTCCTTGTCGAGGAGGCGAAGCACCACCCGCTCGCCATAGCGAGAGGGCAGCGTGGAGACCCGCACATCCACGCCCTTGCCCGCCAGCGTCAGGGTGAGGCGGCCGTCCTGGGGCACGCGCTTTTCGGCGATGTCCAGGCGCGCCATCACTTTGATCCTGCTGATCAAAGGCGGCGCCAGGCGGGCGGAGAGCGACACCGTCTCGCGCAACACGCCGTCGACGCGGAAGCGCACGGCGACCTTTTCTTCAAACGGCTCCACATGGACGTCCGAGGCGCCCATGCGCACGGCCTCGGCGATGAGCCCGTTGATGAGGCGGATGATCGGCGCATCGCTGGCGCTGTCGAGCAAGTCTTCGGTCTTGGGGATCTCGGAGATGATCTCCGAGAGACTCGCCTCGCCTTCCTCCGCGCTCTGCTGGTTCATGGAGGCGGCAAGACCGTCGAAGGCGTAGATGTCCGAAAGGGCGGTGTCGAAGGCCTTCGCGTCCACCTGGCGCACCGGAAAAGCGGCGCCGGCGGCCCGGCGCGCCTCGATCAGATCGGCCGGATCGGCGCCCTGGCGCAGCAAAAAGACCGGCGTCTCGCCGGGCTGCAGCGCGATCCCGTTTTCACGGGCGAAAGCGTAAGCGAGCGGCTTCAAGCGCTACTCCTCGGGGCTCGCCGGCGTTTCGGGCAGCGGACGATCGAACGGGTCCTCACCGCCGAGCATCAGATCGACGATCTCTTCAAGGCTGGACGCGCCGTCGGTGGCGCGGATCTGCTCGCCCACGGCGAAGTCATAGCTCTCGCGCGTCACCCGGCGCATGTCGGCGGCGTTGCGCACGATGGTGGGGCGGATGAAGACCATGAGATTACGCCGGACCTGGGAGCGGGACTCGTTGCGGAACAGCCGCCCCGCCACCGGAATGCGCGACAGGCCGGGCACCGAATCGTCAAGCAGCTGATCGTCGCGCTCGATAAGGCCGCCCAGCACGATGATCTCGCCGTTATCGGCCATGACCGTGGTTTCGATCAGGCGCTGATTGGTGATCAGCTCCTGGAAGTCGGCGCTCACCGGACCAGCCACGGAGCTGACCTCCTGGCTGATCTGCAGGCGGATCGCGTCGCCCACATTGATCTGCGGGCGCACGGTGAGCTGGACGCCCACATCCTGGCGTTCGATCTGACGGAACGGATTGGCGTTGTTGGAGCCCAGCGCCTCGCCGGTGGTGATCGGGATCTGCTGACCGACGAGAAGGGTCGCCTCCTCATTGTCCAGCACCATGAGCTGGGGCTTGGAGAGGACATTGCTCTCGGTGTCGGATTCCAGCGCATTCACGATGAGCCCGAACAGCGAGCCGTCCTCGCCAATCTGACCGCCCAGACCGAAGGCGCCGCCGCGCGCACCCAGAAGCGAGCTGACCGCAAGATTGCGCAGGGAGAGCTGGTTTCCGGTGGCGGCGTCCTCGCCGGTAAAGCTGTCGGTGGCCAGCGCGCCGGTGAGCGCCAGCAGATCGGGCGAGCGCTGATTGCCGTAGCGGGTGTAGGCGAAGGGCGTGGCGTCCTCGCCGTTTCCAGCCAGGAGGAACTGCACCCCCAGCTCGCGCGCGGCCTGGTCGGAAATCTCCACCACGATGGCCTCCACCTGAACCTGGGGCCGGCGCACGTCGAGGCGGCGGATCACCTGCTCCAGCTCGCGCAGCACGTCCGGATCGGCGTTCATGATCACTGCGTTGGTGGGCGCGTGGTGGGCGATGGTGGTGCGGCGCGCATTCTCGCCCGCCGACTGGCTCATGGTCTCGGCGAATTGCTCCAGAATCGGGATCAGCTGGGCGCCTTCGGCGTGATTGAGATTGATCACGCGGAAGGACTGGTTGGACCGGCTCACCGCATCCACCCGGCGCGCCAGGGCGATCATCTCGCCGACCGCGCCCGGCTCGCCGCGCAGCAGAAGCGCGTTGGAGGCCGGCACGGCGGCCACCGAGACGGCGAAGGCGCGATCATCCTCGCCCTGGGCGGTGCGGGCGCGCAGACGCTCGACGATGCCCACCATGTCTTCGGCCGGAATGTTCTCCAGAACCAGCATCTCCACCGTGGAGGTGTCCCGGTCCATGGCCCGCAGCGTTTGCTCGATGGCCTCGATATTGGAGGCGTAGTCCACCGCCACGATGAGGTTGGAGCCCTCCACAGCATTGGCGGCGCCGGACGCCGACAATAGCGGGCCCACCGCCCGGATCGCGTCGCGGGCGCTGGCGGTGGTGAGGCGCACCACCGTGGTGAGGAAGAGCTCGTTCTCCCGGTCCGGGCTGACCTGGGCGCCGGCGCGCGCGCCTTCGGCCTCGGGCACGATCTGGAACACGCCCGGCGCGGTGCGCACGGCGGTGTAGCCATTCACCCGCAGGGTGGAGAGGAAGACCTGAAAGACCTCGTCCGGCGTCAGGGCGGCCTGGGAGGCGATGGTCACCCGGCCGCGCACGTCGGGGTCCACGATGAAGGTGTAGCCGGTGAGCAGCGACACGTCGTCGATCACCGCGCTGATCTCGGCGTCGCGGAAATTCAGCGTCGAGCGTTCCTGCGCCGACGCGGGGGCTGCAAACAGGCCCACGGTGAGGGCCAGACTTGTCATCAGGGCGGCCATCGCGCCGCGCAGGGTCACCATCATGTTTCGCCCCTTGAATGTCATCGCCTCAGCCCCCCGGATTCAGCGGTATGGTCAGCACGACCGGCGCGCCGCGGCGCTCGATCTCGAGCCGGGCTTGCCCGGCGGTTTCAAATGCGGCAGCCACGGCTCTGGCCGCCTCGGCGCCGTCCAGCCGCGTTCCGTTTACGGATCGTATGACATCACCGGGAAGAAGTCCGGCGGCGCGCAGCACTTCAAGGCGCGTGTTGTCGCGCACGCGCAGGCCGGTCAGGGCGCCGCCCTCGAGCACCGGCTCCAGGCGCAGACCATCCACCCAGTCCTCGGTCTCAAGCCCGGCGGCGAGCGCCGGATCCGGCTCGCCTGTGAGGGCGCTGGCGCCCTGTACGACGGGGCCGGAAACTTGCGGCGGCGCACTCTGGCGCGGCCCGGCGGCGCGGGCGTTGCGGCGCGCTTCCTCGCGCAGGTAAAGCGTCTCGCGCGCGCCGCGCCGATTGATGATCACCCGGTCGGAATAGATCTCCACCAGCCGGACCCCGTCGGCGATTTCGGCGCCGACAGGCAGAGCGCGCTGGGCCTGGCCGGGGCTTTCGATGACGGCCGAGCCGTCCTGCGGGCTCGCCCCGGTGCGCACGCCGCGCAGCACCAGATTGAGCCGGGTTTCCGGGGCGTCTCCGGCCGGGTCCGCCGGCGCGCCGGCGCGCGAGGCGAAGACGTCGAAGGCTTGCAGGGACGACAGGTCGCGCGCCAAATCGCCGCCGCCGCCGCGCGCCGGGCGCGTGTCGATCTCGAGCCGGCGCGTCTCCGCGCCATAAAGCGTGAACCAGAGCGCCTGCGCCGCCAGCCAGGCGATCACCAACACCAGCAAGACCTCCGCCCCACGCGCGCCGAGACGGGCGGCGCGGTGCAGGCCTGCATCGCGCCCGGCCGGGCTGGAGGTCGCCTGTGCGGAGGTCATGAGCTTGGTTCAACCACGTTGCGAATACAAAGGAAAGCACCGAGACGGGGCAGGGCGAGCCTCCCGTCGGGAAGGCTCGCCCCTTGGTCTCCGGCGATGCTTGGACCGCAGCCTAGAAGCTGCGGGTCAGGCTCAGCGAGAAGGTCGTGCCGATCTCGTAGGCGTCCACCGTGAACGAGGTTCCGCCAGCCGACTGGGTGGCGACATAGTCCTCACCCAGAAGGTTGCGGGCCGCGAAGCGGACGTCGAACATGCCGCCGTCCTGCATCTCGAACGAGCGGCTGTGGACCAGGTCCAGCGTCAGGGGCGGCTCCTCGACCACTTCGGGAAGACCGCGCGCGACGTTCGCCAGCGCCCTTGTGCGTTCACCGGTGTAGTTCAGGAGCAGTGCGGTGCGCTGATTATCGTCCTGCCAGCCGATCTGGAGATTGGCCAGGTGCTCCGACTGACCCTGAAGGGTCTGGCCGTCGCGGATATAACCGGACGCGTCCTCGACGGTGGCTTGCGGCTGGCCGGCCTGCGGCGTCGCCACGATCACCTGGCCGTCAGCGGACATTTCGCTGCTGGTGAAGGTGTAGTTCGCCTTGATGAAGACCTCGGCGTCGGACCAGAACTCGCCGTCATACATGTCGGCGAGCGCGAACGTTTGCTCGTACTCGATCTCGAAACCGGTGAGCGTGGCTTCCGGCGCGTTGATGAACGAGGTGGCGAGCGTTTCGCCTTCGGGGAGAATGTATTCGACGATCGGGGAGTCGAGCTCCTTGTGGAACACGCCCGCGGTGATGAACTGGTCGCGGCCGAAATAGTATTCCAGGCGCGCGTCATAGTTCGTGATCTCGGTGTTCACCAGATACGGGTTGCCGCGGAAACGCTCGTCGGTCTCGGTGTTGAAGAACTCGGCGAAACCCAGCTCGCGAAATTGCGGGCGGGTGAGCGTTTGCGAGTAGCCGAGGCGAAGCTGAAGATTATCGGCGAAGGTCCAGGTCAGCGTCGCCGCGGGCAGGACATAGTCTTCGGAAATCTGCGTCTCCACCGGGTTGGGACCCGGATTGGCAGGGAAGCCGAACGTGTCGACCGTCTGCTCGCCGTCCTCGAACCGCACCCCCAGCGCAGCGCGCAGGAAGCCGGTCGGAGCCACGTCGGTCCCGACATAGAACCCGTCGACATTGAGATCGCCGCGATAGGCCTCCGGCGTCAGAATGCCGCCGACTTCACGCAGGCGGAAGCGCGTGTCGAGGATGTTCTGATCGGCGTAGATGTAGTCGATGCGGCTGCCGGCCAGATCGGCCGGGATGGAGCCCTCAAAGCCGAATTCGCGAGTGAACGCGGTGCGCTCCTTGCTCATCGTAGCGTAGCCGGCCGACCATTCCCAGTCGAGGCCGAACAGGGCCACCGGCAGTGTCAGATCAAAGCCCAGATCATCGGTGACGTCGTCCACGCGGCTGAAGGTGATCGAGTTGCCGTCGATGGAGTTGAGAAGGCGGTAATCGACGCCCGGACCGGTGTCCTCGTCCTCGTAGATCGCTTCGCGCCCGTTGGGGGCGACCCGCGACGCGTCCGAGGTGGAGGCGCGCCATTCCAGTTCCAGCGGGTTGTCCATGCCCAGATCAAAGGCGTGATCGCCGGACAGCTGGTAGGTGTAGACCTGACGCTCGAACCAGGCGGTGGAGTCGATGCGCAGATCCGCGTCCCTGTCGTCGTCGCGGCCGGACAGGATCTGGGCTTCCTTTTCGGTGGACCGCAGCACGAAGGCCAGCGCGCGCACTTCGTGATCTCCAATCTCGACGCCGGCGCCCAGCATGGCGCTGGTCTCGATCGTGTTGGTGCTCTGGTAGCGGTCGAACTGGGTGCGGGGCGACAGCTGGCCGCCAGCCACGCGGGCCTTGCCACGCACGCCCTCACGGGTCTCCCAGCCATTGTCGTAGCCGGCCGAGGCCAGCAGACCCACCGAGAAACCGTCAAAGTCGTAGCGGTCGCCCATGGACAGGTCGAACCCGACATCGCCGGGAAGCTCGCCTTCCTGGATCACCCAGAGCTTGGAGTTCTCCAGCCCGCGGCCAATTTCGGCCAGAGTGACCGGATCCTGCTCGGCCGGGCCGATATTCTGGCTGGCGAACACGTCGTCGAACTGCGACGGCCAGTCACGGGTGCTGTCGCCGAAGCCGGTCCAGTCATAGGACCCGCCATCATATCGCAGCCCGTCGCTGAAGCTGGTCGCGGTGTCGGCGGCCAGGCTCAGCCCAAGCTCGATGAAGCCTTCATTGGGAAGGGTGGTGGTCTCGATTTCGATGAGGCCGCCGCCGAACTCGCCCGGGAAGCGCGGGGAGAAAGTCTTTTGAACCAGGATGTTGCTGATCAGGCTGGTCGGAAACAGATCCAGCGGCACAGCCCGGCGAAGCGGCTCGGGGCTGGCCAGCGGCGAGCCGTTGATCAGCGTGTTGGAGTAACGCTCATTCAGACCGCGCACGATGACGAAACGGCCGTCCTGAACCGAGAGGCCGGTGACCCGGCCCAGCGCCGAGGCGATGTCGGAGTCCCCAGTCAGAGCGATGTCGTCCATGGACAGGAAGCTGGAGACCTCGGAGGTCACCCGCTTGTCGTCGGGAACGTACTGATACCGGACGGTGATGACATCGTCGGTGGTGGTTTCTTGCGCGAGGGCGGAGCCCAGCGGGACCAGTCCAGTGGTCGCCAGCAGGGCCGCCGTTAGCGCGATGCGATTGCCGTTCATAAGGATCCCCAATTTCGTTGCATCGCTGACGAGAGCGCTGGGGCCCGGCGAACCGGGCCCCGTCGGCCCTTACTGCTGGGCGAGGGTCCAGCCCCGGTACCAGTCGTCGTTCGCATCTTCGACCGCGCCGATATAGGCGACGTCGGTGAAGAAGGCGCCCAAGGTGGTCACGTCGAACACCGTCACGCCCGCTTCCGGACCGGCGGGCGCCGGAACCACGCCGGTGGCGTTGTTCGCGGTGAAGCCGGAGCCGAGCGCGGAGTAGTCGGTCACGAAAGAGAAGCCCGAGAGCGATGTCGTGCCGACGGCGTTGTCGGTGTTCTGGGTGTAGGGCGCGACGCCGTTGAAGAAGTCGTCTTCAGCAAAGCCGTCGCTATCGGTGGAGAAGCTCACCGGGCAATCGAAGAAGGTCGAGGCCAGGGTGAGCGCACCGGTGGAAGCCTGGGTGTGGGTCTCGGTCTGGTCCACGTCGAGGCAATCGCCGTTGAAGTCCACCACGATGCCGTTGACCAGCGTGCCCGCCGTGCCTTCGCGCAGCAGCATGCCGGTGTCCGAGGAGGACGAGCCGCGCGCGCCGATCAGCGTGAAGTTGGCGATGGTCGGGTTCGAACGCGGCAGGGCGGAGTTGTTGTCGCCATTATTGTCGAACTCGAAGCCCTGGTCGCCGTCATCGGCGGCGTGCTGGACGATGACGAACTGGACATTGCCCGTCCAGCCGTCGGTGTAGTCCAGCGAGTCGTCCGCGATGCCGGTCAGCACGAGATGTTTGGCGTTGGTCGCTCCGCCGAAGAACTCGATGCCGTCGTCCTCGTTATTGTGGACCTGGACATAGTTCACCGAGGTGCCCGAACCGGTGCCCTGGAAGGCGATGCCGTTCAGCTCGTCGTCGGCGTTCACGCGGAAACCGGCGTACTGCACGCGGGTATAGGCCAGCGAGCCCGAGCTGTCGTCGGCGACGGCGCCGCCGAACAGGCCCGACGAGCCCTCACCGGATTTTTCGCAATCGGCCGTGCCGCCCACCGCAGTGCCCGAGGTGCACGCGTTGATCGGCGCGCGGCCGTTGATCACCAGGCCGCCCCACTGACCGCGGTCATCGTTGGGCGACTGGTTGGCGCCGGCGAAGTCAGCGCGCGAGGTCATCACGACCGGCGCGTTGGCGGTGCCGTTGGAGCGGATTTCCGACCCGCGCGAGACCACGATGTAGTCGGCGCCCGAGGAGCCGATGACGGTGACGCCGGCGTCGATGGTGAGGACCGCGGCGTCGCCGCCGGTGGCTTCGGCGCCGACGTCTTCACCGATGAAGACCGGACCCACCAGCTCGTAAACCAGCGAGGAGCCGCCCGAGAGGCGCAGATCGGTGGTGTAGGTTCCGGTGACGCGGCAGACGCGCTTCTGGCCGATCACTTCGCCGGTGGCCGAGGTGCCCGCCGGGCATTCCGGCGCCGGGAACAGACCGAAGGTCCAGCCCACGGCCCAGTTGGAGGCCTGATTGCTGTCGTAGGAGAAGGCGCCGATGTAATCGGTGGTGTCGAAGAAGCCGGTGGCCGGCGGCGTGGTGACCGGAACGGCCTGCTCGTTGGCGCCGGCGAAGAAGCCGGACATGGAGCTGGAGCCGGCGACGGTGTTGGGCTGGCTGGCGAAGAAGGCCGCTTCATCAAAGCCGTCATCGTCGGTCGAGAAGTCGGCGACGCAATCAAAGAACATCGAGGAGAGCTGCAGCCCGCCGCTATTGGCCTGGGCGAAGGTCGCCGCCTGGTCCACGTCGAGGCAGTTCTCGTTGAAGTCCACCACGATGCCGTTGGCCAGATAGCCCGCAGTGCCCTCACGCAGCAGCATGCCGGTGTCGGAGGAGGCGGACTGGCGCGAGCCCAGCAGGGTGAAGTTGAAGATGGTGGGGTTCGAGCGCGGCAGGGCGTCGTTGGCGTCGCCATTGCTGTCGAACTCGAAGCCCTGGTCGCCGTCGTCGTCGGCGTGGCGCACGGCCACGAACTGGGCGTTGCCCGTCCAGCCGTCGGTGTAGTCCAGTGAGTCGTCCGCGTTGCCGGTCAGCACGAGGTATTTCGCATTGGCCGTACCGCCGAAGAATTCGATGCCGTCATCTTCGTTGTTGTGGACCTGGATGTGGTCCAGCGTGGTGCCCGAACCCACCGCCTGGAAGGCGATGCCGTTCAGCTCGTCGTCGGCGTTCACGCGGAAGCCGGCGAACTTGACCTGGATATACTGAAGGAAGCCGGAATTGTCGGCCGCGCTGGCGCCGCCGAACAGGCCCGAAGACCCCTCGCCCGATTTCTGGCAGTCAACGGTGCCGCCCGCGGCGGCGCCGTCGATGCAGGCGTTGATCGGCGCCCGGCCGTTGATGATCAGGCCGCCCCACTCACCGCGATCATTGGTGTTGCCCGCACGCGGCGTGCCGATGCGGCTGGCCAGCTCGTCGGCCGCCGAGGTGAACACGATCGGGTTGGTCTGGGTGCCGCGCGCATCAATCGAGGCGCCGCGCGAAACCACGATGTAGTCGGCGCCGGTGGCGCCCACGATCGTCGCGCCGGCCGGAATGGTGAGCGTCGGGCCGGACGAGCCGGCGGCCGCGCCGCCGTCCTGGCCCACGAAGACCGGGCCGTCCAGGAAGTAGACGCCGTCAGAGGTCAGCGACACGTCGGAAAGAACGGTGCCGGTCAGGCGGCAGGCCGTCACGTCGACGCTGTTGCTGTTGACGTTATAGGTGTTGGTGGTGGCCGCGGCGCCCGAGGGGCAGCCGCCGGTGGGCAGCAGGGAGATCGACTGGGAGCCGCCGCCGCCACCGCCCGGAGGGGGCGGGGGAACCTGGTTCTCTTCGCCCGGCGAAGAGATGGACGCATTGGAGCACGCCGCGATCACGGCGCACGAGGCCCCGGCCAGCAGCAGCTTGAGTTTAGACATGGTCGTCATGGTTTACCCCCCGAGAGGTTTAAAATGGCGCTACACTCGGACACGCCGCACCCGTCATTTGTCGCGGGGCGCGAACGATCGACGCGCACAAGACAGGATGTTTGTTACGCCCGGATCGCATTTCGATGACGAAGCCATGACGCCGGGTGCGGCGGGGGAATAAAGCCGGCTCACGCTGGCGCCGAGGCCGCACGCGGCGCCGCGATCACCCTGTCGGGCAAGGCCTTCGCGCCGGTGTGGCTTTGGCGCCAGCGGCGGCGCCGGGTTTCTGTGAATTTTAGATGACGCAGGCAGGGTTTGCGTGAACTGGCGCTATTGCGCCGCAGCATCCTTGGCCGAGGCGTGGAGCGAATCCGGATCGAGCCGCGCGACCGCGGCGTACTGGCTGAGGAAGACCTCGCCGGTGAGCGCCTCAAGAAAATGCGAGCGTTTGAGCGCGTCCATCACCGGTCCCTTCACCTCCGACAGGTGGAAGGTCACCCCGGAATCGGCCAGGCGCGCATTGATCGCCTCCAGGCTCTCAAGGGCCGAGAGATCAACCTGGTTCACCGCCGGGCACATCAGGATGAAATGCTCGATGTCGGGATGGTCGGCCACCAGCGCGTAGACCTGGTCTTCCAGATAGCGCGCATTGGCGAAATAGAGCCCCTCATCGACGCGCAGGGTGAGAATGCGCGGCGAAGTGACGACGCTGTGGCGCTTCACATTGCGGAAGTGCTCGCTGCCGGCGAGCTGGCCCACCACCGCGGTGTGCGGCCGGCTTGTGCGATAGAGAAACAGCGCCAGCGACAGCACCACGCCCGCCGACACGCCCGCCTCGACGCCCATCGTGAGGGTCAGGGCGATGGTGGCGGCCATGGCGGCGAAATCGGCCCGCGAGTAATTCCAGGCCCGGACCAGCGCGTGCAGATCCACAAGGCTGAGGACCGCCACGATGATCGTCGCGGCCAGCACCGCCACGGGCAGATTGGCCAGAAGCGGGGTGAGGAACAGCGTCGCCAGCGCGATGCCGCCGGCTGTGAAGGCGCCGGCGGCCGGCGTCGCCGCGCCGGCGTCGAAATTCACCACCGAGCGCGCAAAGCCGCCGGTCACCGGATAGCCGCCGGAAAACGCCGCCGAGAGGTTCGCCGCGCCAAGACCCACCAGTTCCTGGTCAGGATCGATGCGCTCGCGTTTTTTCGCCGCCAGGGTCTGGGCGACCGACACCGACTCCACAAAGCCGATGATGGAGATCAGCGCCGCCGGCCCGGCCAGCAGCGCCAGGAGCTCCAGATCGACGCTCGGCACGGTGAACGGCGGCAGGCCCTTGGGCACCGCGCCCACCAGCGCCACGCCCGCCGACCCCAGATCAAGCAGCGTCACCGCGATAATGGAGGCGGCGACCGCGAACACCGGACCGGCCTTGGTGAGAATGTCGGCGGCGCGCGCGGGCAGACCAACGCGCAGCAGCAGCGGCTTCAGGCCTGAGCGCACCCAGAACAGAAAGCCCGCCGCGCTCACCCCGATGATGACGGTGGGCCAGTGCGGGTCGGTGATATTGGCGCCGAGACTTAAGCCCAGATCCACCAGCGTGTGACCGTGAGCCTCCACGCCCAGAATGTGGCGCAGCTGGCTGGCCGCGATGATGATCCCCGACGCCGTGATGAAGCCGGAGATCACCGGGTGGGAGAGGAAATTCGCCAGAAAGCCCAGGCGGAACACGCCCATCACCAGAAGGAACAGGCCCGACAGGAAGGCCAGGCTTATCGCCGCGGCGGCGTAGCCCAGAGTTCCGGTCTCGGCGATCTGACCCACCGCAGCCGCGGTCATCAGCGAGACCACCGCCACCGGGCCCACCGCCAGCGCCCGGCTGGTGCCGAAGATCGCATAGGCCACCAGCGGCAGGATCGAGGCGTAGAGCCCGGCTTCCGGCGGCAGGCCGGCCAAAAGCGCATAGGCCAGCGACTGGGGGATCAGCATGATGGTGACGATCACCGCCGCCATCATGTCCTCGCCGAACTTCACGCCGTCATAGCGGCGGCCCCAGTCGAGCACGGGCAGATATCTGGACAGAATTGCGGGCGTTTTCATGGATTATGCGTCTTTGCCTTTGGGCCGGCGTTCGGTCTTCACCAGCCATTCGCGGCCGCGAAGCATGGCGTCGAAATAGACCGTCGGCAGCAACTTTTCTTTCAGGAACCAGGCGAGGCGCGTGGCCCGGGTTCCGTCCACCAGCCATTTGGGGAAGGTCGGCATCAGCTTGCCGCCATAGCCGAACTCGGCGAGCACGACCTTGCCGCGCTCCACGGTGAGCGGGCAGGAGCCGTAGCCGGTATAGACCGCGCGCGGCGCCTCGCCCTTGAGGAAGGAGGCCACGTTCTCGGCCACCACCGGCGCCTGGGCGCGCACCGCCGCGGCGGTCTTGGCGTTCGGCGCCGAGCACGCATCGCCCAGGGCGAAGACATCGGGGTATTTGACGTGCTGCAGGGTTTCCTGAGACACCGCGATCCAGCCGTCATCGCCGGCCAGCGGGCTTTCTCTGACGAAGTCCGGCGCAGTCTGGGGCGGGCAGACATGGAGCATGTCGAAGTTGCGCTCGACCCGCGTCGGCCCGGCCTCACCCGCCGTCTCGAACACGGCGACCCTGCTGTCGCCGTCCACGGCCACCAGCTTCGAGCCGAACCTCAGACCGATCGAATAGCGCTCTACATACTCCATCAGCGCGGGCACGTAGGCGGCGACGCCGAACAGGCCGGGCCCGGCGTTGTGGAACTCCACCTCGACGTCCTTGAGCACGCCGGCTCGGGTCCAGGCGTCGCAGGAGAGATACATCGCCTTTTGCGGCGCGCCGGCGCACTTGATCGGCATGGGCGGCTGGGTGAAGAGCGCCCGGCCCTTTCGGGTCGCCTTCACCAGCTCGAAGGTATAGGGCGCGAGCTCATAGAGATAATTGGAGGTGACGCCGTTCTTGCCCAGCGTCTCGCGGAGCCCGTCGACCTGGTCCCAGTCCAGCTTGATCCCCGGCGCCGCGATCAGCGCCTTGTAGGTCAGCCGTTGTCCGTCTTCCAGGATCACTTCGTGGCTTTCCGGCGCGAACCGGCTCACCTCGCCGCGGATCCAGTCGGCGCCCTCGGGGATGAGGTCGGCCATGGGGCGCGCGGTGTCGGCGCTCTTGAACACGCCCCCGCCCACCAGCGTCCAGCCGGGCTGATAGTAATGCTCGTCACGCGGCTCCACGATCGCGACGGAAAGGCCGGGCCGGCGCTTCAGGAGGCTCGCCGCAGCCGAGAGGCCGCCGGCGCCGCCGCCGACCACCACCACGTCATAGGCGCGCGGCGCGCCGTCAGGGGCGGGCTCTCCGCCCGCCTTCACCTGGCTTTGCCGCCGCGCCTCGAGGCGCGGTTTCAGGCCGGAGAGATCATAGCCCGCCGCCCCGGCCGCGCTGATCAGCGCCTCGGCGTCGGTATGGCGAGCCTCGCTCAGCGCCCAGACCATCGCCGAGCGCGTGCCGGTTCGGCAGAAGCCCAGGACCGGGCCGGTCGTTTCGCCCATCGCCCCGGTAAAACGCTCGATGTCGGCGTCGGCGATCTGGCCTCCCGTCACCGGGATATGGTGGTAATCCAGCCCGGACGCGGCGGCGGCGGCCTCGATCTCGGCGGAGGCCGGCTGGTCCTCGTCCTCGCCGTCGGGGCGATTATTGATGATCGCCTTGAACCCCGCGCTGGCGGCGGTCTCCACATCGGCGGGGGTGAGCTGGGTGGCGGCGGTGAAAAACGGCGAGATTTGTTTCAGGTCCATGACGTGTCCTCCGAGGGCGTGAGCGCCCCTGGCGGCTGAGCCGTCGGGGCGGATGTCGTCAGGCTTAAAGAGCGTCGATGGGCAGCTTCATGTAGCGCACCCCGTTGTCCTCGGCGGGCGGAAGCTCGCCGGCGCGCATGTTCACCTGCACGCTGGGCAGGATCAGAACCGGCATGGCGAGCGTCGCGTCGCGGGCGGCGCGCATGGCGACGAACTCGTCCTCGCTCACCCCGTCATGGACATGGATGTTCTTCGCCTTCTCCTCGCCCACCGTGGTGAGGAAGGCGAACGCGTCGCGGCCCGGCGCCTTGTAGTCATGGCACAGGTAAAGCTTCGTCTCGTCGGGCAGGGCGAAGATCTTCTGGATTGAGCGATAAAGCTCGCGGGCGTCGCCGCCGGGAAAGTCGCAGCGCGCGGTGCCGTAATCGGGCATGAAGATCGTGTCGCCGACAAAGCCGGCGCCACCGATCACATACGTCATGCAGGCCGGGGTGTGGCCGGGCGTGTGCATGGCCTTGGCTTGGATCGAGCCCACGGCGAACTGCTCGCCGTCCTCGAACAGATGGTCGAACTGAGAGCCGTCGCGCGCAAACTCGGTCCCGGCGTTGAACACCTTGCCGAACACGTCCTGCACGGTCTTGATGTTGGAGCCGATGGCCAGCTTGCCGCCGAGCTTTTCCTTCAGATAGGGCGCGGCCGACAGATGGTCGGCGTGCACATGGGTCTCGAGGATCCAGTCCACGGTCAGGCCGTGCTCATGCACGTACGCGATGATCTCGTCGGCGCTGGTCTTGGCGGTGCGCCCGGATTTGGGATCATAATTGAGCACCGAATCCACGATTGCGGCGCGCTTGGTCTCCGGATCGGAGACCACGTGAGAGAATGTGAAGGTCTCCTCGTCAAAGAAGGTCTTCACGTCGGGCGTGGCGGCGGTGGCGGTCATGGGACCCTCCGTTTCCTAATCTGCGGCCGGCGCGTCGGCGTCCGGTCCGAAGGCCGCGCACAGCGCGGTCATGAGTTTATGCATGCGCTCGCCTTTTAACGCGTAGAAGACCTGCTTGGCCTCCCGGCGCGCAGTCACCAGGCCCTCGGCGCGCAGGCGGGCGAGGTCGCGCGACAGATTGGGCTGACGCACCCCGGTGCGCGCCTCGATCTGGGAGACCGAGCGTTCACCCTCCATCAGCTCGCAGGCCACAAGAAGCCTGTTGGGGTGGGCGAGCAGCTTTAGCGTGCCGGACACTTCGTCGGCCCGGTCGCGCAGCTCGTCGATATTCATATCCATTTTCATGGGCGCCTCTTGGCGGCATTTGTGCGAGCGCCTCTTGCGCTTCACCTCTACATATATCATTTTCGATAAATGACAAGTGAGAAACTCCGCTGCGAACCTTGATCGGGCGTAGCCGCAAAATATCCATACTAAAAATATGGTATTTTGTCTTGGATCAAAACGCCGCCCTGGCTGCGACAAAGAGGACATGATGGACTACACAACTGAGTTCACACCCGTTTCCGCCACGATCGGCGGCGCCCTGATCGGGCTCGCCGCGGTGATCCTCATGGCCGGCAATGGCCGCATCGCGGGCATTTCCGGCGTTGTCGGCGGGCTGATCGCGCCGCGTCAAACCGGCGCCGAGCGCGCCTGGCGCGCCGCCTTCATCGCCGGGCTGGTGCTGGCGCCGGTGCTCTACATGGCGTTCGGCCCCGCCATTGAGGTGACGATCCCGGCCTCCACCCCGCTGCTCATCGCCGCCGGGCTGCTAGTGGGCGTCGGCACCCAGATGGGGTCCGGTTGCACGTCGGGCCACGGCGTATGCGGCATCTCCCGCCTGTCTCCGCGCGGCGTCGCGGCGACGCTCACCTTCATGGCGAGCGGCGCGGTCGCCGTCTTCCTCGTCCGGCACGTGTTTTAGGAAGGTCTGAGCCATGACCCGTCTTCTCTCCAGCCTGCTCGCCGGCCTCGTCTTCGGGCTCGGCCTGATCGTCTCCGGCATGATCAATCCGGCGAAGGTCCAGAATTTCCTCGACATCACCGGGGCATGGGATCCCAGCCTCGCGCTCGTCATGGGCGCCGCGCTCATCGTCACGGGGATCGGCTACAAGCTCGTGCTTCGCCTACCCCACCCGCTCTTCGATGCGAAATTCCAGATCCCGTCCCTCACCGCCATCGACGCCAAACTATTGGGCGGCGCGGCGATGTTCGGGCTGGGCTGGGGGCTCGCCGGCTTCTGCCCCGGTCCGGCGATCACCGCAGCGGCGCTCCTTCGCGGAGAGGTGTTCATCTTTCTCGCCGCCATGCTGGCCGCCATCGCGGGCTGGCGCTGGCTGAAGCCCTAGGACGGGACAAGGCGGGCGACGTGCGCTAAGTCACGCTGAAAACCAGCGGAGGCTTCATGGACGGTATCGCTTTGCTCGGCGTCAATCTGGCGATCATCTGCGCGGTGTTCGCCGGGCTATGGGCGTTGGCCCAGATCAATCGTGATCCCAGCTTTGTCGATGCGTTCTGGGCGTTCGGCGCGGCGCTCCTGGCGGTGTCGAGCTTCGTGCTCGCCGGCGGCTGGGAGCCGCGCAAGGCGTTGATCGCCGGTCTGGTGCTGGTCTGGGGCCTGCGCCTTGGGACGCACCTCTTCCTGCGCTGGCGGCGCGAGGGTGCGGACCGCCGCTATGAAGGCCTGCTCGCCGGCGCGCGCGAACAGCGCGGCTGGTCGTTTGGGCGCACCACCGCCCTCTTCGTCTTCGCACCCCAGGCGGTGCTCCTGTGGGTGATGAGCCTGCCGGCGCAGCTGGGCCAGGTTTCGCCTGAGCCCGGCTTCACCGCGCTGGCGGGGCTCGGCGCCGCGCTGGCGCTGATCGGCATCGGCTTTGAAACCCTGGCCGATCTGCAGCTGCAGCGCTTCAAGGCCGATGCGCGAACCGAAGGCCAGGTGATGGACAGGGGTCTGTGGGCCTGGTCGCGCCATCCCAATTATTTCGGCGAGGCGCTGACCTGGTGGGGAATCTGGCTCATCGCGGCGGAAACCACGCCCGGCCTGTTCGCGATCGCCGGGCCGGCATTTGTCACGTTCACGCTGGTGAAATGGTCCGGCGCGCCGATGCTGGAGCGCGGGCTTCATCAATCAAGGCCCGGCTACGCCGCCTATGTGAGGCGGGTGTCGCCGTTCATTCCCTGGCCGCCGAAGCGGGGGTGAGACCTAGAGGCGGGTGTCGGGGGTCAGCTCGCCGGGGCCGTGCAGCTGGTCGGTGATGGAATCCAGACCGGCGCGCACCTGGGCGATGGTGTCCGGCGACGGGCTGATCACCGCATTGATCTGCTCCTGGAGCGTTCGCGGGCAGACAAAATACGTCCCGACCAAAAGGCCGAGCGCGCAAACCCCTGAAATCATACGAACCATGGTCGCCTCCCCAGACTGACTGGCGAAAGCGTAACATTACAATTTCGTCATGAATAGCGCTAATCGGCTGGAACGCTTCGGCCGGCGATCACACGCCGGACACAGCCTCACGTTCGGGGTCCGCGGCCGCGTCCAGCACGGCCTTGAGCGCCCTGACCGCATCCTGAACGCTCGCCTCAATGAGGGCGGCGCTGCGCTCGGCGCGTTCGGCCGCGCCGCCGAACCGGTCGGCGGTTTCGGGGCCCGAAGCCGACACGATGCGGTCGGCGGCCGCCTCGATGCGCTGGGCTGCGCCGTCGATACGCTGGCCCATGGAGCCGGCGATGGCGTCCAGCTCGCCGCGAAAATGATCCAGCGCGTCGCCTGATCCGGCGCCGGGGATGGCCCCGGCGATGGCGCGCATTTCCTGGCGAAACGCCGCAAGCTCGGAGGCCAGATCGCCGCTGCGCGGCGCCGGCGCCTCGGTGAGGCTCTCAAACCTGTCAGTGTCGGCCGCGGTGGAGGCGGCGGGCTCCCAGAGACCGTCGGCCTCGCCAAAGGGGTCGTCGACCAGATTGAAGCCGGCGGCCCCACGGGCGGCGGCCTCGAACGCGTCCAGATCGGCTTCAAAGCGGCGCGCATCAAACGGAATTTCGGCGGGCCCCGGACTGGAGTCGCTTTCGAACACGTCGTGGGCGTCTGCGTCCCAGGCCGCCTCGTCCGCAAGGCTCACGCTGTCAGGCGCCGGCTTACTCTCAACGCGCGGCTCCGGACCATCGTCCTGGCCCGCGCAGTCATCGGCGAAGGCGCGCTCAAGCTCGGCCAGGGCGCCAATAACATCCTCCTCCACCCGCGCCTGCAGGCCGGGCGCGCCATCCTCGTCGAGGCCCAGCGCGTCATCATCCCCTGAGGCGTTGGAGCCGGCGTCATCGGGACGGTCTTCGGTAGAGCTCTCGCCGGGATCTCCGGACTGGTCTTCGGAGATATCCGCGGAAAGGTCGGCAGAAAGATCGCCGGAAAAGTCTTGTTCTGCGGGGACATCCGTAACGGGGTCCCGATCCGGCGCGATGCGCGGTTGGGACGGGCGCCAGGAATCCACCTCGAACACGTCGCTATCATCAAGATCGAGCACGGCAGAATCGATGTCGAACGTGTCGCTGTCGTCATCGAATGCGGCGCTGGCGGCGGCGCTGGGCTGGCCGGCCAGATTGTCCGCCTGGGGCTCGCCGGGTTGCCGGGCGAGCTGGGCGCGCTCTGGATGATCCGCGCCGAACAGGGTCTCGCTTAAGTCCGCGCGCACCGCCTCCACCTGCTCGGCGTCGAAGCGGCTCGCCGCAATCGCCCAGGTTAAAGGGGCGAGCCTTGCAAATCGCGCCCGCTCGGGGCCCGCGCCGATGAGATAAAGTGCAGTGAACCGGTCCACGTTCTCGGCCAGCGCCGCCTCATCCGCGCCGGGCGGCGCAGGCGGTCGCAGCTGGAGAATGAAAGCTTCTTCCCCACTGAGCGCCGCAGCGGCGCCGATCGAGACATGATCCATCGTGTTCCGACCCGGCGCGTACCGCCGGGACCCTTCCCTTGAAACAAGGATAAGGTGTCGCCCGCTCCGCCTTGAAGAAACGTTAACTGCTTTTCAAAGCTCACCGCAGGACGGCGGAGACTCCGGCCACAGACGCGCGCGCCGGCGAAACGGCGACGCCGTCCGAGTGCACGATGGCGACGAATTCACGGCCCAGACGCGCGCCTGCGATGCGGGGCGCGTCATCAATGGCGTGCACGATGAGACCCGGCGCATAGATCGGCTCGCCGGCTTCGCGGCCGATATCGGCGCGCGCCACCTGGATCAGCGTCAGGTTCGACAGCGAGCGCACATCGGCCCCGGAGCCCGCACCCTCGTCCATGACAAGACGGTCGGCGTAGACCCGCAAGGGCGCGCCGGCGTTAACCGGGCTGGTGTTGATCGCCAGAAACGGCCCCGCCACGGGGCCGGTGATGCCGTCATCGGCTGACTGGAACACGAAATCCATAGGCGCGCCGCCCGGCACGAAATAGGCCAGGCTTTCAGCCGTCACCCGCGCCGCGATCAGGCGCTCGCGCCCTTCCAGATCATCGGGCAGGCGCACTTCCAGCCCGTCGGCGAAGGCGGGCGGCAGGGCGGTGAACCCGCCGGCGCCGGCGCCGCGCGCGAACATCAGGCCGCTATCGGCGCTCAGCTGCACGGGGTAGCGCTGCTGGCTGATCTCGCAGCCGCCGTCTTCGCGGTGGCGCTGGATCACGACGGAGACTTCATTGTTCAGCCCCTGGCGTTCGGGCGGCAGGGCGACCGCGAACCGATTGTCGGTTCCCGGGCGCAGCTGGCGGGAATCGATGAAATCACCGTTCAGCTCAACATGGACGATATTGGTGTAGCCCCCCGGGCCTTCCGGCAGGCGCAGGTCCAGCGCCAGAGCCTCGGGCAGGAGACCGCCTGGCACCTCGGACAGCCCATAGTCGAAACGCCATTCGCGGCTGTCGACGATCTGCTGGATCGAAGTGTCCACGCCAAAACGCTCCAGCGATACGAAGGCGCCCTGGTTGCCACGCTGGTCGAAGACCACCGGGTCAACCGCATCACCGCTGGCGATATAGGCCAGCTCGCTGGTGAGGAAGTGGGCGGTTTCAAAGCGGCCGGGATCGGTGACGGCGATCATCGTCGCGCCGGCGCGCCGCCACAGGCTGGCGCCCGCCTCGGAGCGCTCACGCAGAACGCTGAAGCCGGCGCGGTCCAGCGCGTCGGGAGAGGCCGCCAGGAACAGACCTTTCAAGCCCGGCTCCGCCAGGGCCGCAGCGTCGGACAGCGACACCATCTCCACCTGATAGCCTTCGCGCACGAAATCGGCGCCCATGCGGGCGGCCAGCTCAAACCACTCCTGGCTGCCATCCACGGCCAGCACGATATTGCGCGGGGTCATGGCCAGAACGTCGCGCACCGAGGACAGCGGACCGGGCAGCTCGATCTCCAGACCGGAGGACGCGTCAAACGCGATCACCGCGCCCATGGAGCGGTCATTATGGCAGATGCCTTCGGGCAGATCGCCCATCAGCTGGAACGCCACGCGGGCGCCGGGGGCGTTGCGCAGCTCTTCGGTCAGGTCGAACACCCAGTTGAACTGGCGGCGGCCGGGGCTGAGCACGCGCTCCATGACCCGTTCGCCGTTCACAGTGACGCGCAGCGCAGTGACCGCGCGCTCGCTGACATCCTGCTCGCCCGACAAGACCAGACGCACCGCGTCGGGCTGCTGATCGCGCACCATGGCCAGATCGGCCGAAGCGTAGGAGGGGAAACCCGACACGATCAGGCCGTCTTCGTCGCCCGCGTCGCCAAAGCTGATCTGGTGGCGGTTCGCGCCCTCGAAATCAGCCTGGGCGGAGGTGATGTTGGACAGGGTGCGGGTGACGAACAGGCCGAATTCACCCTGACCGGCGTTCAACTGGCCGGAAACAAAGAGCGTCGCCACGCTGGCGAGCGCAACGATTCCAAGCGAGGCGGAAAACCACGGGAAACGGCGGGTATATTCTCTATTCGCCTTCATGGGTCGAGCCCCTTCGCCCCTGGGGCCGTAGCGCCCCTGCCTAACCTTTACGGTTCATTCACCTTACTGGATGTGCCAGCTCAATAAGTCTCTTCCGTGACGCTTTCAGACCAAGAACAGGCGGGCATGTGGTGAATTCATGACCGCCCCGTTCATAATGGGTTCAGCTAGAGCGTCAGCCTGAAGCCCAGCTGGAAAGTCGCGCCGTCATAATCGCGGATCGAGATGTTCGACGCGTTCTCCAGATAGCCGCTCGAAACAAAGGCGGTGAGGCGCGTCGACATCTGACGCTCCACGCGCGCTTCGGCGATGAAGCGCTGATCGGCGCGCGGCTCGGGAAACGCCGCCGAGAAGTCCGCGTCATAATCGCGGTCGCGATAATCAGCGAGCAGCGACAGCGCCGTCTTTTCGTCGGGACGGAAAGTCAGCTCTGCGCTGGCGCGCACCTCGTCGAAGCTGAACGCGTCGTCCTTGGCGTCGGCGCTTTCATGAAAGGCCGACAGGCGCAGTTCGGCGCGCTCACCTTCAAAACGGAAGAATTGCTCCAGCCCGACGCGAACCCGGTCGCTGTCCAGTCCGTCAAGGCCGGCCCGATCAAAATCATATTGCGTGACCCGCACCCGCGCCACGGTCTCCAGAGACCGGTCGCCGGCGGGGCGATAGCGCAGCTGGGCCTCAGCCTCGGGGCGGGTCCATTGCTGGCCGCCGTCGCGGCTGAGCACGCTGACCTGGCCCAGCAGGCGGATCTGCACCCGGTTTTCCGCAAAGGTGTCCCAGTATTGCACCCGAGGAGTGAGCAGCAGCGAGTTCAGCTCGTCGCGGTCAAAATAGGTGCGCGCGCGCACTTGGCCCTGAACGCGCACCACCTTGCGCCCCTCCAGCGGCCGCACCCAGCTCGCCCAGGTGTTGGAATCAAGCCCGGTCTCCAGATCGAAGGCGGCCCCCAGCGGGCTCAGCAGCTCGTCATCGGGCGAAAACGGATCGCTTCGGGCGATCATGTTTTCCGACCGCAGTTCAAAGCGCGGCTCCTGCGCCTGGGCGGCGCCGAAGAAGACACTGAGCGAGCAGGCCGCCAGGCCGGCGGCCGGCAAAAACGCGATCCGATACGAAAACACCATGGCGTCCCCCCTTGAGCGTACGGTGGCGCGGGAAATCAGGTCTGGACCCAATTGACGCCGCAATTAAAAGTAAACCATTCTTTAACGCAGACATACCGGGCAGTCTGCAGCGGCGGCGCGGCCCAATCAGGGCGATTTTCAGGCAAGGCGGTTCAGACTAGGCCATGGGCGACGATTCCAAAAACGGCGGGTCCAAACACGGCGGGCCACCGGTGCAGGACCCGCCTCCGCCGCCGCGCCCGGGGTCAAAGCCCGGGTCGAACCCGCCACGAGAGTCCGGCGCTGACATCTTCAAGGCGCTGCTGCGCGGCCCCGAGACCCCTCCCCCCGCGGCTCCGCCGCCCATCAACGAAGCTCCGGCCGGTGACGGTCGCGATGGCCGGATCGGGCGCGCCGAGTTCGACACGATGGGCCGGCGCCAGGATTTCTTCCGCTCGGTGGATTCCGCGCCGAAGGGCGTCTCCATCGCCCGGCCGCGCATCGTTCAGGATGCGGCGCTGGTGGTGTTCGCGCTGATCAGCGCGGCGCTCCTGGCGATCCCGGAGGTGTCACGCTTCGCCATCGGACTGGAGATTCCACGCGACTTTGTCGGATTCTCCGCCGACCGGCTGAACGCGGTGCTGCCGGTGCGGACCTTCCTTCTGGGCTTTTTCCTGACCTATGCGGCGTTCGCCTACGCCACGCCGGGCGGCAAGATGAAGCTGGCGCTACTGTTCATCCTCAAATTCGCCATCGCCTGCGCCATCGTGGACATGGCCAGCTGGGCGAGCTGGCGCTTCGCCGCGGCGACCTGGCCGATCCATTTCCAGCAATTCCTGGTCGGCATGGCGGGGCTGGCGATCTTTCCCCACACGCTGATCCGCAACGCCCGCCTGCCGGTGGATTCCGGCACGCCGAACCGGCGCACCGGCAAGTTTTATGAATACGCGCTGGTGTTCGCGGCGAGCCTCATCGCGGCGGTGATCGCCATCGTGGTGGCCACCGTCTACGAGGGCCAGTCGGATTATTTCCGCTCCATCGCGCTTCTGGGCGGCATGGGACCAGGCGTGTTCCTGGCCCAGCAGGTGATGACCGGCCAGCTCGCCGTGATCGGCTGGCTGCGCAACATGGTCTCGCGGCGCCGGGCCTTCGCCCCGCCGGTGGCTGTGCTGATCCCGGCCCACAACGAGGCCCACCAGATCCGCGAAACCCTGATGGCGGTGGACGCGGCGGCCAAGCGCTATGACGGTCCGGTGCGCGTCATCGTGATGGAAAACAACTCCACCGACGAAACCGCAAGGCTGGCTGAAGCGACGCTGAGCACCGCACGCCATATCACTGGCTATACGGTGGACATATCGAACGTCCCGGGCAAGGCGCGCGCCCTCAATCGCGGTCTCGACCTGATCGAGGAAGAATTTGTCGTGCGCATCGACGCCGACACCACGATCGGGCCCGACGCCATCCATGTGGCCATGCGCCATTTCGCCAACGCCAAGGTCGGCGCGGTGGGCGGCCTGCCCATGCCCCACGAAGACGAGGGCCTGTTGTCGAAAGTGCGCGCCATCGAAGTGCTGCTGCGCCACGGCTTCGTGCAGGTGAGCTTCGGCGCGTTCGGCGGGATTTTCGGCCTGCCCGGCATGTTCGTGATCTACCGCAAGGCGGGCCTCGACGAAGCCGGCGGGTTTGTCGAGGGCATGAACGGCGAGGACACCGACATCACGCTGGCCATGGCCTCGCTGGGTTATCGCAACGTCTCCGACCCGAAGGCGAAATTCTACACCGAGACGCCGGACACCGTGGCGTTCCTGCGTGAACAGCGCACCCGCTGGTTCCGCTCGCTTTATCATGTGACCGCCCATAACCGCTCGGTCCTGTTCAAGAACGGCTCGATCATCGGCTGTCTGGTGCTGCCCTTCACGCTGCTGAACGGCGCACGGCGGGCGATGATGGCGCCGCTGCTGATCTACGGAATTCTGGTGTTCACCCTTTATGGCGGCGTCTATTCGCACCCGGGCTTCGCCACGGTGGTGGCGGTGGTGCTGGGCATGCCGTTCATCCTGGCGATCACCGTGCTGCTGATCTGGCGCCGGCTGGATCTTCTGTGGGTCTTGCCGCTCTATATGGGTTTCCGTTTTCTGCGCTCCTATTACACGCTGGGCTCCACGCTCTCGCTGATCTACCCGGCCAAGGCGGAGGACCGCGCTGTGGTGGCGGGCAAGCCGCGCTTTGACGGTGGCCCGGAGCCGGCCCGGGCGGCTGGCCCGACGACGGACCAGAAGAGCGGCCGCTGACGCTGAACCGGTTAACCGGCGTTTACCCCATTTGAAGACTCTGGGCGCCATTCTCCCGTCCATGTCCGCAAGCGCCGCATCCCTGTCTTCATCCGACGAGATCATCACCGCCCCGCCCGGAGTGGTCGCGCGCGCGCGCACGCGCGCCGCCGGGCTGGCTTTGAGCGTGGCGGGCGTCTTCGCGCTCATCGCCGTGTTCAGCCATGATCCCATGGATCCGAGCCTCAACGCCGCCACGGCCGGACCGGCGGCGAACCTGCTGGGCGGACCGGGCGCCGTTGCGGCCGATCTCATCCTGCAAACGCTGGGCTGGTCGGGCGCCGCGGCGGCCCTGGCGCTGATCGCCTGGGGCCTCATTTTGGTGGTGCGCGGCCCGCGCCGGCGCGGCGTCTGGCTGGGCCTGTTCCGCCTCACCGCCGGCGCGCTGGGCGTCACCGGCTTCGCCATGGCGGTGAGCGCCCTGCCCATGCCCGTAGGTTGGCCGTTCGCGGCCGGGCTCGGCGGGCTTCTGGGCGACCGCATGCTGGCGCTGTTCGCCGGGCTGATCGGCGCGATCCTGCCCGGCCCGGTGTTTCTGGCCGCCTCACTGGGCCTGATGCTGGCGGTGTTCGGGGTGTTCTTCTGCTTCGGCTTGCGCCTCACAGACATCTCCGCCGCTCAGGAGGCCGCCCAGCTCGCCTGGGCCACCGTGCGCGTCTGGATCGACCAGATCACCCGCAACGCCCCGCGCCCCTGGCGCAAGGATGACCACGAACCCGTGCAGGAGCTGGAGCCCGACGGCAGCGCCGCCACCGCGCCGGGCTTCCTCAAGCGGGCCCGGCGCGCCGTCCGTGAAGATCGCAGCGCCAGAGTCGACCGGGACGATCCTGGCCCCATGGAGCGCAAGACCCCCGCCCCGCCCGCCGCCGCCGCCGACCGGCGCGCGCAGCCCAAGGTCGCCAAGAAGCGCAACGCCAAACCCTCAGACCGCGAGGCGCGCGAGGCTCAAGGGGCCCTGCCCTTCGCCGACTCCGACGGCTTCGACCTGCCGCGCCTGGATCTGTTGTCGCCCGCCCCGCCGCGCGCCGATGTGGTGGATCCCGACGCCATGGCCCAGAACGCCGAGCTGCTGGCCGGCGTGCTGGCCGATTTCGGGGTCAAGGGCGAGGTGGTGCATGTGCGCCCCGGCCCGGTGGTGACGCTGTATGAGCTGGAGCCCGCGCCGGGGGTGAAGACCAGCCGGGTGATCAATCTCGCCGATGATATCGCGCGCTCCATGGCGGCGGTGGCCTGCCGGGTCGCCGTGGTGCCGGGCCGCAACGCCATCGGCATCGAACTGCCCAATCAGGACCGTGAGACGGTGTTCCTGCGCGCGCTTCTCGCCTCGAAGAATTTTGAAGCCGCCAAGGCCGAGCTACCCATGGCGCTGGGCGAGACCATCGGCGGCGAGCCCTTCACCGCCGACCTGGCCAAAATGCCTCACCTGCTCATCGCCGGCACCACCGGCTCGGGCAAGTCGGTGGGCGTGAACGCCATGATCCTGTCGCTGCTCTACCGGCTGCCGCCCGAAGAGTGCCGCATGATCATGATCGACCCCAAAATGCTGGAGCTGTCGGTCTATGACGGCATTCCCCACCTTCTAAGCCCGGTGGTCACCGACCCGCGCAAGGCCGTCGCGGCGCTGAAATGGACCGTGCGCGAGATGGAGTCGCGCTATCTGAAAATGTCCAAGGTCGGCGTGCGCAACATGAAGGGCTTCAACGAAAAAGCCCGCGCCGCGCGCGAGGCCGGCGACGTGCTGAACCGCACCGTCCAGACCGGCTTTGACAAGGAAAGCGGCGAACCGGTCTACGAAACCGAAATCATCGAGCCGGGCCACATGCCCTATATCGTGGTGGTCATCGACGAAATGGCCGACCTGATGATGGTCGCCGGCAAGGACATTGAAGGCGCGATCCAGCGCCTGGCCCAGATGGCGCGCGCCGCCGGCATCCACCTTATCATGGCCACCCAGCGCCCCTCGGTGGATGTGATAACCGGCACGATCAAGGCGAACTTTCCCACGCGTATCAGCTATCAGGTGACCTCCAAGATCGACAGCCGCACCATTCTGGGCGAGCAGGGCGCCGAGCAGCTTCTGGGCATGGGCGACCTTCTCTACATGGCCGGCGGCGGACGCATCCGGCGCCTCCATGGTCCGTTCGTGTCCGACACCGAAGTGGAGGACGTGGCGGCCTTCCTGAAAGAACAGGGGACACCCGAATATCTCGACGCGGTCACCGAAGACACCGATGACGAGAGCGGCGCCGGCGACATCTTCGGCGGCGGCGAAGGCTCCGGCGATGATCTGTTCGACCAGGCCGTGGCCGTGGTGGCCCGCGACCGCAAGGCCTCCACCAGCTATATCCAGCGCCGCCTCCAGATCGGCTATAACCGCGCCGCCAGCCTCATTGAGCGCATGGAGGATGAAGGCATGATCGGCCCCTCCGACCACGCCGGAAAACGCGAGATCTTCCTGCCCGAACGCGACGATTTGTGAGGGGTGGGCCGGGCGTAGGTTTAAGGCGCCGTTACGCCATGCCCAGAGTCGCGCGCCAGGCGCGCGGGGTCTGCCCTGTCATCATCTTGAAGGCCCGATTGAACGGGCCAAGCGAGGCGAAACCGCTATCGAATGCGACGATCAGGATTGAGCGGGCGGGATCTTCAGTGATCAGATCCTGGGCGAACTTGATACGGAAGCGGTTGATGTACTGATTAAAGTTCGCCGCCCCCAACGCCCCGGTGATCGCGCGGGTAATCTTGTAGTCCGGTACCTGCAGCTTGCGTGCAAGGTCGGCCACTTTCAGATCGCCGTTCAGATAAAGCGCCTCGGCTTGCACCATCGCGTCCAGGCGTGCCGCAAGCTGGCGCGTTTCCGGATCAACCGGGCGCGCCCGCTGAGACGGCGCTTCTGCTGCAGACCCGTAGGCCGGGGCAAGCGGATGACGCCGGCGATAAAGCACACACAGACCTGCGGTGAGGCTGACGGCGAGTAAGGCCGTCGTCTCAACCGCGTCATTCAGGCCCGGCGCCACATCGGGACCGCCCAGCCAGACTACCGCAACCAGCACCGCCAGCCCGATGACGCCAACATACGCGCCTCGCATGAGCTTTTCCCCGCGCGCCGGCGCGGCGGCCCAGCCACGGACGGCTTCCCAAAGGGTCAGCACGATGACGGTTGAGGCCAGAAGGTTCTGAAGATTGCCGAGCATTGCCCCGAACGCGCCGGAGGGGCTGAGATTGACCATGGCGATGACCAACACGACGCCCAGATGGACCGCCGTGAAGGCGCGTTCTTCGCGAAAGAGCGCACGGGCGAGCAGCCAGGCCACGCCGCACGTCGCCGAGGCCGGTGCGAGCAGAAGAACGACCGCAGGGCCCACATCGCCACCAAGCGCCCTTAAAGACAAGGACGCCGCCGCAGAGATGCAGAACGCCGCCCAGGCCAAACCCAGACTATCCCGGCGGCCGCGCCAGACGGACAGAGCGGCGACGCCAAGCATGAGGACGGCGCAAAAAAACTGGAAGGTCGCAAAGACGGGCATGGTCAATCTCGAGGTCAAACAAGGCAGGAAACGCCACGGGCAGTGAGTCTAGCACGCAAAGTGCGATGGCATTGCGCAGTTCGAAGACGCTTTGCCCGAAATGATGGCCCGAAACCTCTCGATTTGGAAATCGGCGATTGATTTTTGGCCGGGCTTGCGCCGATTTGACGTCAATTCTGACCGATTTTGGAAGCGGCGGGACCGCACACAGCAGCCCCTCCAACCTGGATGCAACGCGCAAAAAGGCGCGAACCAGCTTGGTTGGAGAGACGATCATGGTTTCAAACACGGCAGAGTTTCGCGCCGCCGCCCGCCCCGGGCACGGCGTCTTAAAGGCCTCGGCGATAACCTGGTTTACGATCGCCGCGCTGGGGCAATTCGCCTTCGCCGCATATATCTTCGCATTTTATGGCGGCAACGCGCTGGAAGGCGATTGGGACGCGTGGACGCGCCGCCTCATCGTGGGCATCGTGGACGGCGATTTTGCAGGCAATCTGAACGTCATCGCCCACATGCTGCTCGCCTTCATCATTTGTGTCGGTGGCCCGCTTCAATTCATTCCGTCAATTCGCAAGAACTTTGCGCGCTTCCACCGCTGGAATGGACGCGTGTTCACGGTGACGGCTGTTCTGATCAGCCTGGGTGGACTTTATATGACCTGGGCGCGGGGCATGGCGGGCCTGTTCAACGAGATCACGATCTCGATCAATGCCGTGCTGATCATCATCTTCGCTGTCCTTGTGGTGCGCCATGCGCTCAACCGTCAGTTCGCCATCCACCATCGCTGGGCGTTGCGCCTGTTCATGGTGGCCAGCGGGGTGTGGTTCTTCCGCGTCGGTTACGGCTTTTGGTTCCTCGTCACAGACGGCGCCATGCCCGGCGTCGGCCCAATGCTGAACGGACCGGTTGATTACGCGCTCGCGCTTGGCTCTTACGTCTTGCCTCTGGTCGTGCTGGAGCTCTATTTGCGCACCCGCGAAATGGGCAACGCCGGTTTACGATATGGCGTGGCAGGCCTTGTCTTCGGCGCGGTCGGCGTGACCGGGATAGGCGTGGTCGGCGCCGCCATGCTCTTCTGGCTGCCCTCTCTAGCCGTCTAAAGCAGTCAGGAGCGATGAGTCTGGGCGGGCGGGCTCGGCGCGGCCAGGCTTGCCCTGTTTGAGCGCCCCTATACTCTAAAAGGCCTGACCGGCAGGGGAGGCTTTAAGCCATGCAAATCGATTTCGGGCGCTGGACCGGCGCGGTCGCAGCGCTGCTTCTGCTGGGCGCGCTCCCGGCGCCAGCCGCCCATGCCGCCGCCCAGGCCGCCGCCTCGCAGCAGGCCGACGCCGGGTCCGGCGCGCCGGAGATCCTGCCCCTGCGCGAGCGAGCGGCGGTGATCGACCGGATACTTCAGCATCGCCTGGAGACGCTGATCCCTGAGATCATGGCCGCCGAGGGCGTCGATATGTGGATCCTCATGGCGCGCGAGTATTTCGAGGAGCCTGTGGTCGCAACCATGCTGGATGCGCGCAGCATGGCGGCGCGCCGGCGCACCATTTTGATCTTCTTCGATCCCGGGGAGGGTCAGCCGGTGGAGCGCCTGACGGTGAGCCGCTACGCCATGGGCGGGCTGTTTGAACCGGCCTGGGACCCCGATGTTGAGCCCGATCAATGGCGCGCGGTGGCCGATATCATCGCCGCGCGCGATCCCGCCCGCATCGCCTTCAATACCTCCGATCTCACCGCCTATGCCGACGGCATGACGCTGAGCCAGCATCGCGCCATGACCGCCGCCCTGCCAGAGCATCATCGCGAGCGGCTGGTGTCCGGGGAAGGCCTCGCCATCAGATGGCTGGAGACCCGCACCGAGCCGGAGCTGGCGCTTTATCCGGACGTGGTGCGCATCGCCCATGCCATCATGGCGCGCGCCTTCTCCACCGAAGTGATCACGCCGGGCGAGACCAATGCGGACGATGTGGTCTGGTGGTATCGCGACGAGCTGTCACGGCTGGGCCTGGCGCCCTGGTTCCACCCGTCCGTGGGCATTCAGCGCGCCGGCGCAGACGGGATGCTCAGCGGCGAGGTGGTGATCCAGCCCGGCGATCTTCTGTGGACCGATTTCGGGCTCACCTATCTGCGGCTGAGCACTGACACCCAGCAGCTGGCCTATGTGCTCAAACCCGGCGAAACCGAAGCCCCGGCGGGCCTGATCCACGGCCTCGCCGCGACGAACCGCGTGCAGGATAGTCTGCTGGAGGAATTCGAGACCGGCGCCAGCGGCAACACGGTGCTGGCCCGGGCGCGCGAGCGGGCGATCGCCGAAGGGCTCGACCCATCCATCTACACCCACCCCATCGGGCTGCACGGCCACGGCGCCGGACCGGCGATCGGCTTCTGGGACAATCAGGACGCCGATCCGCGCGGCGCCGGCCCGGTCCGGCCGAACACCGCCTGGGCGATCGAGCTGACGTCTTATGGCGCGGTTCCCGAATGGAACGGCCAGAGAGTCGATTTCCGCTCGGAAAAGAACGCCGTCTTCGACGGCGAGACCGTGCGCTATCTCGACGGCCGCCAGACCGAGCTGATCCTCATTCCAACAAGCCCCTGAGGCGCGCTGGCCGGGTTCACCGCGCCGCCGCGCCCGTTCGCCCCATCGCGGCTCCGCGCGCAGTGCGCCGTGCCAGACCTCGAGGTGGCTTGAAGCAATTGGTGATGCGGGACTGGCGCTGAGACCAGCCCCGTTGCGATCCGCCGCCCTCTACCAGCCGCCCGTCCAGGTCAGATCGATCCGAACCGAGCGGCCGGCCTCCGAGACACCGGCGAAGACGCTCTCATAGTCTTCGTCGAACACGTTCTCGAGGCCGACATCGACCCGGACGCGCTCGCTCTGGAAGGCCCGCCAACCTGCGGTGAGGTCCAGCACCGCATAGCCGGCGCGGGTGGCCTCCGGGTCGCTGGTCTTGTCGAATTCGCCGGCGAAGGCCAGCCGGGCGCCCAGCGTCAGGCGGGCGGCGTCCAGAGCGTAGCGCGCGCTCACATGGCCCATGAGCGGCGCCAGCGCGCCCAGCTTTTGACCGGTGACTGTGTTCTCGCCGTCGATTTCATAGAGCGCGCCAGAAACCGCCCACGGGCCGCTTTCATAGGCCGCCGCGATCTCGAAACCGTCCAGCTCGGCGCTGTCGAGATTTTCCGAATAGCTCGTGCCCGCCGAGCACGGCGCAAAGGCGGGCGGCGCAAAGCAGGTCAGAGCGAAGGTGAAGTTCACCGCCAGATTGATCAGGTCTTCGGCCTGCGTCTGGAACCAGGCGCCCTTGATCTCGAACCGGTCATTGGGGGTGAACACGCCCTGGCGATTAAAGCCGGCGCCGATCTCCAGGGTCTCGGTCTGTTCGGGGTTCAGGTCCGGATTGGCGATGAACTCATTGGTGATGAAGACCGGCGCGCCCAGCACCGGGTGAGGCAGGGAGAAATGGGTGTCGGAGAGATAGAGCTCGTTCAGCGAAGGCGCGCGGAACGCTTCGCCCCAGCTGGCGAACAGGCGCACGGCTTCACGGGGCGCCCAGCTTGCGGCGATGCGCGATGACACCGCCTCGTCCGCATTGGCGGCTTCACCGGCCGTCTCGCTCTCGAAGCGGTCAAAGCGCACGCCCGGCAGCACGATCAGCGCCCCGGCGGCGCCAAGATCCAGCGTCGTCTCCAGCTGCGCCCAGGCGCCGGTGAAGCGCGTGGTTCCGCTGGGCACGCCGCCACGCGTTGTGTCGGGCGTGGCGCTGTCGAAGCCGACCTGTTCGTCCTCATACGTCTCCAGCCCCGTCACCAGCGCCAGATCCAGCCCGGCAAGAGCGAACTCGGCCCGGTTCTCCGCGCGGATCCCCACCGTGGTCAGATCGCGCTCGATAAAGCGATCGATCAGCGGATCGACCTCATCCACCTCGCCGACAGTGTGATAGGCGGTGACCTCCAGAGCCACGAGATCACTGGCCGGATTGAACGCCAGCGTGGCGCGGTAGGAGTCCGCGGCGACATCCTTTCGCACCAGCGGATTGAGCCCGTCCACCAGAGCCGCCCCCTGGCCGTTATTGGGCTCCAGCGCCTCATTGCGGAAGGAGAGCCACCCCAGCTCCAGCTCCAGCGCGTCGCTGACATCCCACTCAGCCGCGAGCAGGCCCGACACGATGTCGTCCTGCGCGGGAAGATCATCGCCGGAGCCCAGGGCAATTTCGCCGGACTGGCGCAGCGACAGGGCGGCGATCCCCTCAAACGCGCCCGCTTCGCCGAACACGGCCGCCGATCCGCGGCTTTCCTCGTTGACCGAGCGATACCCGAGCGACGCGCGCGCGCCGAACCGTTCACCTTCCTGCAGAAGATCGCCGGCCTCCAGCGTTTCGAACGCAATCACGCCACCCGCCGCCCCCGAGCCGTAGAGCGCAGCAGCCGAGCCGCGCACCGTCTCCACCCGGCCCAGCAGCGACGGGTCCAGTAACAGCACGCCGTCATGGGCGGAGGCGAAATTCTGCCGCGCCCCGTCGACGAGCAAGGTCACGCTTTCACGCCCGAAACCGCGCAGGCTTATCGTCTGGCCGGTCCGCCGCGGCCCGCCGGCGACTTCAAGGCCCGGAACGTCCTCCAGAAGGTCGGCGAGATCGGACGGGCGCGCGTCTTCAAGGGTGGAGAAATCGATAACGCTGGCGAGCCCCGGATAGTCGAAGCTGGAGAGGGCCGTGCGCGTGGCGGTGACCAGAATCACGTCGCCAATCCCGCTTCGGGGTGCTGACTCTGTCTCGGCCTCTGCGGCGACCGCCGCCCCTGCACTGACGATCAGCGCCGCGCCGCTGGCGCCCAGGGCGACCAGAGTCCTCAGTTTTGAAGTGGTTTTTACGCGTGAGGGCATGGGCTTAGCTCCGATTTGCAAATGGTTCTCAATAGTGGCTGGTATAAATCACCCGCTTTTAGATTTGCAAGTAGGAATCATTCGCAATAAGAAATGGATTGTCAGGCGGCGGGCTCCCGCCCCGGGATCTCCGCCGTCTGACCGAATTCCAGGATCGCCACAGGGAGCCGGCGCGGCGCGCCGGGTATGGACATGACCACGACGCTGAAAACCCTTCTCATCACCGGCGCGGCCGGCATCGCCCTCACCGCCTGCGCCGCGACGTCCCAGCCGGGCGCCGGGCTAACCGCCGCCGCCGCCAACGCTGGAGCGAGCGCCGAGACCGAGGCGGCGCGCCTTGAAGCCGACCGCCAAGCGATTCTGGCCATGGCGGGCGAGTACGCCGTGACCTTCGACTTCACCGAAGTGCTGCCCATCGCGCCGGGCTATGAGCTGCACGAGCCCAAAATCACGCCGGCGCGCGAAGTGGTCTATGTGATCCAGGACACCGGCGACTTCGTCGCGCTCCAGCACCTGCTTCTGGTGGGCCCTGAAGATCAGCCCACCGTGATCAAGCACTGGCGCCAGGACTGGGCCTATGAGCCGGAGCGGCTGATGGCCTATCGCGGCTTCAATCGCTGGGAGATGCTGGATCTGGACCCGGGCGAGGCTGACGGCGCCTGGTCACAGACAGTCTATCAGGTGGACGATTCCCCGCGCTACGCCGGGCTGGCGCGCTGGGAGCATGCGGTGAACGCCGCCACGTGGGAGCCGGCGCCCAGCTATCGCCCGCTGCCGCGCCGGGACGCCACCACACGCGACGATTATGACGTCATCGGCGCGGTGAACCGGCACACCATCACCGCCTGGGGCTGGACCCACGAGCAGGACAATTCAAAGCTCGTGCTGCGCGACGGCGATCCGCGCGAGCTGGTGCGCGAGCGCGGCGTCAACACCTATGTGCGCACCGATCTCGCCGGCGACGGCGCGGCGCAGGCGTACTGGACCGCCACGCAGGATTACTGGGCGGACGTGCGCGAAGCGTGGGACGCGATCATGCTCGCCGACAGCTTCACCACCGAGGACGACGCAGAAGGTACGCTGATGTACGGCCCGGTCCTGAGCCAGGGTCAGGCGGTGTTCTTTGAGGCGAAAACGACAGAGGCCGCCTTCGCCGAGGCCGCGCAGATCATCGAAACCCGGGTGACCGCCGACGGCGCTCCGGTGGAGGTGCGCTAAAGCAGGCGCTTGCAGGCGCGCTCAAAATCCTCAGAGGCCCATCTGCTTGGCGGCGAGGTCGCGCATGATCTCCTCCGACCCGCCGCCAATGGCCATCACCTTGACCTCGCGATAGATGCGCTCCACCGCGCAGCCGCGCAAATACCCCGCCCCGCCAAGCACCTGCATCGCCTGGCTGGCGCAGAACTCGGCGGTGGTGGAGGCGAGCACCTTGGCCTTGGCGAGCTCGGCGGCCGGCATGGGTCCGCCGGCCTCGCGGGCCTCATTGATGCGCCAGGCGATCATCTGCAGATAGGCGTCCAGCGCGTCGATCTTCGCGCTCATGTCCGCGATCTTGTGGCGGATCGCCTGGTGCCTGATCAGCGGCTTGCCGAAGGTTTCGCGCTGCCGGGCGTAGTCGACGGCGTCATCCAGGCACCGCCGCGCCATCCCCAGGCACCCGGCCGAGAGGCTCAGGCGCTCATGGTTGAAATTATCCATGATCGCGAGGAGGCACGCGCCTTCTTCTCCCAGCTGCGCGCTTGCCGGCACGCGGCAGGCGTCGAAATGGAGCGTCGCGGTGTCTGAACACCACCAGCCCATTTTTCGCTGGATCGGCGTGCGGGTGAAGCCCGGCGCGTCGGCGGGCACGAGGAACAGGCTGATCCCGCCGAACCCCTCCCCGCCGGTGCGCGCGCCCACCACATACCAGGCCGCTTTCATGCCGCCGGTGATGAAGGTCTTCTCGCCGTCAATGATCCAGTCATCGCCGTCGCGCCGCGCGCGCGTTTTCAGGCGGGCCAGATCCGAACCGCCCGACGGCTCGGTCATGGCCAGCGCGCCGCCCGCCTTGCCGGAGATGATCGGCGCCAGCACGGCCTGCTTCTGGTTTTCGCTCGCCAGCTGATTGATGGGGCCGGTCATGATCCCGCGCGAGCCCAGCGAGGCGTTCACTCCGCCCACCCCGGCATAGGCGAGCGCCACCCCGGCGTCGAAGCGCATGAGCGCGTCATCAAAGCCGTTGCCGCCATGGTCCTGGGATACGCCAAAGCCGAACAGGCCGAGCGCGCCGGCTTTTTCGTGGAGCGCCCAGGGAAAATCGCCGTCCTCGTCCCAGGCGTCGGCGAAGGGCGCGATCTCGGTCTCGACAAAGCGCTCCACGGTCTCGCGGAAGGCCTTGCGTTCAGGCGTGTCGAACGGCCGGGCCGGCGGCTGGGACTTCATCATGGCGGCGCTCCCTTTGATATTTAAGGGAGCCTATCGCGCTTTGCGCCGATGTCGACGCGATGGGGCGACGGCTTAGGCACGAGACCCCGAAGCGGAAAGTGAAGGCGAAGCTGCGCAACGGACGGTCTGACCCGGTGACGGCCAACGAGGTCTGGGCGATGGGCTTCGTTCACGACCAGCTTTACGCCGTCCGCCGCCTGCGGACCCTGACCATGATCGACGCGTACACGCGCTATGTGCCTGCGATCGGGCCGCGTGAGAGGTTTACCACCGCTGACGTCGTAAGCGTGCTTGAGCAAGTCTGCGCCCACCACGGACATCCCCAGTCCATCCGGGGCGAACGCTTCAACGCGCACTGGTTCCTGAATCTTGCCGACGCCCGGGCAAAATGCGAGCGATGGCGCGGTGTCTGCCACACCGAGCGTCCGCATGGCGCGATCGGCTACCGTACACCTTCGGAGGCGCGAAAAGCGTCAGGGCTCACGAAGCCCGCTCGGCCAGAAGTTCGACCGAGCCGAGCGCACGGGACCTCTATCCGGTTTGATAGCGGTGCAGAGCCCGAAAATCAGTACCGTATTCAAGTCAGCTTCCGCGAGCCATCTTGGCGAGAGCTGTTTTCGGCGAGACGACATGCAGGCCTGGCGTTTCTTACAGCGCCCACCAGATTAACAGGCCCGCTGACGTGCCCCTGCTTTCATCCAGTCAAAGCGAGAGACCGGCGTTGATTTAAGCTCTGGTAGATGAGGGTTGCAGAGGGCGCGTGCGCGGGCGCTGAGCCTTGGCGTTGCATAGCGCGACAAAGCAAATCCTATCGCAATACGATCCAAGTTTCTCGAATTTTGTCCAATGTTCTGTGACGTTTCACAAAAGTGGTGCACCCGATAGGATTCGAACCTATGACCTCTGCCTTCGGAGGGCAGCGCTCTATCCAGCTGAGCTACGGGTGCGCCGGACGCGCTTCTTAGCCCGGACCGGGCGCGGGTTCAACGCTCGCTTTCCGTGGCTGCGCATCAATGAAAGCCGCCGCATTGGGCGAACCCGCCAGTTAGGCCACCCGTCCCGATCGGGCTGCCCGGCGGGATCTCGGCGCGCGGCGGGCTGACGCTTTCACCGCGATCAAGGCGCGCCAGAGCCGCCCTTACCGTCTGGGCGAGCCAGGCGTGATGCTCGGCGTTGGCGGCCAAGCCGAAGCGCACGCCCACCGAGGGCTGGGCCAGAGACTCCAGCCGCGCCCGCGCCGGGGCCGCTACGCGCGGCGCGCCATGCTCCACCAGATGCAGAAGCTGGGCTGCGTATTCTGTCTGAACCCCGGCGCGGATCGGCGCCAGCCGGACCGCTTCGCCGCGCGCCGGCTCGAAGGCGGCCTGCTCGAACCGGTCGAACACCTGGGTCGGGGAGAGCTGAGCACGATCCGCAGCGTGCTGATCGGCGGCGCGGGCGAGCTTTTCCGGCGCCAGGGCGGCGGCGAAGGTGAGCCCGGCTGCAGCGCGCGCGGCGTCCACGCGAGAGAACGCCGGGTCCGCGCTGGAGGCGAACAGCTCGCGGCGCACCGCCCCGTCATAGGCGGTGAAGGGATCCGGCGCGAGCAGGGCCGAAGTCTCGTCGGCGATGTCCAGGGCGGCCGGGTCAAGTGTGGCGGCGATCGCCTCAAGGGCGGCGCGCTGCTCGGCGGCGGGGATCACGCTTATCCCTTCGGCGTCCGCGCCATTGAGCTCGTAAGCGAAGCGACGCCCGCCGATCGCCTTTGCGGCGGCCTCCACCTGATAGCGATGATACAGATAGATCGGCACGAAAATGGCCCGTAGCTCGCTCAGGGGGCGGCCGGCGGCGAGATTGTCCGGGCCGAAACGGTCCAGCGCCGCGGCCCGAACGGCCATCACCTCGGCCAGGTGTTCCACTGGATCTTCGCCGTTATCCCACAGGCTCGCCTCGGGATAGGCGGCGCCCTCGCCTCTGGCCTGGGCGTCGGAGATGTAGAGAAGGCCCTGATCGCGCGTGTCCTCAAGGATCGCCTCAAGGCCCGAGGCCTCGTCGTCGGAATCGGCGAACTCGGCGTAGAGCCAGCGGATCGCGGCGATATCCCATTCGCCGATGCCGGTGTCATAGGCCTGCGACAGGTCAATCTCACCGTCCGGGCTCAGGGTGACGAGCGGGGCGGGATAATCCATCACCGAGGCGCGCCCCTGCGTGCTGGCGATGAAGTTATGGGCGAGCCCCAGCGTATGGCCGACCTCGTGGGCGGAAAGCTGGCGCACACGCGCCAGCGCGATCTGGACCGGATCATCAGGCCCGCCCTCGCCGGCGCCGTCCGCCCCGATCAGGCCTTCAAAGATCATCCGGTCCTGACGCACGCGCTGACTGCCCAGGATCACCGCGCCTTTCAGGATCTCGCCGCTACGCGGGTCGACCACTGAAGACCCGTAGGACCAGCCGCGAGTCTCGCGATGGACCCATTGAATGGTGTTGTAGCGCACGTCCAGCGGATGAACGCCTTCGGGCAGAAGCTCGACGCGGTAGGCGCCTTCGAAGCCGGCCGCCGCAAAGGCGTCCACCCACCAGGACGCGCCTTCGATCAGGGCCTGGCGCACCGGTTCGGGCGCGCCGCGGTCCACGTAGAAGATGATCGGCTCTCGCACCGGGCCGCTCTGCGCTTGCGGGTCGACGCGCTGCAGGCGATGACGCACGGCCCATCCCGTGCGCACCGGCTCGGTGAGCGGGGCGGCGGTGTTCTGAAAGGTCTGCTCAAACCCGCCGCTGCGAATATCGGAGCGGCGCGGGCGATAACCGTCTTCCGGCAGGGCGACGAAGGAATGGTGCTGGATAAGCGTCACCGCGCGCGGCTCCGGCGTCACCGAGCGAACCTCGGAGCCGGGCCGCGATCCCGCGAGAGTGACGCGGGCATCGATCTCCACATTGCGCGGGAAGGCCAGCGCCTGATCCAGGATCGGCGCGCTGCGGCCTTCATCGATGGAGAAATCGCCCTCGCCGGCCTCGCGCAGCCGGCCGGCGAGATTCATCGGATCGGAGATGAGAAACCCCGACAAATCCACCAGAAGCCGGCCGTCCTGCGCCACCGAGGCGATATCGCCGGCCCAGATCACCGATTCAGCAAAGGACTGTCGGGTGGCGAGGTCTTCCTCGGCGCCGGCGCCCAGCGCCTGAAAGCCGGGGTTTTCCAGGATGAACATCACGCGCGGGCCGGCGCGTTCGACCCGCAGGATTCGTCCCCCGATCCCGAAGCCGCGATCCAGACCCACCGGGTTGGAGCCCAGCCCCGCGGTCAGGCGCGCGGAGTGGATGTAGCGGCCGTAATGGCCCGCCTCATCCGGCGTAAAGGCGGCGAACACCGCGCCTTCGTCCGTGTCCACATAAAGGTCGAACACACCCTCACGGTGTTCGGCGGCGGCGATGGTCTCGGCGAAGCTCGCCTCATCGCTCTGGGCGAGCGCAGGGGCGGCGAAAGCAGCCCAGACCAGAAACAGCAGACCCAACCCAGCGCGCATGGCGTATCTCCCCGGATGCAAAGGCGTTTGACCCATCAGCAAAGCGAACCCTAGCAATCAGGGCCGGCGGTGTCACCGCAGGTGCGCGATCGGGCATCGCCAGGCGCGCCGTGCGCGTTAAGTTGGCCTCCATGGAGAATCCCGCACTCATCCTTCTGGCCGCTTCAGGTCTGGTGCTCATGGCGATCGCCGGCGCGGCGACCACCAGCCGGGCCGGGGCGCCGCTGCTGCTGGTCTTTCTGAGCCTGGGCATGCTGGCCGGCGTTGAGGGACCCGGCGGGCTGGATTTTCACGCTCTGGACGCCGCCTATCTGTTCGGCTCGCTGGCTCTGGCGCTGATCCTCTTCGACGGCGGGCTGGGCACGCGCCTGCGCGCCCTGAAGCCGGTCCTGCGCCCGGCGCTGATGCTGGCCACGGTGGGCGTAGTGGCCACAACCGCGATCACGGCGGTGGCGGCGCGCTATCTGTTCGGATTGAGCTGGGTGGAGGCGGGGCTCATGGGCGCCATCGTCTCCTCCACCGACGCCGCGGCGGTGCTGGCGCTTCTGGGCGGGCGCGAGTTGAAGGCCCGAGCGCGCGTCGTGACGACCCTTGAGGCGGAATCCGGCTTCAACGATCCGGTCGCGGTGATCCTGGTGACCGCCTTTGTGCAGATTCTGGTGGCCGGCGGCGGGCTTGATCCGCTCCAGCTGACCGGCTCGATCCTGTGGGCGCTGGCCGCCGGCGGGGTGATCGGCTGGTTTGGCGGGCGCGCGCTGGCGGCGGTGAAGAACCGGGTCGCGCTGCCTGAAAGCCTCTATCCAATCTTTGCGGTGGCCGGGGCGGTCTTCCTGTTCGCCCTCGCCCAAGCGGTGGAGGCGTCCGGCTTCCTGGCCGCCTATCTGGCCGGCGTGGCGGTGCGCGCGGTGAGTCGCAATCCCGAGCGCGAGGCCACCGTACGGTTTTCCGACGGGCTGGCCTGGCTTTCCCAGATCGGCCTGTTCTTGATGCTCGGGCTTCTGGTGGTGCCCAGCCAGGCGCTGGCGCTGGCGGTTCCCTCGCTGATCCTGGCGCTGGTGCTGATCTTCGTGGCGCGCCCGCTGGCGGTGTTCGCCTGCCTGCTGCCGGAACGATTCACCATGAAGGAGCGCGGCTTCATCGCCTGGATGGGCCTGCGCGGGGCGGTCCCGATCTTCCTGGGCATGTTTCCCGTCATCGCAGGGGTGGAGAACGCCAACACGTTCTTCTCCGTTGCCTTTGCGGTGGTGCTGGTCTCGCTGGTGGGACAGGGCTGGACGGCCGGTCCGATCACCCGCCTGTTCGGCGTTGCGCCACCCCGCCAGGAAAAGTCCCGCCGTCAGCTTCTGGCCAGCGCCGCGATCGCGGCGGGCGGGTTCGCGGCGCTCACCGCAGGGATTTACATCGGCGCCGGGCTTCTGGACCGCCAGGATGCCGAGCTGAGTCCCCAAAGCGTCGCCGAGCTGCGCCAGGCGCTGGCGCGCGCCGACCGGGAGGACGGTCTGGCGCTGGCGACCCTGCCACCAGACTTCGCCACCCTGCCGGCAAGTGACCGGCGCGCCCTGTTCGTAGAGGCGGTGGTGGCACTCGCCCACAATCAGAACAGCAATATCCTGGAAGATCGCGCAGCAATTCGGCGCTTCATGCAGGCCGAGGCTCAGGGCCGCACGCTCTCGCTGTCAGAACAAGCGCTCCGCGAAGCGCTGGCCCGGCTATACGGGGGCCGCTACGCCGATCTGGATGATCTTCTGAGCCGCGCCGACATCATTCCGCCACGCCTGGCGGCGGCTCAAGCCGCGCTGGCCACCGGCTATGGCGGCAGCGACGCCGTCATCGGGCGCAACGCCCTGTTCGGCGGATCCGGTCATGAGACCTTGCGCGTGGCGATGGACGCTTATGCGCGCTTGCTGAACACGCACCCCGATTTTGCAGATTTTCGCGCGCGCCGGGCCGCCCTGCGCGCGGCCGGTGAGGATTTGGACGCCGAAACTCTGGCGGGCGAGCTGAGCGCCTATGCATCAGGGGAGGGATATGTCGGACAGCTGCGCGCGATCCTGAGTAGCCTGGACGCGGCGGGCGAGGGCTGAGCCTCAGGCCGCGTTGCTGCGCACGCCGCTGGCCAGGATCGCCGAGATCGCATCGGAGTCCGGAGCCGCGCGCAGGGCGCGGCGGATTTCCTGACGGCGGAACAGGCGTGAGACCTGGGCCAGCGCCTTGAGGTGCTCGGCGCCCGCCTCTTCCGGCGCGAGCAGCAGGAACAACAAATCGGCCGGGCGCCCGTCCACCGAATCAAAATCCACCGGATGCTTGAGCCGGGCGAAAACGCCGCACACCCGGTCCACAAGATCGGTGCGCGCATGGGGGATGGCGACGCCGTCACCCACCCCGGTCGATCCCAGGCGCTCACGCTCGGTCACAGCGTCCAGCACAGGGCGCGCCGGCACGGTGAGCGTGCGCTGGGCCAGTTCGGACAGGGCGTGGAGCGCCTGCTTGCGGCTGGTGGCTGCAACATCAGCTGCAACGCCGCCGGGCGGAATGAGATCGATCAACGACATGAATCGCTCGGGCTGCTTAGGACGGATCCGGCGCGCCGACACGCGGCGCGCCGTCTTTCACTTCAGGCACCAAACGGTCCGACCGCACCTATTCCGCAGCCGCACCGGCGCTCCCTTTAGCGGCTCGCGAGGGATCAATCCAGCCCACATGCCCGTCAGGGCGGCGATACACCACGTTCATTTCACCCGAGCGGGCGTTCTTGAACATCAGGAAGGGCGCATCGGCCAAGCCCATCTCGAACACCGCCATGGAGACGGTCAGGGTGCGCAGCTCGGCCACCTGCTCGGCGATGATCACCGGCTCGTCGCCGCCCACCGCGCCGCCATCGTCGTCGTGCTCGTCCTCCTCGGCGTCCAGATCATCGCGCTTCTCAGAGCGCAGGGTGATGATCGAGCCCATTTCGGCGGGCAGGGCCGGCTTGTGGTCCGCGTGGTGGTCCTTCAGCTTGCGCTTGTAGCGGCGCAGGCGCTTTTCAAGGTGAGTGGAGGCGTCGTCCACCGCGCCATAGGCGTCGCCGCCCTGGCCGCCGGCCTGAAAGAAGGCGCCGGAGGGCAGGTGGATGGAAATGTCGACCTTGAAGCCGTGCCCTTCCTTGGAGGCGGTGACGAAAGCCTCCGCCGGGCGATTGAAATATTTCGACGACGCGTCGGTGATGCGCTGATCAATGCGCTCACGCAGGGATGCGGAAACATCGATGCCCTTGGAGACGAACTGAATTTGCATGGAGGCTCCCTTCAAATAAGGGCGGCGCTCCAGGCGCATCGGGCGAGACTGCGCTCAGCCCGCCGCGCCTGATGCGCGGCCCGTGGGTCTACGGTGAAACAACGCTACGCCGCGAAAAAAGGGTCCGTCAATCGCGACCGTCTGTGAGCACGCGCAATAAAGTCCAGCGCGCGGTTCAGTCGTCAGGCCGTTGCGGGCGAGAGGGCGCGCCTAGCTTTCAAACTCGATGAGCAGGTCCTTAGCGTCGATCTGGTCGCCGGGGGTCACATGGACCTCCTTGATGACCGCGTCGCGCTCGGCGTTGAGGCCGGTCTCCATCTTCATCGCCTCGATGGTGAGCAGAAGATCGCCGCGTTTGACCTTCGCGCCGGCCTTCGCCGCCACAGAGCCCACCGTACCGGGCATGGGCGCGCCCAGATGGTGGGCCGCGCCGAGTTCGGCCTTGGGACGCTTCACCTTGCGCACCGCGGCGCGGCGATCGGGCACGCGCACCGTGCGCGGCTGGCCGTTGAGCTCAAAGAAGACGCGCGCCTCGCCCTCCTCATTTGTCTCGCCCACCGCCTGCAGGCGCACCACCAGCGTCACGCCGGGCTCGATCTCCACCTCGATCTCTTCGCCCGGCTCCATGCCGTAGAAGAAGGCGTGGGTGGGCAGGGTGCGCACCGGCCCGTACTCGTCAAAGCGCTGGGCGTAGGCGGTGAAGACCTTGGGATACATGAGATAGCCCATAAGATCCTCGCCGCTGATCTCGCGGCCCAGGGTTTCGGCCAGCTCAGTGCGCGTCGCCTCGATGTCGATGGGCGCGGCATGCTTTCCCGGGCGCTCCAGATTGGGTTTTTCGTCCTTCAGGACGCGCTTGACGATGGCGTCGGGAAAGCCGCCCGGCGGCTGGCCAAGATTGCCGCGCATCATGTCCACCACCGAGTCCGGGAACACGACCTCCTTTTCAGGATTTTCGACATCAGCGCGCGTAAGCCCCTGGGACACCATCATCAGCGCCATGTCGCCGACCACCTTGGAGGACGGCGTCACCTTCACGATATCGCCGAACATCTGGTTCACATCGGCGTAGCGATAGGCGACCTCGTGCCAGCGATCCTCGAGGCCCAGCGAGCGGGCCTGGGATTTCAGATTGGTGAACTGACCGCCCGGCATTTCATGCAGATAGACTTCCGAGGCCGGCGCCTGCAGCCCGCTTTCGAACGCAGCATAGTGGGCGCGCACCGCCTCCCAGTAGTCGGAGATCTCGCGCACTGACCTGATGTCGATCCCGGTGCTACGGTCTGTAAAGCTGAGCGCCTCCACGATGGTGCCCAGCGTCGCCTGGGAGGTGTTGCCCGACAGGGCGTCCAGCGCGCAGTCCACCGCGTCCACGCCCGCCGCCGAGGCCGCCAGGATCGTGCCGCAGGCGATGCCGGCGGTGTCGTGGGTGTGGAAGTGGATCGGCAGGTCCACCGCGTCTTTCAGCGCCGGGATCAGCACGCTGGCCGCGGCCGGCTTCAAGAGCCCGGCCATGTCCTTCAGGCCCAGCACATGGGCGCCGGCGGCCTCCAGCTCCTTGGCCATGGCCACATAGTATTTCAGATCATACTTGGCGCGGTCGGGATCGAGGATATTACCGGTGTAGCAGATCGTGCCTTCGCAGATCTTTCCGGTCTCCAGAACTGCATCCATGGAGACGCGCATGTTCTCCACCCAGTTCAGGCTGTCGAACACCCGGAAAACATCCACGCCGCTCTCCGCGGCCTGATGCACGAAGGCGCGGACCACATTGTCGGGATAGGTCGTGTAGCCCACCCCGTTGGCGCCGCGCAGCAGCATCTGGGTAAGGATGTTGGGCATCTTCCCGCGGATCTCGCGCAGGCGGGTCCAGGGGCATTCCTGCAGGAAGCGATAGGCGACGTCGAACGTGGCGCCGCCCCAGCATTCCACCGAGAACAGTTCGGGCAGCTTGGCCGCATAGGCGGGCGCGATCTTGACCATGTCGAGAGAGCGCATGCGGGTGGCCAGCAGCGACTGGTGCCCGTCGCGCATGGTGGTGTCGGTGATCAGAAGCCGCTTCTGCTCCTTCATCCACTTCGCGACACCCTCCGGCCCGCGCTCCTCCAGCAGCTGGCGCGTGCCGCTGGGCGGCGGGTCCGCCGGCGTGGCGGGCGGGCGCGGATCGGCGATCTCAGTGCGCGGCACGGGCCGGCCCTCGGTCTCAGGATGACCGTTCACCGTGATGTCGGCGACATAGCGCAGGATCCGGGTCGCCCGGTCGCGCCGCGGCCGGAAATCCAGGAGGTCCGGGGTCTGGTCCACGAAGGTCGTGGTGTACTCGTTCGACAGGAAGGTCGGGTGGCGTAAGAGATTGATCACGAAGTCGATATTCGTGCTCACCCCGCGAATGCGGAACTCGCGCAGGGCCCGGTCCATGCGCGCGATGGCGGCCTCGGGAGTCGGCGCCCAGGCGGTGACCTTTTCCAGCAGCGAATCGTAGAAGCGCGTGATCACCGCACCGGAATAGGCCGTGCCGCCATCGAGGCGGATACCCATGCCGGTGGCGGCGCGATAGGCGGCGATGCGGCCATAGTCCGGGACGAAATTATTGGCCGGATCCTCGGTGGTGACCCGGCACTGAATGGCGTGACCGCCCAGCTTGATGTCGGCCTGGCTCGCCATGCCGGTGGCCTCGGCCAGGCTCTTTCCTTCCGCGATCAGAATCTGGGCGCGGACAATGTCGATGCCGGTGACCTCCTCGGTCACGGTGTGCTCGACCTGGATGCGCGGATTCACTTCGATGAAGTAGAAATTCTGCGTCTCCATATCCATCAGGAACTCGACGGTTCCCGCGCACTCGTAATTGACGTGCTGGCAGATCTTCTTGCCGAGCTCGCAAATCTCCGCGCGCTGGGCCTCGGTGAGATAGGGCGCCGGGGCGCGCTCCACGATCTTCTGATTGCGGCGCTGGACCGAGCAGTCGCGCTCGAACAGGTGGTAGGTTTCGCCCTGCTTGTCGCCGAGGATCTGGACCTCCACGTGGCGGGCGCGCTGGATCATCTTTTCCAGATACCCCTCGTCGTTGCCGAACGCGGCTTCGGCCTCGCGCCGCCCCGCCAGGACTTTCTCCTCCAGCTCGTCCGGGCCCGTGATCGCGCGCATGCCCCGGCCGCCGCCGCCCCAGCTGGCCTTGAGCATCAGCGGATAACCGACCGCCTCGGCCTCCTTGGCGATCGCCTTCATGTCCTCGCCCAGCACCTCGGTGGCGGGTATGACCGGTACGCCCGCCTCGACCGCCACGCGCCGTGCGCTCGCCTTGTCACCCAGCGCCCGCATGGTCTGCGCGCGTGGACCGATGAAGATAAGGCCCGCCGCCGTGCACGCGTCCACAAAGTCCGGGTTTTCAGACAGCAAGCCGTAGCCGGGATGGATCGCATCGGCGCCGGAGAGCTTGGCGACGCGGATGATCTCCTCGATGGAGAGATAGGCCGCCACAGGGCCCAGCCCCTCGCCGATCTTGTAGGCCTCGTCGGACTTGAAGCGGTGGAGCGAGAGCTTGTCCTCTTCGGCGTAGACCGCGACCGTGCGCTTGCCCATTTCATTGGCGGCGCGCATCACCCGGATGGCGATTTCGCCCCGGTTGGCGACAAGGATTTTCTGGATGGTCATGGCGGTCCGTTCGTGGCTTGCGCAAGGCGGAGGCGTCAGTCGTCAGGCGCGCAGCCTAAACTGGATCGGCGCGGCCGGCATCCCAAGCGTCAGGACAGGCGTCGCAGCGGGCGATACGGCAGGCGGATATTGAGCGCCGGCGCGGCTGCGCGGCGCTCATGAATACCACCCCGCCTTGACCTTCGCGCGGGCAGGGAGTACCGCCGCTAGTCCATGCGCCTGCGCCTTATTCAGGCGCGCCCGCCTTCCCCGCTTCGCCGCGCACCAACGCGCCGCACCGGTCCGCCGGCGAAGCGTTTTGATGTTTGACGAGGACGATGATGGCCGAGGCTCCTTCCACCCCGCAGAAGCGCTTTGATAAAGCGCCCGCTCCCGCCGAGCTGCCGAAGGTGGACCGGGAGATTCTCGACTTCTGGAAAGCCGACGGCACCTTCCAGGCCTCCATCGACGAGCGCCCGGAGGACGATCAGTTCGTCTTCTATGACGGCCCGCCCTTCGCCAACGGCCTGCCCCATTATGGCCATCTGCTCACCGGCTTCGCCAAGGACGTGATCCCGCGCTTCCAGACCATGAAGGGCAAGCGCGTGGAGCGCCGTTTTGGCTGGGACACGCACGGCCTGCCCGCAGAGCTCGCCGCGGAGAAGACGCTCGGCATATCCGGGCGCAAGGCCGTGATGGACATGGGCATCGACAAGTTCAACGAAGCGGCGCGCGGCGAAGTTATGAAATACGCCGCCGAGTGGGAGGAATACGTCACCCGTCAGGCGCGCTGGGTGGATTTCGAGAAGGACTACAAGACCCTCGACATCACCTTCATGGAAAGCTGCCTGTGGGCGTTCAAGCAGCTCTGGGACAAGGGCGTGGTCTACAAGGACTACCGCGTCGTGCCCTATTCCTGGGCGGTGGAAAGCCCGCTGTCGAACTTCGAAACCCGGCTGGACAATTCCTACCGCAACAGGACCGACCCCGCCGTCACGGTGAAGTTCACCCTGAAAGACGGTCAGGGCGATCTGTCAGGCGCGAAATTCCTGATCTGGACAACGACGCCCTGGACGCTCCCGTCGAACCTCGCCTGTGCGGCGGGCGCCGAGATCACCTATGCGATCCTCGAGAAGGACGGCGAGCGCCTGATCCTCTCGGCGAACGCGCTGGAGAAATACAAGAAGCAGCTGGACGGCTATGAGCGCACCGGTGAGGTGCTGGGCGCCGATCTGGAACGCCTGACATACCACCCGCCGTTTGATTATTTCGTCGGCCGCGAGAACGCCCACCAGATCCTGATCGAGGACTTCGTCACCGACGAGGACGGCACCGGGCTGGTGCACATGGCGCCGGGCTTCGGCGAGGACGATCTGAAGGCCTGCCGCAAGGCGGGCATCGCCGTGGTGGTGCCGGTGGACCAGGCCGGGCGCTACACCAGCGACGTCTCCGACTATGAGGGGATGCTGGTGTTCGAGGCGAACAAGCCGATCACCGACCGGATGAAGGCGGAAGGCAAGCTGTTCCGCCACGACACGTATGACCACAACTACCCCCATTGCTGGCGTACCGACGAGCCGCTGATCTACAAGGCGGTGGACAGCTGGTATTTGCGCGTCTCCGATTTCCGCGAGCGCATGGTGGAGTTGAACCAGCAGATCAACTGGTCGCCGGCCCATGTGAAAGACGGCATTTTCGGCAACTGGCTGGCCGGCGCGCAGGACTGGAACATCTCCCGCTCGCGCTTCTGGGGCACGCCGATCCCGATCTGGGTCAGCGATGACCCAGACTATCCGCGCACGGACGTCTACGGCTCCATCGAGGAGCTTGAAGCCGCGTTCGGCGTGAAGGTCACCGATCTGCATCGGCCCTATATCGACGCGCTGACCCGCCCGAACCCCGACGACCCCACCGGCGAATCGACCATGCGCCGGGTGGAGGACGTGTTCGACGTCTGGTTTGATTCCGGCTCCATGCCGTACGCCCAGGTCCACTATCCGTTCGAGAACAAGGACTGGTTCGAAGCAAACTTCCCGGCCGATTTCATTGTTGAATACGTGGCCCAGACCCGGGGCTGGTTCTATACGCTGACAGTCCTGTCCACGATGCTGTTTGATCAGCCGCCGTTCAAGAACGCGATCTGCCACGGCGTGGTGCTGGACGAGAACCGCCAGAAGCTCTCCAAGCGCCTGCGCAACTATCCAGACCCGCTCAACTTCTTCAATGAGTACGGCTCGGACGTGATGCGCTGGTTCCTGATCTCCAGCCCGGTGCTGAACGGCGGCGATCTATTGGTGCCCAAGGAAGGCCGCGAGATCGCGAGCATCCAGCGCGAGGCCATCGCGCCGCTGATGAACGCGTATTCCTTCTTCTCGCTCTACGCCAATCTTGAAGAGCGGGCGCCGCGGATCATCACGAAGGCCGACGATCCGCTGGACCGCTATATCCTCACCAAGACTGGCGAACTCGCCCGCGATGTGGGTGCGGCGCTGGACGCCTATGACATCCCGCGCGCCTGCCGCGAGACCGTGTCCTATTTCGAGGCCCTGACGAACTGGTATATTCGCCGGTCGCGGTCGCGCTTCTGGGGCTCGCAAGACGAAGCCGGCAAGAACGCCGCGTTCGATACTCTGTATACGGCGCTGGTGAAGACGTGCCGGGTGCTCGCCCCGCTCCTGCCCATCGTCACCGAGAAGCTCTACAAGGCGCTCACCGGCGAGCGGTCGGTGCATCTGTCGCTGTGGCCGGACGCGAACGAGTTTCCCGCCGACCATGATCTTGTGCGCGCCATGGACCTGGTGCGCGAGGCGGCCTCGGCGGCGCTGGCGGTGCGCGAGCGGGCCCGCCTGCGCGTGCGCCTGCCGCTGAAAACGCTCACCGTGGTTCACGCCGAAAGCGATGCGCTGAAACCCTATGCCGAGCTTCTGGCCGACGAGGTGAATGTGCGAGCAGTCGCCTTCTCCACCGATCTGGACGCCTATGGCAGCGTGCAGCTGAAGCCCGATCCGCGCATCGGCAAGCGCCTGGGCAAGGTGATGAAGGACGTCATGGGCGCGGCGCGCTCCGGCGCCTTCACGCTGAACGCCGACGGGACCGCCACGGTGGCTGGCGAGACGCTCGCCTCGGACGAGTTCCAGCTCGCCATGGTGGCCGAAGAGGGCAGCGCCGCCGAGCCCTTCGCCGGCACTGGCGCCATCGTGCTCGATATCAGCGTTGATGAAGATCAGGAGCGCGAAGGCCTCGCCCGTGACCTCATCCGCGCGGTGCAAAGCGCGCGCAAGGACGCCGGGCTGGAAGTCTCCGACCGCATAGACCTGGGAATCGCAGGCGGCGAAGCGGTGAAGGCCGCCCTCACCGCCCACGGTGATTTCATCAGAAGCGAAACCCTCGCCCTGACGCTGTCGGACTCCGCCGGCGGCGGCTCCACCAGCGAGAGCGAGATCGGCGGCGAAACCGTGACGATCAGCGTGAAGAAGGTGGGCTAGCCCCGCCTCACCCCGACAGCACAAGGCCGCACAGCGGCGAGACCGGGACCGGACATGACCGAGCAGAGCTACGATTTCACCGCGCTGGAAACAAAATGGCGCGATTACTGGGACCGGCACGGCGTCAACGCGACACCCCATCCGCGCCCGGGCGACAAGACTTTCTACGTGCTCGACATGTTCCCCTACCCGTCCGGCGCGGGGCTCCATGTGGGCCATCCGGTGGGCTATCTCGCCACCGATATCGTGGCGCGCTACAAGAAGATGGCCGGCTACGCCGTGCTCCATCCCATGGGCTGGGACAGTTTCGGCCTTCCGGCTGAACGCTACGCCGAGCGCACCGGCGTCCATCCCGCCCAGTCCACCGAAAAGAACATCGCGACCTATAAGCGCCAGATGCGGCTTCTGGGTCTCGGCTATGACTGGGACCGCGAAATCGCGACCTCCAAGCCGGACTATTACAAGTGGACGCAATTCATTTTCACCCGGCTCTATAACGCCTGGTACGACGATGGGGCGGGCCGCGCGCGGCCCATCGACGAGCTGCAGATTCCGGCTGATGTGCAGGCGGCCGGCAAGCTGGCGATCCAGGAATACCAGGACGATCGCCGCCTCGTGTATTATGAGACCGCGCCGGTGAACTGGTGCCCGGAGCTGGGCACGATCCTGGCCAATGAAGAGGTTTTCGACGGCAAGTCCGAGCAGGGCTATGAGGTCGTGCGCGTGCCGCTGCGCCAGGTGAAGATGCGCATCACCGCCTATGCCGAGCGCCTGATCGCCGATCTCGACGGGCTCGACTGGCCCGAAGGCATCAAGGAAAGCCAGCGCAACTGGATTGGCAAATCCCAGGGCGTCACCCTGGCCTTCCCGGTGGCGGTAACCGATCACCATATCGAGACCTTCACCACCCGCGTCGACACGCTGGGCGGGGTGACCTTCCTGGCGCTGGCGCCCGAACACCCGCTGGCGGCGGATCTGGCGACCGGGGACCGCCGCAGCGAGGTGAAGGCGTATATCGACGCCGCCGCGCGCAAATCTGATTTGGATCGCACCGTGGACGCGGAGAAGACCGGCGTCTTCACCGGCGCCGAGGCGGTGAACCCCGTCACCGGCAAGCGGGTGAAGATCTTCGTCGCCGACTATGTCCTGCCCGATTACGGCACCGGCGCGGTGATGGGCGTGCCCGCCCACGATGTGCGCGATTTCGCCTTCGCCACCAAGTATGCGCTCGACATCGTTCCCGTCATTGATCCGGGCACGGATCATCCCGATCGCGACGCAGTGCTCGCCGGCGCCAAGTGCTGGACCGAGGACGGGGTGATGCTGGCGCCGCCGGGCGAGAGCGGGCTCTATCAGGCCGGCGTGCGCTGGCGTGATGCGCGCGAAGCTGTGGCCGATCATCTGGAGGCAAGCGGCCTCGGACACCGGGTGACGAGCTATAATCTGCGCGACTGGATTTTCGCCCGCCAGCGCTACTGGGGCGAGCCGATTCCCATCGTTCACTGGGAAGACGGCACGCGCACCACCCTGCCCGAAGACCAGCTGCCGCTGACCCTGCCCCATATCGACAGCTACAAGCCCACCGGCCACGCGGAATCTCCGCTGGCGCGCGCCGAAGACTGGCTGGAGGTCACCGATCCCAAGACCGGCCTGAAAGGCCGGCGCGAGACCAGCACCATGCCGCAATGGGCGGGCAGCTGCTGGTATTATCTGCGCTTCAAGGATCCGAAAAACGCCGACGCTCTGGTCGATCCCCAGATCGAGAAAGCCTGGGGCTCGGTGGACCTCTACGTGGGCGGCGCCGAGCACGCGACGCTGCACCTTCTCTACGCCCGCTTCTGGCACAAGGTGCTGTTCGATCTGGGGTTCGTCTCCACGATCGAGCCGTTCCAGAAGCTGGTGAACCAGGGCCTTCTCACAAGCCACGCCTTCCGCAACGCGCGCGGTATAACCCTGCCCGTGGACGAGGTGGTGGAGACTGGCGAGGGCGTCTTCATCCACGAGCCCACGGGCGAGCGCGTCGAGAAGATCGGGGCGAAGATGTCGAAATCGCTCCACAACGTGGTGACGCCCGACGACGTGGTCGCCCGCTTCGGCGCGGACGCCTTTCGTGTGCACATGATGTTCATGGGCCCGGTGGAGGCGATGCGCGAATGGGACACCGAGCGGACCGGCTCGGCGCTGAAATTCCTGCGCCGGGTCTGGCGCTTCGCCACCGGCGCGCTGGACGCGGTTGCAGCCGAAGACCCCAAGGCGGTCTCTCTGGCGCGCACCACGCTGGTGCTCGCGATTACCGAGGATCTGGATAATCTGCGCCTGAACACCGGCATCGCCGAGCTGATGAAATTCCTCAACGCCGTGGAAGGTCAGCCGATCTCGAAGGAGACGCTGGACACCTTCATTCGCGTCCTCGCCCCGTTCGCGCCCTTCATGGCTGAAGAGCTGTGGGAGAAGGCGGGCGGCGCGCCCAGCGTCTTCACCGCCGACTGGCCCACCGCCGACGCGGCCGAGCTTGAAGCCGCCATCGACACGGTGGAGGTCGTCATTCAGGAAGGCGGCAAGCGCCGCGGCGCGGTGGAGCTGTCACCGGACGCCGACGATGAGACCGTGCGCACCGCCGCGCTGGCGCTTCTGGACAGCCAGGGCAAGCCGGTCGCCGGCGTGCCGCTGGAGCGCGTCATCGTGGTGCGCGACAAGAAAAGCGGTCGGGTGAAACTGGTGAACGTGCCCAAGCTGGGGTGAGCGCTATGGGCGCCCGCCTTACGATGAATCAGGGCGAGCGAAGCTTTAAAGCCTAGCCGCCGAGCCCGGCGCCGGTGATCGCTTCGACTTCCAGCGCGTCGCGGCGCGACGGCGGCAGAGCGGTTTCCAGCGCCGCCTCGAGCCGGTCGCGGTCCGGATCGTCGATAAGCGATCCGGGGCGGTCAAAACCGGCGCGAAGAACCCAGACATAGGCGCGTTCAAGATCGCGCGCGGTTCCGTCCCCAGTGGCCAGCGCATAGGCGTAGAGAAACTGGCTTTCCCCGTCGCCGGCCTCGGCGCCGCGGCGGGCCCAGTCGGCGGCGCGGGTCGGATCTGCGGCGAGGCCCGGCCCGCCCTGGAAATACAACAGCGCGAGCTGACCCATGGCGCCGGGCTGGCCCAGCTCTGCGGCCATGCGCATGAGCGAGACCCCGCGCACGGGATCGGCGCCCTCTCCTTCGCCATTGAGGTGCATCGCGGCGGCCATCAGCGCGCCATGGGCTTCGCCGTTCTCACCGGCGCGCTCATACCAGGTGCGCATGGCCGACAGGTCATGGGGGCCGTGCACCCATTCGCCCAGAGCAAAAGCGTAGTCGGAATAGGCGGACACCCGCCCGCTCTCGGCGGCCAGGCGCAGCCAGTCGATCACCGCAACCGAGGCGCTCGGATCGCTGCGATCCATCAGATAAAGGCCGAACTCCTGAGCGGCGCGGGCGTCGCCGGTCTCGGCGGCGCGCGCCAGGAAGTCCTCAGCCTGAAACGCGTTGAGCCCGCCGCGGCTGCTGGAGGCCAGGCGCGACAGGATCACCAGCGCGTCGGCGTCGTCCGCTTCGCCCGCCCGACGCAGCCAGCGCACCGCGGCTTCATCGTCCTGGCCGCGCTCAGACAGCCCGTGGAGCAGGATATGACCGGCCATGAGCGCGCCCGAAGGCTCGCCGCCGGCGGCGGCGGTCTGGGCGTAATCCAGCGCGCTGTCCCAGTCTTCAAGCACGGCGGCGCGCAGGGCGCGGGCCATGGTGGCGTCGGTGGTGGAGCGTCCCTCCACCGGATCGCCGGTGGAATCGCGGCTGATCGCGTCATCCAGAGACGGCGGCAGGGCCGGAGATTGGGCGGGCGGCTCGTCGGCGTGCGCCTGCATCGAGGCGGCGCCGAGCGCCAGGGCGGTCAGCCCAAAAGCGAGGAGAAGGCTTCGCATGCGTATTCAGGTCCCTGCTCGTGCGACCAGATCCCGCCGCACACCGCCAGATAATCCGCGCCGGCCTCGATCACCGGACGCGCGTTGTCCACACCGATCCCGCCGATCGCGACGCTGGGAAGCTCGAACAGCTCCCGCCACCAGGTGAACAGCTCCAGAGGGGCAGAGGTCTTTGGCGTTTTCGTGGCGGAGCTGTACACGGCTCCAAAGGCCACATAGTCCGCGCCGCGCTCGCCCGCGATCATGGCCAGATGCCGACTGTCATGGCAGCTCACCCCGATCAGGGCGTCCTTGCCTAGATCAGCGCGCGCCTGCGAGAGGCTTCCATCCTCCTGGCCCATGTGAACGCCGTCGCAGCCGAATTTCGCGGCCAGATGCGGATCATCGTTGAAGATCACCGTCGCGCCGGCGCTGCGGGCCGCCTCGATCAAGGGCGGAGCGAGGCGGAGCACCTCTTCTGGCGAATGATCCTTCAGGCGGATCTGCACGGCTGAAACCGCGCCCGCCTTCAACGTGGCGTCGAAGGTCTTGACGAAATCCGCATCGATGCGCGGCGGGGTGAGGATGTAGAGCTCGGCCATGGACACTCTGTGTACCGCGACGCGCCTTCGGGGAGAAGGGCGCGCACCGCGCAAAGGTCCGCGCCACCTTTCATTTGCCCGATTCCCTGTCATAGTCGCGCCTCGGGGACATTGGAGACAGGCTATGACACGGCTACTTGGTTTGGCGGCGGGCGCGTGCGCTCTTCTTCTCGCGGCGTGCGGCGAGAGCCCCGCTCCCGAGGCGCCGACCTCCAGCGGCGCGCTTTTACAAAGCCGCGCCGAAGACGCCCCCCGCGCTGAAGCCCCGGCGCCGGACAGTCTGGAGTATCTGCGCTATGCGGTGAACACCGAAAGCGCCACCCCGCAGCTCTGCCTGACCTTCTCCGCCGCGCTTGATCCTGAAACCGACTACTCGGCCTATGTGGACGTGAACGAGCCGGTGGCGCTCAATGTCGACGGGTCGCAGCTGTGCATCGGCGGGCTGAATTACGGCCAGACGCGCGAGCTGACCCTGCGCGCCGGCCTGCCGGGCGCCGACGGCGAGACGCTCGAGTCAGACGCCTCCACCACGCTCAGCTTTGATGACCGGCCTGCCTATGTGGGCTTTTCCGGCTCCGGGATCATCCTGCCGCGCATCGAAAGCGACGGGCTGGGCCTCGAGACCGTGAATGTGGACGCGGTGGAGGTGCGCATCCAGCGCGTCACCGACCGCGCGCTGGCGTTGAAGGAGCTCACCGACGGCTTCACGACGTCACCTGGGGAATGGAACTGGACGTCCGACCGCGAAGAACCCGCCGAGATGGGTGTTGAAGTCTATCGCGGTCGCATGGACACCAGCGGCCCCTCCAACGCGGCGGTGACCACTGTGCTGCCCATCGCCGAGGCGCTGGGCCGGCTGCAGCCCGGGGCGTATTATGTCGAGCTGTTCGACGCGGCGGCGCTGGACCGCGAGGACCGCGAGCCCGGCGCGCGCGCCGCGCGCTGGCTCGTCGTCACCGATCTGGCCTTCACCGCCTATCGCGGCGAGACCGGGATCGAGACCATCATCCGCTCGCTGCAGACCGCCCGCCCCATGGCCGGCGTCGAGGTTCAGCTGGTCGCGCGCTCCAACGAGATCCTGGCCACACGCACCACCGGCGCCGACGGACGCGTGCGCTTTCCCGAAGCGCTTCTGGCGGGCGAGACCGGAAATGCGCCGCGGCTTCTAACCGCCTATGGACCGTCAGGCGATTTCGCGCTGCTGGACCTGCAGCGCGCGCCGGTGGACCTCACTGATGCGCCCATCGAGGGCCGCGCGCCCGCCGGCGCGGCGGACGCCTATGTCTATCTTGACCGCGGCATTTATCGCCCCGGCGAAACCGTCGAGGCGAGCGCGCTTCTGCGCGGCCCCGCCGGAAACGCGCTGACGAACCGGGCCGGCGCGCTGATCGTCCATCAGCCCAATGGTCTGGAGTTTGCGCGCCACCGCTTTGACTCCGCGCCCCAGGCCGGCGGGATCACCCACAGCTTCAACCTGCCCGCCGGAGCCGCGCGCGGCGGCTGGCGCATCGCCGCCGAGCTTGACGGCGTCGGCTATGTCGGCGGGGAGAGCTTCCAGGTGGAGGACTTCGTGCCCCAGCGCGTCGCCCTGACGCTGGACGCCGACACCCAGACCGCGATGACCGCCGGCGATACGCGCCTGATCGAGGCGCGCGCCCGTTTCCTGTATGGCGCGCCCGGCGCCGGGCTGACCATGGAGGGCACGGCCCGCATCCAGCGCGATCCGAGCCCGTTTGAAGGCTATGGCGAGTACAGCTTCGGGCTCCATGACGAGCAATTCGGCGAAGAGCTGATCGACCTGCCGGGCACCACAGCGGACGGAAACGGCGAGGCGCAGATCCCCCTGGCCGTCGGCCGGCGCGGCGCCCAGTCGAGCTATCCGCTTCGAGTGCGCGCCGTGGTGCGCGTACAGGAGCCGGGCGGCCGGGCGGTGGCCGACGATGTGATCCTGCCCTACCGGCCGCGGGGCGCCTATGCCGGGCTGAGCCCCGACTTTTCCGGCCGGGCCGAGCGCAATGCGCCGGCGGAGTTCTCCGCCATCGCCCTGAACGCCGCGGGCGAGCCTATGGCCGGCCGCCTCGCCTGGCGTCTGGTGCGCAACGACACCGATTATGACTGGTACCGCACCTCCGGCGGTGAATGGCGCTGGCGGCGCACCGAGACCGTCGTGCCGATCACCGAAGGCGTGATCTCCATGGACGGCGAGGCGCCAGCGCGCATCGTGACCCCGCCGCTGGACTGGGGCGATTATGATCTGATCGTCGCCGACGGCGAAGGCCGCGACCTCACGAGCCGCGGCTTCTGGGTTGGCTGGGGCGGCCAGACCGAAGACGGCGAATCCTCGCCCGATCAGGTGCGCGTGGCCGGTCCCGACGCGCCCGTGGCGGTCGGCGAGGAAGCCGTGGTGACGATCCAGGCCCCCTATGCCGGGCTCGCCGACTTGGTGGTCGCCACCGACCGGGTGCTCATCCTGCGCCAGATCGCCATCCCCGAGGAGGGCGCTCAGGTGCGCCTGCCGGTGACGCGCGAGTGGGGCCAGGGCGCCTATGTGATGGTCACGGTGCACACCCCGCGCGATCCGGTGGATCAGCCGCTGCCGCGCCGCGCCGTGGGCGTCGCCTATGTTCCGGTGAATATCGACGACCGCACCATTGAGGTCGCGCTGGATGCGCCCGAGCTCACCGAGCCGAACCAGACGATACAGATCCCGGTGACGGCGCAAGGCGCCGGCGACCAGGTCTTCATGACGCTCGCCGCGGTGGATGAAGGCGTGCTGCTGCTCACCCGCCACCAGAGCCCCGATCCGGTGGATTTCATCTTCGGCAAGGAACGCCTGGGCGTTGATCTGCTGGACGATTACGGCCGCGTGCTCGATCCGAATCTTGGCGCAGCGGGAGCATTGCGCTCGGGCGGTGACCAGATCGGCGGAGCGGGCCTCTCCGTCGTGCCGACACAGACCGTCGCCCTGTTCACCGGCCCGGTGACACTGAACAGCCAGGGACGCGGAACGATCAATCTCGCGCTTCCCGACTTCAACGGCGAGCTGCGCCTCATGGCGGTGGCCTGGAGCGAAGCCGGACTCGGCTCGGCGTCCCAGCCCATGACGGTGCGCGACCCGGTCGCCGCCGAGCTGATCCTGCCGCGCTTCCTGGCGCCCGGCGACGAAGCGTTCGCCACGGCGAGCCTTGATAATGTGGACGGGCCTGACGGCGTTTACAGCGTTTCCGTCACCGCCCAGGGTCCGCTCAGCGTGGCCTCGGACGCGGTGGAAACCACCCTGTCTCCAGGCGAACGCCGCGACGCCGCGGTGGCGCTTGAGTCGAGTGCGGAAGGCATTGGCGAGCTCACCCTCGACGTGGCCGGGCCGGACGGCTTCATCGCCTCGAGCAGCTATCCCATCCAGGTGCGCTCGCCCTTCATGCCCGAAACCCGGATGCAGGGCGTGATCCTGCAGCCGGGCCGGACCTATCAGCCCTCGGCCGACCTCCTGGCCGGCTATACGCCCGGCTCGGCCATGGCGCAGATCTCGGTCTCCGCCTCGCCCATCGACGCGGCGGCGCTCTATCAATCGCTCTACGCCTATCCCTACGCCTGCTCTGAACAGCTGGTGAGCCGGGTGACGCCTCTGCTCTACGCCGGCCATCTCGCATCGCTTGCGGGCGGAGACGGGCCGGACGGCGCGGAGGCCGAGGTGCGCGGCGCGCTGGAGACGATCCTCGGCCGTCAGGGCCAGGACGGCGCCTTCGGCCTGTGGCGCATGGGCGACGGCGACGCTTCGCCCTGGCTGGGCGCCTACACCACGGACTTCGTGGCGCGCGCTGCGGCGGCGGGCTATCCAGCGCCGCAGGCCGCCCTGGAGCGGGCGCTGGCCGCCCTGCAGCCGGTGAGCCAGGGCGAGCTGTGGCGTTCGGGCTATGACGGCGAGGTCGGCGATCCGCGCTGGACCTCGGATACGCAGGAGCGCCTGCAGGACCGCAGCGCGGCCTATGCGCTCTATGTGCTGGCCAGGACCGGCCAGGCCGACCGCTCGCGCCTGCGCTACATGCATGACGAGCGCCTTAACCAGATCGAGAGCCCGCTGGCCCGCGCCCATATCGGCGCCGCGCTGGCGAGCCTTGGCGACGAGGCGCGTTCCATCTCCGCCTTCGAGGCGGCGGTCGAGGCGCTGGGCTATGAAAACAACGGCGACTGGTACCAGACGCCCCGGCGCGATCTGGCCGGGGTCATGGCGCTGGCCGCCGAGGCCGGCCGCTTCGAGATCGTCGAGACGCTGAGCCCCCGCCTTGTCCGCGACGTGCCGGAACCGGCCCGACTGACCACCCAGGAGAAAGCCTGGATGATCCTGGCCGCCAACGCGCTCGCCGGCGACGGCGACACGCTGGCTGTGAGCTATGACGGAGAACCCGGGCGCCGCGTGGTGACGTTTGACGACTCCTCGATCACAGACGCCGGGACGTTTGAAAACGCCGGCGACACGCCGCTCTTCCTGTCGGTGCTGACGCGCGGCGCGCCGGACGGCCCGCCGCCGACGGCGGCCGAGGATCTGCGCCTTGAAAAGCGGATCACCGACACCGTCGGGCGTCCGATCAATTCCACCGTCGCCCAAGGCGACCGGCTGGTGATCGCGCTCACGGTGAGGCCCCAGCGCGTGGCGCTGGCGAGCTATGTGATCGCCGATCTTCTGCCCGCCGGTTTCGAGATCGAGGCTGTGCTGAACCCCGAGGACGCGGGCCCCAACGGCCCCTACGCCTTCCTGGGCGAGCTGGACCGGCCCGACATCGCCGAAGCGCGCGACGACCGCTTCGTCGCCGCCTTTGAAGCGCGCCGCACACCCAATGGCGCGCCGGTGCGCCTGGCCTATCTGGTGCGCGCGGTGACGCCGGGCGAGTTCGCCCTGCCGGGCGCGGTGGCCGAGGACATGTACAAGCCGCAAGTCTTCGCCCGCACCGGAAGCGGGCGCATCACGGTGCAGCGCTAAGGGCGCCGGCTAACCCGTACACCCTCTCCCGTGTGGGAGAGGGTGACGACAACACGCTGGATGACCCAAACCTGATGACCCCGAACCCATGACCTCGGCCCCATGACCCTGCCCCGCCCTTTGAGCTCTCCACTCGCCGCGCTCGTCGCGGCGGTGCTGGCGTGCGCAGGGCTCATCGTTCTGGCGAACGCGCTTTTCCCGCCACCGATCGAGCGGGGGCGGGTGGTGTCCTTCGTGGCCGAGGACCGCGACGGCCGGCCCTTGCGCGCCTTTCCGGTGGAGAACGGGCGCTGGCGGTTGGCGACCGATCTGGAGCGGCTGGATCCCGATTTCGTCGAGGCGCTCCTCACAATCGAGGACCAGCGCTTCTATGCCCATCCCGGCGTCGATCCACTGGCGGTCCTGCGCGCCACCGGTCAGGCGATGACCCGCGGGCGCATCGTGTCGGGCGCCTCCACCATCACCATGCAGACCGCCCGGCTGCTGGAGCCGCGCCCGCGGACCCTCGGCTCCAAGATCGTCGAGGCGGTGCGGGCCCTGCAGCTGGAGGCCCGGCTCTCCAAGGACGAGATCCTGGAGCTGTATCTGACGCTCACCCCCTATGGGGGCAATCTACAGGGCGTGCGGGCGGCGAGCTGGGCCTGGTTCGGGCGCGAGCCCGATCAGCTCACCCCCGACCAGATCGCGCTGCTCATCGCCCTGCCGCAGAGCCCCGAAGTGCGCCGCCCCGATCTGCGCCCTGAAAGCGCGCGCCTGGCCCGCGCCGCGATCCTTGATCGCCTGGCGCAAGGCGGCTGGATCAGCGCGGCGCGGGCCGCCGACGCTGCTGATGAAGCCCTGCCCGCCAGCCGCAACGCCTTCCCGGCCGAAGCGTGGCACGCCAGCGAGACGCTGGCGCGGCTGCATCCGGGCGAAGGGGCCATGCGCTCCACCCTGGACGCAGAGCTGCAGCGCGAGGTCGAACGCCGGGTGCGGCGCCTCGCCGAGGCGGGCGGCGACGGAGTTCAGGCCAGCGCCCTGATCATCGAGATTGAAAGCCGGGCCGTGCGCGCCGCCGTGGGATCGGCGGGGCGCGATCTGGCTGGTGGCTGGATTGACCTTACTGCGGCGCCGCGCTCGCCGGGCTCGACGCTGAAACCGCTGGTCTATGCGCTGGCGTTTGATGACGGCGCGGCCGCCGCCGACACCCTGATCGAGGATCTGCCCGCCCGCTTCGCCTCCTACCGCCCGGAGAATTTTGACCGGGCGTTCCGGGGCGAGGTCACTGTCGCCGAGGCGCTGCAGCACTCGCTGAACGTGCCGGCGGTGCGCGTGCTTGACCGGGTGGGCGCAAACCGTTTCGCCTCGGCGCTGGCCTTCGCCGGCGCCCATCCGTCGATCCCGCAAAGCCTGGACGGCGCGGCCGGCCTCGCCGTGGCGCTGGGCGGGCTGGGCATGAGCGCGCAGGACCTGGGCGTGCTCTACGCGGCGCTGGGTGATGACGGCCGCGCCAAGCCGCTCGCCTGGACGCCGCAGGCCGCCGAACTGAACCGCGCGTCGCCTGGCGCCAGCCTTGTGAGCGCGGAAAGCGCGCGCGAGATCGTCGACGTGCTCTACGGCTCGCCCGCCCCCCCGGGGCGAATGCCGGCGCATCTCTCGGTGAGCGCGCCGAGCATCGCCTACAAAACCGGCACCAGCTACGGCTTCCGCGACGCCTGGGCGGCGGGGATCACCGGCGGGCACGTCATCATCGTGTGGACCGGGCGCCCCGACGGCGCGCCGCGTCCCGGCTCCACCGGGCGTGAGGCGGCGCTACCCGCCCTCTTCGACCTCGCCGACACGCTGGCCCGCCATGTGCCCGAAGCCGCCGCGCGCCCGGTCATCGCCGAGCGGCGCACGCCGCAATCGCTGTCGCAATTTGCGCGCGCCGACCAGCCGCCGGACATCCTTTTTCCGCCTGAAGACGCCGAGCTGTGGGCCGAGGCGCCGGGGCGGGCCTTCGTTCTGTCCGCGCGCGCGAGATCACCCATCGCCTGGTATGTGGATGGGGCGCCTGCAAGCGTGAACGCCGCGGGCCAGCCGGTCTTCACGCCCGGAGGGCCTGGATTTTATGCGCTTTCCGCCGTGGACGGAGAGGGGCGCGAAACCCGTGTCCGGGTGCGCGTGCGCATCGCTTCTGAAGGCGCATAAACCGGTAATAATGAACATTACCGCAAGGTAGGTTTGAACCTCACCCCCATCCGTGTGTTAGACTCCCCACGAAACAAACATGAAGGAGCGCCATGGCTGCGTCCGGCCTGTTCGACACATATGACGCCTCTCCCGCCCTTTTGCGAGGTCCTGGGGCGCCGGGATGACCCCGAGATTCAGCGGCTTTTCTTCAAGCGCCTGAACAAGCAGACCCGCTCTAATCTCACGCGCCGCAAAAAGCGCGCCGAGGAGGAGCTCTATAATCTGGGGATCACCTTCACCGTCTATTTCGGTGACGATACGGTGGACCGGGTGCTTCCGTTCGACGTCATTCCCCGCCCGATCACAGCCGAAGACTGGGCCGATCTGGAAAAGGGCGTGAAGCAGCGCATCGCCGCGCTCAACGCCTTCCTCCATGACATCTATCACGACCAGAAAATCCTGAAGGACGGCGTCGTGCCCGAGGATCTGGTCACCGGCAATCAGTACTATCTGGACGAGATGAAGGGCGTGGACGTGCCCCATCGCAACTATGTCCATATCTGCGGCACCGACATGATCCGCGATGTGGACGGGTCGTTTCTGGTGCTGGAGGACAATTGCCGCGCCCCGTCCGGGGTTTCCTATGTCATCGAAAACCGCCATCTGATGCAGCGCTCCTTCCCCGATCTGATGGAGAACGCGAAGGTGCGCCCGGTCTCAGACTACGGGCTGCGCCTGCGCGAAAAGCTCACCGAGTGCGCGCCCAAGGGCGTGGATGATCCCAAGATCGTGCTGCTGACGCCGGGCATGTTCAATTCGGCCTATTTCGAGCACGTCTTTCTGGCGCGAGAGATGGGCGTGCCTCTCGTGGAGGGCCGCGATCTCTATGTGGACGAGAACGACGAGGTCTTCATGACCACGGTGTCGGGGCCTGAACCGGTCCATGTCATCTACCGGCGCATCGACGACGCGTTCCTGGACCCGGAGGTCTTCCGCAAGGAGTCCATGCTGGGCACGCCCGGCCTGATGCGCGCCATGAAGTCGGGCAAGGTCACGATCGCCAACGCGCCGGGCACCGGCGTCGCCGACGACAAGGCGGTCTACGCCTACATGCCGGAGATCGTGCGCTACTATCTGGGCGAAGAGCCCATCCTGAAGAATGTGAAAACCTATCTGTGCCGGCGCAAGGAGGACCGCAAATACGTCCTCGACAATTTGGCCGACCTGGTTGTGAAACCAGTGGGTGAAAGCGGCGGCTACGGAATCGTGGTGGGGCCCAAATCCACCAAGGCCGAGCGCGACGAGGTTGGCCGGGCGATCCGGCGCGACCCGAACAACTATATCGCCCAGCCCATGATCACGCTATCGGCCAGCCCCACCCTCACCAGCGAGGGCGTGGCGCCGCGCCACGTGGATCTGCGCCCCTTCGCGGTGACCGGCAAGGACACCTGGATCCTGCCCGGCGGGCTGACGCGCGTCGCCATGAAGAAGGGCTCCATCATCGTCAATTCCAGCCAAGGCGGAGGGTCGAAAGATACCTGGGTCCTCTCATAAACTGCTCTCTCGCTACGCCGAGCACGCCATGTGGCTTGGCCGGTATATCGAGCGCGCAGAGAATCTCGCCCGTCTCCTCTCGGTGACGGAGGGCTTTGCAGCCGGCGACGATGACGAAGCCGCCTGGCGCAGCGTGCTGGACACGTTCCAGGACGGTCCCGCCTTCAAAAAGGCGAAGCCGAAGCTGACCGGCATCAATGTCGTGCGCTGGTATTTCACCGACAAGACCAATCCCAACTCGATTATCTCCGCGCTCGCCGGAGCGCGCGAGAACGCACGCGCGCTGCGCCATATCAGCCCGATCGAGTCGTGGAAGCACATCAACATGCTCTACGCCGAGGTCGCGGACCTGAAGGCGCGCCAGGTTACCCTGCCCAAGCTCAATCAGCTGTGCGAGCGGGTGCGCCTGAGCTGCATGACCCATCAGGGTCTGGTCGACGGCACCTGGTATCGCGACGAGGCTTGGCTGTTTCATCGCCTGGGCTCGGAGCTGGAGCGCGCAGACCAGACGACGCGCCTGCTGGACGTGAAATACTACCAGCTCAAGAGCGCCGGCGCCGATGATGACGCCGGGTTCGTGCCGCCTGACATCGTGTGGTGGAACTCTCTGCTGCGCTCGGCGTCGAGCTATCACGCCTTCCGCCGGCGCCATTCGCTGTCGGCCGGCCCCACCGAGGCGGCTGCCTTCCTGCTGTTTGATGCCGACTGCCCGCGCTCGGTGAAGCTGTCGGCGCTGGCCGCCGCGGACCGGCTGCGCGAAATGGAAGACGATTACGGGGCCGCCCCGGATGAGGCGCTGAAGACGGAATGCCGCGAATTACTGGCGCTGCTTCAGCCCGATGGGCCGGTGAAGCCCGGCAAGAGCCTGCACGCCTATCTTGATAAGCTTCAAGTGCAGCTGAACGCTTTTGCAAGCGCGCTCGCAACCCGATATTTCATCGCAGATGACTGAGCCCTGACGCGCGACGTTCGGAACGCAGAGAATCAGGGCACACAGGAGCTCAAGGC
>Ga0307948_1000026_pt1 | contig 96380 bp, 90 predicted proteins | sample OrgLakmetagen280_FD_201824 | JGI IMG/M metagenome (GOLD analysis project Ga0307948, IMG submission 201824) | Saline water microbial communities from Organic Lake, Antarctica - #280 | ecosystem: Environmental > Aquatic > Non-marine Saline and Alkaline > Saline | place: Antarctica: Organic Lake...
ATGGCGTGGTGTTTATCCTCTGGGGCAGCCACGCCCGCAAAAAAGGGAAGAACATCGACCGCCGTAAACATCTGGTGCTGGAAAGCCCACACCCGTCACCGCTCAGCGCCTATCGCGGTTTTTTTGGTTGTAAGCATTTTTCAAAAGCAAACGATTGGTTGCAGCAACAAGGTAAGCAGGCGATCGATTGGGCGCTTCCGTCACAACTAGAGTTGCTGAAGCGCTACGGCAAGGCATGAGCGACAGCAAGTGAAACTGTTTTCAAAAACCGTGCGGAGCCATGGATGGCGGAGCCCGAGCGTACAGGGACGTATTTACAGCGTGTTTTTGAAAACAGTTTCACTTGATGGCGCCGGCGCCGAGGCTAAACTTTACTTAAGCAACGCCATCGCTGCTTCCATCTGCGCGTTCAGGTCCTCTTCTTCGTTCATATCCATTTCCGGATCCAGCCCCAAACGCCCAAACGCTGAAATCGACGTCCGGTCAATCTCATTCCAGACGTGCTCAGTGCCCGCAATTAACTGCAAATTGGCAATCATTACCAGGTCCGCGTAATCCGCGGCCGGCACCTCACGCTGAAAATTGGCAAACTCCAGAGGCACATTCTGCAGATCTTTTGGAAAATCCCACTTCTTCAGAATCGCCGCGCCAATTGGCGGGTGAAGCTCTTCAATGACATTGTCCAGCAGGATACTACTGATCTGAATGTCACTGTCTTCCACATACCGTAAAATCGGCAGCACACCGATCAGATGCACCAGCCCTGCCAGTGTGGCCTGATCCGGCTTGAGCTTGGTGTAATGTTGCGCCAGCACATGGCAGACACCGGCAACTTCTGTACTGGTCTGCCAGGTCGCCCGCAGACGCTTATCGATCATGTCCGACGTCGCCTGGAACATCTGCTCCATTGCCAGGCCCATTGCCAGGTTGCTGGTATAGGCCATGCCCAGGCGACTGACCGCCATATTCAGATTTTCGATCGCGCGGCTGCCCCGGAACAAGGGACTGTTACAGACCCGGATAATACGGGCCGACAGCGCCGTGTCGTTGCTGATGACTTTGACCAGATCAACGATGGCGGAGTCTTCGTTCTCGGCAATTTCCCGCACCTGAAGCGCGGCTTCAGGCAAGGTTGGCAGAACCAGTTTGTCGTTTTCTATCGCCTTGGTCAGATCGGCTTTTATCGTTTCAACAATATTCGACATGATCAGTCACAGTCCGCGCATTGGTAAAAAGCATGGGCGCCCCGGGCGGGGGCAGTTTGGTCCGGATATGCTGACAGTTATAGCAAATTTTCAGGATTCTTCCTGTGATCTTATGTATCAGACGCCGCTTCCTGCTCTCTTTCGGGCACTGTATAGGGCAGGGGCAGAAGCGTTAGCAGTATTTCAGGTGCGTTTTTCAGTGCCAGCCCGGGTTCGGCGGCGTCGTGGCGAATAACCGCAAGCCCCTGGAAAGTGCCATCCGCAAGCTGCACTGCATTGACCACCTCGCCCGCACTGCGGCCGCCGATCACCAGCGCCTCGCCGGGGGCCAGCGTGCCGGAGAATGCGGGGCAGGAAAAACGGAACAGGCTTTTTTTCAACTGTCCCAGAAAGTGCATGCGCGCAATCACTTCCTGGCCGGTGTAGCAGCCCTTCTTGAAATGCACACCGCCGAGGTGCTGCCAGTTCAGCATTTGCGGGACATAGCTTTCCCGGGTTGCGGGACAGAGTGACGACACGCCTGCCGCGATTTCCGATCCATACCAGGTTGTCAGATTACCCGGGGGCAAGGCCTCCAGTGCTTTGGTGTGCTCGGCAGACAGTTCGCCGGTCTGCCAGAATTCAAATCGGGCCAGGCCTTCCCCTGTGTCCATGGTGCGAATCAAATGGCCGCCTGATAGGCCCATGGTGTCTCCCGGTGAGGGCAGCCTTGCGACTGCGTCCTCAAGGATGGCGTCTGCGGCTGATTCCCCCAGCAGTCCAATGACCGTCGATCCCGTATCCACGTCCATTGAAGTTCCGCGGAACAGCATCAGGTATTTGCGTAAGTGAGAGACGGTCTCTTCAGCCAGAGAGGCAGGCAGCGCCATCAAAACATCGTTGCCGTCGCGCACCATACGGGTCAGGCAGTAGGCGCGTCCTTTTGGCGAACAGGCCGCGGCTCTGGGGGAGTGGTGCTCGGTCACATCCGTCACCTGCTGACTGAACTGGCCTTGCAGAAATTTGTCCGTGCCGGTGCCGGAAACACGAATGATGACCTGATCGGACACGGTTATACGGGCTGCACCGGGTAACGGGAAAGTTGCAGCCGGAGCTTCCGGTACGGGCATGACATTCTCCTGGGCGGTTGGCTGTGTGAACTAGTGTTTCGTCTGGCTGCCTGAGGGTCCCAGGCGTAACCAGGCTCTGAGCTGGCGATGCAGGTCGTCGGGTACATTCCCGCCACCCCGGATCCCGGCCCACAGTAACACGGTAGAAGGACTATGAGTGGCGTCGACAGGGGTGAGTTTCAAGATGGCCAGTTGCGAATAAAGCCGGCTGCCGGGGTCGGCCATCACCGGGTAGGGATGGCCGTTCCTTTGCCGAGCCTGTAGCCCATCAGCGGTGATCGTCAGACCGACAACAGATCGTTCGAGGCTCAGTCGGCCGTTCAGGTTCCAGTGATAGACGGCTCCGGCCAGCGCCAGAGGTACGAGTGTCAGAAAGAGCCACCCGTATGCCAGGGCAAGCACGAGATTGAATATCGCCAGAATTAACCAGGGCATGGCAGCCAGAGAGCCTACCCGGGCGCTGGGCCTGATAGAAATCTCAGTCGGGTTGTACACGGCGCAAAATAACATCAACAATGCGTTGAATGTCGGGGTCATCGGGCCTGCTCCGCCGCATGAACCACTCGAACATGTCATTGTCCTCGCAGGTTATGAGCTTGTGGTAGCAGGCCTGATCTTCAGCTGGCAGGTCGCGATAGGCGTTCTCCAGAAAAGGAATCAGCAGGTTATCCAGCTCGAGCATTCCTCTGCGGCTGTGCCACCAAAGGCGGTTGAATTCGGCGTTATCAGACATGGAGCCTCTCGTTTAAACGATAGATGTTCGGTGACCGTTCGCGCGTCAGGGTTCCTGACGCCGATAGGTTGCTGGAGTCAATACGGTGTCTCTGGCGTCATGGAGCAGTCCGGGAAAATCCAGAGTGTAATGAAGTCCCCGGCTTTCCCGCCGCTGAAGCGCCGAGCAGATAATCAGATCGGCCACTGTTACCAGGTTTCTTAGCTCCAGAAGATCGTTCGATACCCGGTAGTTGCTGTAAAACTCGCCGATTTCACGCTCGAGCAGGTCAATCCGGTGTTTTGCCCGCTGAAGTCGTTTCGTGGTTCTCACGATACCGACATAGTCCCACATAAAGTGCCGCAGCTCATCCCAGTTGTGGGAAATCACTACGTCTTCATCGGAGTCCCGAACCTGGCTCTCGTCCCAGTCTGGTGCCTTTGGGGGCGCGGGGATATCGGATTCCCTGCGGGCAATGTCAGCGGCGGCTGCGCGCCCATACACAAGGCACTCCAGTAAAGAATTGCTGGCCATGCGGTTGGCGCCGTGCAACCCGGTGAAGGCGGCTTCTCCCACAACGTACAATTGATTGATATCGGTGCGCGCGCGCTCATCGCTGAGAATGCCACCGCAGGTGTAGTGTGCGGCGGGTACGACGGGAATCGGCTCTCGGGACATATCAATGCCGAAGGTCAGGCACTTCTCGTAAATAGTTGGGAAGTGATGCTTGATAAAATCCAGAGACTGATGGCTGATATCAAGATACAGATGATCAGCGCCCAGGCGTTTCATTTCATGGTCGATGGCGCGGGCCACAATGTCCCGTGGCGCCAATTCTGCACGATCGTCAAACCGGTCCATGAAGCGTTCGCCGTCCGGTAGCCTCAGCACAGCGCCCTCGCCGCGCAAGGCCTCGGTGATCAGGAACGATTTGGCGTGAGGGTGGTACAGGCACGTGGGGTGGAACTGGTTGAATTCCATGTTGCCTACCCGGCAACCCGCGCGCCAGGCGATGGCGATGCCATCACCGGAGGCCCCGTCCGGATTGGTGGTGTAGCGGTAGGCTTTGCTGGCGCCACCGGTGGCGATGACGGTGAAGCGGGCGCTGAAAAGCTCTACATGGTTGTCCTCCAAGTTGAGAATATAGGCACCCACGCAGCCGTTCCCGGGAAGCGCAAGTTTGCGGTTGGTAAGAAGGTCCACCGCCACCCGATTGGACATCAAATGAATGTTTTCGCGCGCCATGGCCTGAGAGGTAAGCGTCGTTGAAACGGCGTGGCCGGTGGCATCGGCAGCGTGGATGATTCGCCGATGGCTGTGGCCACCTTCACGGGTCAGGTGGTACCTGGCCTGCTCATCACGACTGAAATCGACCCCACTATCGATCAGCCAGTTGATGCTTTCCTTGCCGTGCTCAACGGTAAACCTGACAGCATCTTCATGGCACAGTCCGCCCCCGGCCTTGAGCGTATCGATGATGTGATTCTCCAGGGAATCTTCATCATCCAGCACGGCTGCAATGCCCCCCTGAGCCCAGAGCGTGGCACCGCTACTGATGTCGCCTTTGCTGATGACAGCGATCTGCAAATGGGCGGGAAGGTTGAGCGCTACCGTCAGCCCGGCTGCGCCGCTGCCGATTATCAGAACATCGAATTCGTAGGATTGTGGCATCAGGTTGTTTTCGCGGGCCATAATGTGTTTGTGTATTGAACTAAACTTTGCGCTCACTGTCTATTTGGCCGAATGGGATGCCCTAGGGTTTTCAGGGCATGGAACCGGATCGGACGTTGGACGAGCGCATGAATTCTTCCAGTTGCAGTGATTCTGGCCCATTGGCCGGACCCCATCGGAGGCCGGGCGCTACGTCCATGACAGCGGATTCTGACAAGCAGCGAGACGAGAACAGCGATAGCCAGACAGATCTTCAGCTCGTGCGGAAGGTGCGTCATGGTGATCGTTCTGCTTTTGACCTGCTTGTCGTTAAATACCAGTCACGAGTTGCGTCGATCATTGGTCGTTATGTTTACGACCATCAGGAAGTCATGGATTTGACCCAGGAAACCTTCGTGAAAGCGTTTCGGGCAATGGAGCGTTTCAGGGGCGACAGTGCTTTTTATACCTGGCTTTATCGAATAGCGGTGAACACGGCAAAAAATTTCCTCGAGTCCCGTTCCCGCAGGCCCCAGAGCGGCGCAGATGCCGCCGATGCTGAAAATTTCGAGGATGGTTTTCGCCTCAGGGACAATGCGTCTCCTGACCGGTTGCTGCATCGTGACCAATTGCAGCGAGAGTTGGAGGCGGCGATTTCAGCATTACCGGAGGAGCTCAGATCAGCGTTTCTTTTGCGCGAATACGATGGCCTGAGTTACGACGATATTGCGGGAATACTCGAGTGTCCGATCGGCACTGTGAGGTCCCGAATTTTCCGGGCCCGGGAGTCGGTTGACCGGCACCTTGGCCCCTTACTGAACGACACGCGGACTTAAAGAGGTTGCATCCAATGGATGATCGTCTGAAGGAGACCCTGTCAGCAATGATGGATGACGAAGCGGACGAACTGTCGGTCCGCCGGTTGCTGTCCCGTGAGGGGCAGGATGAAGTGTGCGCCCAGTTTCAGCGCTGGCATCAGGTCCGTGACCTGATTCAACGCAGAAACCCTGCCGTTGACTCGATTGATGTCAGTGAAGGGGTGCGCGATATTCTCGAGGGCCATGACCAGGGGCTAGACAGAGGCGACGTCGCCGGGCAGCCAGCAAGGAAAAGATGGCATTGGCCGGCGGTTGCCATGGTCGCACTTGCGTTGGCCGTTGGGTTCGGCGCAGGTACCGGGTGGGAGTCAGGTTCATTGTCTTCAGATCAGCTGGCGGCAGCAGGCGGCGTCCCGGAGCTGACAATAAAGGGGATGGACGAACAGCAGCGAGAGCAGTTGAGCCGTTACCTGCTTCAACATGCGCAACATAACAGCTTTGGATCGAGCCACGCATCGATGGGGTATGCGCGGGCCGTCAGCGCGTCCGGGGCAGAGTACTGATGAGATGGATGCGTTTCGCGAAGCTCTCGCTTCTTTCGGTTTCGGCCATTCTTGTTGCGCCCGTCGCTCTGGCGGTCGAAACGAAACAGGACGAGCCGCACTACTGGCTTGAGCGGCTTGAGCCTGCGCTGACAGAAACCGCCTACAAGGGTGTGTTCGTGTATGCCCGGGGAGATCAGGTCAGTTCCATGCAGATCGCTCATCGTTTTCATAATGGCATGGTGGAAGAACGATTGGTTATGCAGGATGGCCAGATAGGAGAGATCGTTCGAAAAGGTATGGACGTCGTCTGTGTCCTGCCAAAACACGGGCGTATGGAGTTAAACGATGCCATCCCCTCCGGACCGTTCGCCGGGGCGCTTGCAAATCAGTTGGTGCCAGTTGATCGCTGGTACCGCCCTGAGATCACCGGCCGAGATCGCATTGCCGGTCACGGGGTGGTGCGGCTTACGCTGAATGCCCGGGACTCCCTGCGTTACAGTCACCAGCTCTGGTTGGAAGAATCGACCGGCCTGCCGGTGAAGGGTAATGTACTTTCGGCTGCGGGAGACATCCTTGAATACTTTCATTTTACCAGCCTGACCATCAGTGACAGCTTGCCTGATCAGGAATTCATGATTCAGTCTGAAGGTCGCGAAGTCTCCCGAACACTCGAACCACAGAGTTCATCAAAGCCTGATGGAAGTATGGAGGGCTGGACTCTGGGTTGGAGGCCAGAAGGTTTCCAGCCTGCCGCAACGCCGCGTTCAGGCAGTGGCAAAGCAGTGGCATTTTCCGATGGCCTGGCCTCATTTTCGGTTTTTGTGGAGTCTGTGGCTGGAACCGGAATGCCATCGGGCACATCGAGAATCGGCGCAACAACCGTCTACATGCGGCAACTAGCCAAAGGACAGGCAGACTTCCTGGTGACTGTCGTCGGGGAGATTCCCTTAAAAACCGCCTTAAAAGTCGCCGAGTCTGTCGAAATCGAGGACTTCGAAGTTTTAGGGGCAAATCAGCCATGATCACCGAAATCGGCCGGGTTATTGCCCTAAAGGGCGACAGGGCCTGGGTCCGGACAATTCGCGCAAGTGCCTGCGAATCCTGCTCAGCTCGCAATGGCTGTGGCCAGAAGCTTCTTGCCAGCGCGTCCAGTGGTCGTGCAAACCAGATTCTGGTCAGCAATCACCTCGAGGCGAAGGTCGGAGACGACGTAACGGTCGCTATCGATGAGTCTGCACTGCTCGCGGCGTCGCTTCTGGTTTATGCCCTGCCGCTGCTGTCGTTGGTGTTGGGAGCGGTGGCGGGTCAACAGTGGTTACCTGCCCAGGATGCAGGCGCCATTGCCGGTGCGTTGGCGGGTTTGGTGGCGGGCTTTTGTGCTACTCGGTTTATTCAGTCGCGTTCTCCGCGAGGCTATGAGCCGACGCTGGTCCGGATTCTGCCGGCAGGTGCCGGTATTCTTGGCCCGGATCAGCCTTCAGCGGCAAGATGAAGCTTTGGTAAGATCGTTGCAAATACAGCGTCTGACCGCACAATAGAAAAATCTTGATTTGCTCAAACGGGAGTTCGGAATGCAAAAAATAAACCCTTTCCGCCAGTCGGTTATTTTACTGGCCTTTGTGTCTGCGGTGTTCGCTCACTCAGTGTCCGCTGTAGAACTGCCCGATTTCACCGGCCTGGTTGAAGACAATTCAGCCGCCGTGGTCAATATCAGTACGACGACCGAGCTCAAACCCGGCCGAGGAGGCGTCGAGGGCAGCCCGTTTGATCAGCGCCAGTTTGAGCAGCTACCGGAGTTCTTTCAGGATTTCTTCCGGGGGCCGCAGTCGCCCTTTGGTGGAGGGGCACCAGGCGGGCAAGCCCCGCGCCAGTCGATGGGGTCCGGCTTTATCGTTTCCAGTGATGGCTATGTCCTGACCAATAACCATGTAGTGGAAGGGGCAGACGAGATTATCGTGCGGTTGAACGATCGCCGCGAGCTGCCCGCCCGCCTTGTGGGAACTGACCCAAGATCGGATATGGCTGTTCTCAAGATTGAAGACGGCGATGACCTGCCAGTGGTTCAGGTCGGCAAGTCCCGGGATCTGAAAGTTGGCGAATGGGTGCTGGCTATTGGCTCGCCTTTCGGCTTTGATTACACCGTAACCGCCGGTATTGTCAGTGCGCTTGGCAGGTCCTTGCCATCTGAAAACTACGTTCCGTTTATACAGACGGACGTTGCCATCAACCCCGGTAATTCCGGCGGTCCACTGTTTAACCTTGATGGCGAGGTCATCGGGATAAATTCGCAGATCTACACCCGCTCCGGTGGTTTCATGGGCGTTTCTTTCGCTATTCCCATTGATGATGCGATGAATGTATTTCGCCAGATCCGGGATGACGGTTCTGTTTCGCGCGGCTGGCTCGGCGTGCTGATTCAGGAAGTCAATCGGGATCTGGCTGAATCCTTCGGCTTACAGCGCCCTCGGGGAGCCCTGGTGGCCGAGGTCATGGCGAATTCTCCGGCCGAGGACGCAGGCCTTCAGTCTGGTGATATTGTGCTTCAGTACGAAGGCGAAGACGTCGCGTTGTCATCAGACTTGCCACCCATGGTAGGTCGAACGCCGATCGGTGAAACTGCGTCGCTCCAGGTGATGCGTGGCGGTGACCTGATCAATGTGGATGTCGAAATTGGCCGTCTTCCGGAAGATGGCCAGACAAGAAGTGCTGCGCCTTCCGGCAGTAACAGCGACTCTTCTTCGGCACCTCTGGGCCTCAACGTTGAGCCACTGCCTGGTGACATCGCAGATTCGATGAATCTGGAATCGGGGGGCGTGCTGGTGACAGCTGTGGCGTCAGGCCCCGCCAGAGATGCGGGTATACGTCCGAACGATGTCATTACGGAGTTGAATCGCCGCCCCGTCAGATCGGTTGACGATTTCCGGGAGGTTGTGGACTCTTTGCCCGACGGCGCTGCCGTGTCGGTCCGGGTTGTCCGGCAGGGCAGAGCAAGTTATTTCGTGATGAAACCCTGACAAGACGGGCCGTTTCAAAAGACCGACAAGCCTCACTTTAGCGTCCGTTAAAAGCCCCTGCAGCTGTCGATAGAAACGACAGCTGCAGGGGCTTTTGTTATACTCCTCCCCAATAAAAAAGACGTGTTCAGGGAATGGACTCAGCAGTCATGATGAACAGAACGGAATTGCCGTTACGGACCTTACTCAGGCCCCGCTACTCATTGCTTGCCTGGGGATTGCTGGTTGCCGCCCTCATCATTACGGTCCTGCTTTGGCAGCTTTCCATTCGCCTGGTCGACGACCGCACCCAGGCCCGATTCAAAACCCAGTCACTTCAGTTAAAAACCGCTATCGATGAACGGCTCCTCAACTATGAGCAGGTGCTGGCAGGCAGTGCCGGCCTGTTTGCCGTTGCCGGCGATGTCAGTCGGGATGAGTGGCGGATTTACGTGAATAAAGTGGATATCAACCGCTATTACCCGGGTATTCAGGGTATTGGTTATGTCAAAAGGGTTGGCGTGCGGCAAATGGCAGACCATATAGCCGATACCCGACGTGAAGGCATCTTCAATTATCTGGTCACACCTCTTGGCAGCGGGCCGGATTACTATCCCATGGTTTACCTCGAGCCGGGCACCGAGCGCAATCAGAGCGCGCTCGGCTACGATGCCTTCAGTGATCCGCCTCATCGGACTGCCATGGAAGATGCTCATAACACTGCAAAACCGAAAGTGACGGGCAAAGTCGTATTGATTCAGGAGGAAGTGGCAGAAGACCAGGCCAGCTTCCTGATGTACTACCCGGTGTACCAGGGTGGAGCCGTGCCTGAAAGTCGGATAGAGCGGCGGATGATGCTGTCAGGGTACGTGTTCAGCGCCTTTCGCATGAATACCCTGCTGGATGGAATCGTTGGCCTGATCTCGCCTTTCCTTGATGTGAAGATCTATGACGGTGGCGTCGTTTCCAGGGAGACCCTGATGTATGGCTCGAACCTGGGTTCGCTGGATGAAGACTTCAGTTTCGAAATGAGCCAGACCATCTACCACGGGGGCCGAGAGTGGTTGCTTCAGACACGCTCGACCCCGGCATTTGATTACCTCGCCGCCGACCCTCGGCCGCCGATTGTACTCGCCTCCGGGGTCGTGATCAGCTTGTTGCTGTTCGGGTTTGCATTGACCTTGACCCGAAGCCGGATAATGGCCCAGAGCAGTGCCGGTCGCTACCGGGCCATTACCGAGGGCGCGGCAAGCGTTACCATCGTGTTGGGGAAAGACGGTCAACCGGAATATGCCAGTCCTTCCATTCTCGACATTCTTGGTTTCTCGCCGGATCAGTTATACGACCTTGGGCTGCAGCCACGATTGCATGATGAGGACTGGCCAGCGCTGAAAGCCCGTTTTGACCAGGCAAGAAAAATGCCCGGCAAACAGATGCCTGCAGTGCCGGTCCGGGTGCTTGATGCCGACGGAGACTGGCGGCAGATGGAAGGTACGTTCACGTCTATGCTGAGGGTGCCGGGTGTCAGGGGTGTGGTACTCAGTCTACGGGATCTGACGCAGCTCAAGGTGGCTCAGTCCGAGCTACACCGCCTGGCGTTTTATGATCCTTTGACGGGGCTTGCCAATCGTCAGCTGTTCCGCGACCGCCTCAATCACGTGATCCATCGCAGTAAACGAAATCAGGAGTCTGCGGCATTGATGTTCCTGGATCTGGACGGTTTCAAGCGGATCAACGATACCCTGGGACATGACGCCGGTGATGAATTGCTCAAGCTGGTCGCCCAATGGCTGGCCGGGTGTGTGCGGGAAGACGATTCGGTGGCGCGGCTCGGGGGGGACGAATTTGTTGTATTGCTTTCTCGAGTCAGTAGCCCGGATGCCGCAGCAAAAGTGGCCGAGACCATTCTTCGCAGGCTTTGCCAGCGCGTGCGTTTGAACGACCACGAAGTCGGGGTCACGGTCAGTATCGGTATTACGATGGTTCCCCAGGACAGCGAAGATTCCGGAACCCTGATGAAATACGCGGATCTGGCGATGTATCGGGCCAAAGAAAAAGGCCGGAATGCCTACCAGTTCTTTAAGCCTGCGATGAATGCACAGGCCGCCCGCCGCCTGATACAGCAGGAAGAGCTGTCGACCGCTCTGGAAGAGGACCGTTTCGTGCTGCATTACCAGCCGAAGGTCGAACTGGCGACCCAGCGAGTTATTGGCGTAGAGGCATTCCTGCGCTGGCATCATCCGGAAAAGGGGTTGGTCTGCGCCCAGCAGTTTATCGGGTTGGCGGAAGAAACCGGGCTGATCATTCGTCTGGGAGAGATTGCCCTGCGTCAGGCGTGCATTCAGGTCCAGGCCCTTGAGCGGGCAGGATTCGAGTCACTCAAAATGGCCGTGAATCTATCGGTGCATCAGCTAATGGATTCGGGATTTCTGGACATGGTGCGCCAGGTGATCACCGAGACCGGGGTGTCACCCGAGCAACTTGAGCTGGAAATGCCAGCGGAGCTCCTCAATGAAGACGCCAGGCAGGTACACGACCTGCTGGTCTCTTTGCATGACATGGGCATATGTCTGATTCTTGATGACTTCGGCACAGGCGCCTGTTCACTGGTATCGCTACAGCAGCTTCCGCTGGATGTGATCAAGATTGATCATCGGTTTATTCGCGACATTCCTTACAATGTCAGTGCAACCGATGTGGCTTCCGCCGTTATTGCTCTGGCCCGCAAGTTGCACCTGACCGTTGTGGCCGAAGGTGTAGAAACACCGCAGCAGCTCGATTTCCTCCAGAATGCTGGCTGTGCACAGTGCCAGGGCAACCTTTTCAGTTATGCGCTGGACGAGGATGCGTTGATTGGCTTCCTCATCAGACAGTACGAAAGCCCTCTGATCTCCTGATCATGGCAATGCAGATCTGTAACCGGTAAAATCACGCCGTTGTCGGGGAGCAAGCCCCCCGACATGGCCCTCCCGGCCCCCAATCCTTTGTTTTATTTGAGTAGCCTTTTTCTGTGACTGAACTGAGCCGAATCCGTAACTTTTCGATCATCGCCCACATTGACCACGGCAAATCCACGCTTGCTGATCGCTTCATCCAGCTTTGTGGCGGCCTGACCGATCGGGAAATGAATGAGCAAGTGCTTGATTCCATGGATCTTGAGCGCGAGCGCGGTATCACCATCAAGGCCCAGAGTGTCACGCTCAATTACACGTCCCGCGACGGCAACGAATACAAACTGAACTTCATTGATACCCCCGGCCACGTTGATTTCTCCTACGAAGTATCCCGCTCGCTCTACGCCTGTGAAGGCGCTTTGCTGGTGGTGGACGCCGGGCAGGGCGTTGAGGCGCAGTCCGTTGCTAACTGCTACACCGCTATCGAGCAGGGGCTGGAGGTTGTTCCGGTACTGAACAAGATGGATCTGCCCCAGGCCGAGCCGGATCGTGTTGCCCAGGAAATCGAGGACATAATTGGCATTGAAGCGACCGAAGCGGTGCGCTGCAGTGCAAAAAGCGGTATTGGCGTCGAAGACGTACTTGAAGACCTGATCCGGCGGATTCCGCCGCCCGTCGGCGACGTGGACGCACCGCTTCAGGCGCTTATTATTGATTCCTGGTTTGACAATTATCTGGGCGTTGTGTCGCTGGTGCGGGTCACCCAGGGCACCATCAAGAAAGGCGACAAGATCGTTATCAAATCTACCCAGAAAGGTTGGACCGCAGACAAGGTCGGTATTTTCACGCCCAAGCCGACAGAAACCGGTGGATTGCATGCGGGCGAAGTTGGTTTCGTCATCGCCGGCATCAAGGATATTCACGGTGCGCCTGTGGGCGACACCATTGTCCAGCAGAAAGACTGGGAAAACATACCCAGGTTGCCGGGCTTCAAGAAGGTAAAGCCGCAGGTGTATGCTGGCCTGTTTCCGGTCAGCTCTGACGATTACAACGACTTCCGCGACGCGCTGGAAAAACTCACCCTGAACGACGCATCGCTGTTTTTTGAACCGGAGAGCTCTGACGCTCTCGGCTTTGGTTTCCGCTGTGGTTTTCTGGGTATGCTCCACATGGAGATTATCCAGGAGCGCCTTGAGCGCGAGTACGACATCGACCTGATTACAACGGCGCCGACCGTTATTTATGAGGTGGTGACCAAAACCGGCGAGACCGTGACGGTTGCCAACCCCTCAAGCCTGCCGGATATCGGGTCAATCGAAGAGATGCGGGAGCCTATTGTCGAGGCGAATATCCTGGTGCCGCAGGAGCATCTGGGCAACGTAATTGCGCTGTGTGAAGAGAAGCGGGGCGTTCAGAAAAACATGCACTTCCTGTCGACTCAGGTGCAGGTCACCTACGAACTGCCAATGGCTGAGGTGGTGCTGGATTTCTTTGACCGGATCAAATCTGCCAGCCGTGGTTTTGCGTCACTGGATTATCACTTTGTGCGCTTCCAGGCCGCCAACCTGGTTCGACTGGATGTGCTTATCAACGGTGAGCGTGTCGATGCGTTGGCCCTGATTGTTCATCGGGAACAGTCAAATTACCGGGGCCGCGCCCTGATCGACAAAATGAAAGAGCTGATTCCCCGGCAGATGTTTGACATCGCCATCCAGGCCGCAATCGGCAATCAGGTGGTGTCGCGGGTAACGGTTAAAGCACTGCGCAAAAACGTCACAGCCAAGTGCTATGGCGGCGACGTCAGCCGGAAAAAGAAACTTCTGCAAAAGCAGAAGGAAGGCAAAAAGCGTATGAAGCAGTTAGGTAATGTCGAGGTGCCGCAAGAAGCGTTCCTTGCCGTGTTGAAAGTGGATCATTAAAAGGCGTTTGAATGGACATCAATTTTCCCCTGGTCCTGGTCGTACTCACCTTTGCCACCGGACTGATCTGTTTGCTGGACATTCTGGTGTTGCGCAAGCGCCGTGAACCACGACCAGAAGACACCAGCGTTGACGAGGAAGCCTCGGCAAAGGAGCCGTACCTTGTCGAGCTTAGCCGGTCGTTTTTTCCTGTGCTCGCGATTGTTCTGGTGCTGAGGTCGTTTCTGGTTGAACCCTTTCAGATTCCCTCTGGGTCCATGTTGCCAACACTGGAGGTGGGTGATTTTATTCTGGTCAATAAATTTGCCTATGGTCTGAGATTGCCGGTTGCCGGCACCAAAGTCCTTGCAGTGGATGATCCTGAGCGCGGCGACGTGATGGTGTTCCGTTATCCCGATGATGGCACCACCAACTACATCAAGCGCGTCATCGGTATTCCCGGAGACCGTATCCGCTATCAGGACCAGCAGCTGTTTTTGAATGGCAAACAGGTCGAGACCGAACTCGTTGCCCTGTTACCACCCATGGAACTGCTCAGGGAACAGTTGGGCGAGACGGACCACATGATTTACCGGACCCGGGGCAGAGCCAGCAACGGCGGAGACGGCCAGTGGGTCGTGGGTGAGGACGAATATTTCGTCATGGGCGACAACCGCGAAAACAGCAACGACAGCCGCTACTGGGGTATGGTTCCTGACAGCATGGTGGTCGGGAAGGCGTTTGCAATCTGGATGCACTGGCAATCGCTCACCAGTCTGCCATCCTTTGATCGTGTGGGCGGTATCGATTAATAGCACGGCACAATTGCGTTGAACTCCAGGGGTGTAAAGAACATGAAAAAAACCAGCTTATCCTCCATGCGCAGACAGTCAGGGGCCTCCACTCTGGTTATTCTGATTATGGTCCTTTTCTTTGGCGCTCTACTGACGCTTGGCATCAAGCTGGGTCCGGCCTATCTCGACGATAAAACGATCAGTGAGGCGGTCGAGAGTATCCGTGACACTGAAGGACTGTCGCGCATGGGGGCCGCCCAGATCCGTACTCTGATCAACAAGCGGTTGATTGTTAACAACGTCCGGAGCCTCAAGACCGAAGATATCAGCATTGAAAAGGACGGCAATGTGGCGCTGATCGTCGTGGAATACGAGGTTCGGGAAAACCTGTTCCGCAACATCGACTCTGTGATTCATTTCAAACATGAGTACGAGATGGCTGGCCAGTGACCTCATCGCCTGATCTCGAAGAATTGCAGCGTAAACTGGGGTACCAGTTTGAAGTGCCAGAACGCCTGTTGCTGGCGGTGACCCATCGAAGCCATGGCAACCAGAACAACGAGCGCCTGGAATTTTTGGGTGACTCGATTGTGAATATGGTGATTGCCGAATACCTGTACCTGCATTTTGAAAAAGCCCGCGAAGGTCAGCTAAGCCGTCTGCGTGCCCGCATGGTCAAGGGCGTCACCCTGGCCGAAATCGGGCGAGAGTTCGAGCTGGGAAAGTATCTTCGACTGGGCTCCGGCGAGCTGAAAAGCGGGGGTTTCCGCCGGGAATCGATTCTGGCGGACGCGGTGGAGTCTGTCATCGGTGCGATCTATCTCGACAGCGATTTCCATACCTGTCGTGAACAGGTGCTGCGCTGGTTTGATCTACGCCTGAAAAAGCTGGATCTACAGGACACCCAGAAAGATCCCAAGACCCGACTGCAGGAGTACCTTCAGTCCCGTCAGTTCCCGCTGCCACTTTATGAAGTGATCTCCGTCGACGGCGAGGCCCATGCCCAGACTTTCAATGTCTGCTGCGCCCTGCCATCTCTTGATCGTAAAACCTCGGGTATTGGCAGCAGTCGCCGCATCGCCGAACAGGAAGCCGCCCGCAATGCCCTGAAAAAACTGGGTGTGGAGAACGATTGATGAACGATATTACCCGCCCTGAAAACCCGGACAGTCGCTGCGGCTTTGTGGCCATTGTCGGTCGTCCAAACGTGGGCAAATCCACTTTGCTGAACCACATTCTGGGTCAGAAGCTCAGCATTACGTCCCGCAAGCCCCAGACTACGCGTCACCAGGTGCTTGGCATTAAAACAGAGGGCCTCACCCAGGCGATCTATGTCGATACGCCCGGGATGCATGAAGAAGAGCCGCGTGCCTTGAACCGGTATATGAACAAAGCCGCCACTTCCGCGCTCAAAGGGGTGGACGTGGTGGTGTTCGTGGTAGACCAGATGCACTGGAACGCCTCCGATGAAATGGTGCTGGAAAAACTCAGCAGCCTGACGTGTCCGGTGATACTGGCAGTGAACAAGGTGGACCGGATCGAGCGCCGGGAAACACTGTTGCCGCACTTGGAGATGCTATCGAAAAAGCGTGATTTTGCCGAGATCATCCCGCTATCGGCGCTAAAAGAGATGAATCTGGAGCCATTGGAAAAATCGGTGGCCGGTTTTCTGCCGGGAAGTGTCCATTTTTATCCGGATGACCAGATAACCGATCGCAGCGAGCGCTTTATGGCGTCGGAAATGGTCCGTGAAAAAATTACCCGCCAGTTAGGCGACGAGTTGCCCTATTCGGTCGCCGTCGAAATAGAAGAATTCAAGCATGACGGCAAAACCCTGCACATTTCGGCGTTGATTCTGGTGGAGCGCGAAGGCCAGAAAAAAATTATCATCGGTGACAAAGGTGAACGCCTGCGCCGTATCGGCCAGGAAGCCCGGGTTGATATGGAGAGGTTGTTCGAGGGCAAGGTCATGCTGCGGCTCTGGATCAAAGTCAAACGCGGCTGGGCTGACAGCGACCGGGCGCTGAAAAGTCTCGGCATGAACGACGTCTGAGATTAGCATGAGAGGGCAGGTACAGCAGGAGCCCGCTTACGTTCTGCATCGACGCCCCTGGCGCGAAACCAGCCTGATGGTGGATGTGTTCGCGCTGAATGCCGGGCGCGTAACCGTGATTGCCCGGGGCGCCAATTCCGCAAAAAGCCCGCTCAAGGCGCAGTTGCAGCCGTTCCAGCCGCTGTTGCTGGACTGGACCGGGCGCAGTGACCTCAAAACTCTGACCCAGACCGATGTTCGCCCCGGCCCCGCACTGTCAGGCACCTTGGCACTTTACAGCGGGCTTTACATCAACGAGCTGCTGCAGCGCACCCTGCCCATGGCAGACCCCAACCCGAACCTGTTTGCAGCCTATATTGATCTGCTGGGCGAGTTGTCCCGGGCACCGGACGTAGAACCGGTGCTCAGACGTTTTGAAAAGACCTTTGCCGGTGAGCTCGGTTACAGTTTTGCCTGGGACCAGACCACCGATACCGGTGAGCCGGTCGCAACTGACGGGCAATATTACTATGATCCTGAACAGGGCATTCTGGCCCATTCCTGCCAAACTGCCCGTTTACAGGGGTTGTCCGGCCAAACATTGAAAGCTCTGGCGGCGGGTGATCTCGAATCCCCGGACTGTCGTCGCGTGGCTAAACGCGTGACCCGTGTGCTGGTGGATTTTCTTTTACAGGGTCGGGAACTGAACAGTCGCCGTCTATTTTCCAGTCATCGAGGAGACCGCAATGACCTCTAATCCCAGTAATTCGCGAGTGCTGCTTGGCGTGAATATCGATCATGTCGCCACACTCCGTCAGGCCAGAGGCACCCGTTATCCGGACCCGGTCCAGGCGGCCTTGCTGGCCGAAGAAGCGGGCGCTGACGGCATCACTATCCACCCCAGGGAAGACCGCAGACACATTCAGGACCGGGACGTGTTTCTGTTGAAAGAAACATTGAACACCAAAATGAATCTGGAAATGGCGGTGACCGAGGCGATGATTGTGTTCGCTGAACAGATACGGCCCGAGTGCGTGTGCCTGGTCCCGGAAAAACGGGAAGAGCTCACGACTGAAGGCGGGCTGGATGTGGAGGGGCAGGAAACCCGTGTGGCAAGAGCGTGCGAGAGGTTGGCCCGCATTGGTGCCGAGGTGTCATTGTTCATCGACCCTGACATCGACCAGATTGACGCGGCAGTGCGCTGCGGCGCACCGGTGATCGAGCTTCACACCGGCGAATATGCAGACGCCGATACGCCGCAAGCGGAACACGAGGCGTTCAACAGAATTGCCAGAGCGCTTGCCCACGCTCGCAAAAAAGGTCTGGTGGTCAATGCCGGTCACGGCCTGCACTATCACAATACCGAGCGGGTCGCGTCTCTGCCTGGTATCAACGAGCTGAACATTGGCCATGCGATCATCGCCCGCGCTGTTTTTGTGGGCCTGAAAGAAGCCGTGCGGGATATGAAAGCCATCCTTCAGCGGGCAAAGGCCTGACCGGACCAGGCGTCAGCCGGTTGTCTCGCTCGGATTTCTGAACAAGGGTTGCCAGTCGGTTTGTTCGCTCCATATCAGCAGGCGCTCCATGGCTGCAACCAGCTGGTCTTTCAGATACTCCGTGTCAGGCGCTTCCCGCTTAAGTGCCGTTTCGAGCTGGTTGGACGCCGCCCGTAACTCGGGTACCCCGCAGTATCGGGTGGCGCCATGCAGCTGATGCACGCATTCCAGCAGTTCTGACAGATCGTTGGTAGACCAGAGTGCCTCGATACGACGGGTGTCGGTGTGCAGCTGTTCGATCAGCATACTGAACAGTTCCTCTGCCAGGTCCGCTTTCCCGGCTGCAAGCTGGATACTCTGGGGTACACTCACACAGGCTTTCTGTTGCTTACGGTTTGATGGGCGTATCGGTCGACGGATGTCGTCTGGCTCAAGGACTAGCGAGGGGCGTCTGCGAGTCTCCTGCAGGCATTTGTAGCCCGTGTAGCCGCGGATCGTCTGTTCCAGCTGCTTGTTGCTGATCGGCTTTGGCAGGTAGCCATCGAAGCCCTGGCGCTTCAGGCGCTCCTGTTCATCGGCCAGGGCATGAGCGGTCAGTGCAATCACGGGCGTGCTGTGATGATTGCCGTCTACCTCTCTCAGGCGCCGGGTAGTTTCGACGCCGTCCATACCAGGCATCTGCAGATCCATGAATACAAGATCAAAAGGCCGTTGCCGCGCTTTGCTCAATGCCTCGAAACCACTGCTGGCCCCTACCGCTTCTACTTTGCAGTCATTGAGCAGTGTCATGACTAACTTCAGGTTGGCGTCGTTGTCGTCAACGGCCAGGATTCTTGGCGCTCGAGCGGGCACGTTTTCTGGGCCCGACCCCTCCGGAGTATAATCAGGCAGTGACTGCTGGTTCGGGCTGATGCCGTGAATCAGCAACAACAACTCGTTGTAGAGTGAGTCGCGGCAGACCGGTTTGGTCATATGCCCGCTGGCCAGGCCGGAGAGCGGGGTATCATGGGTTTCGAGAGTGGGCGTGAGCAATAGCGTCCGGCAGTCTCGCTCGAGCTCAAGTGTGCGCACCAGGTTGCAATACTGGCTCGAGTCCAGCAGGTGACGGGTTATCCCGATAATCGCCAGGGCGTAGCCCGATTGCTCGCGCTGGGCTTCCTCAATCTGTTCCTGAAGCGCACCCGGCGAGGACACCCGGTCGACCGTTATGCCCCAGTCACGCAGCATATGCGTTACCGACAGCCCCGTAGTTTTTTGATGATCCAGGTAGATCACCTTTTCTCCGCGCAGCGCATCGCTCTGAGAGATCGAGTCACCGGCCGACGAAAGCTCAGAGCAAAGGGTGAACCAGAAGGTTGACCCCTTGCCGAGTTCGCTCTCCAGGCCGATAGTGCCGCCCATTTCTTCGACCAGTCGTTTAGAGATGGCCAAACCCAGGCCGGTGCCACCGTATTGGCGGGCGGTTGAGGCATCCGCCTGGTTGAACGCATTGAACAGCGATTGTTGCTGGGCTCGGGAAAGCCCGACACCGGAATCCGATACGCTCAGGCGCAGGGTGATCCGGTTCGCCTCCTTGTCCTCTTCTTCCAGGCTGGCCCTGAGCACCACTTCTCCGGTCTGGGTAAATTTGATGGCGTTGTTTACCAGATTGGTAATGACCTGCTTAACGCGCAGTGGATCGCCCATCATATTGTCCGGGACGTCGTTGTAGACCAGCGGCACCAGGTCCAGATTTTTACTGTGCGCTGCCGGCGCCAGCATGACCATGACTTCCTCGACGATGTCCCGAAGCTGGAACGGAATGCGGTCAAGAATCAGTTTGCCGGCTTCAATTTTGGAGAAATCCAGAATGTCATTGATGATGGTCAACAGGATTTCGGATGATTTGCGGATGGTGCTCAGGTGGTCACGCTGCTGGCGGGGCAGTGGGCTTTTCAGCAGCAAGTCGGTGAAGCCGATAATGCCGTTAAGGGGCGTGCGGATTTCATGGGACATATTGGCCAGAAATTCCGATTTGATCCGGCTGGCTTCAAGGGCTTCCTTGCGGGCAAAATCCAGCTCGATATTCTGAATTTCGATGGTTTCCAGGGTTTCGCGCAGATCTTCCGTGGCCTGGTCAATGTTCTGCTGCATTTCAGCCTGGGCTTTGCTCAGTTCGCCGGCCATGGCGTTCAGGCCGGACTCCAGCTGCTCAAACTCTGGCCCGGCCCCGGTGTATACCCGGGTTTCCAGTTTGCCTTCTTTCAGCTTCGCGACGGCTTCATTGAGCTCGAAAACCGGGTCAGTAAAGGCACGACTGAGCTTCAGTGCGGTGGCCAGGCTCATCAATACGCCGCCCAGAACCAGCAGCATGGAAATCAGCAGAGCCTTGTAGGTTTCTTTTTCCGTGCGGACGTGAGACATCTCGACCATTGCCCAGCCGATCGGCCGATTGCCACGGCCAACAGCCTGTCTCGATTCCGGATCCAGCATCCCTTCGATCATCAGATCCTGAAGGTGGACCGGCGTTACAAAAACCGTGCTGTCGGGGCGGGTAATCTGCAGCGGTTGTTCGCTGGCCATGGCTTGCGTGCGGATGGTTTCCGATCCGCCGGGGCCGGTATGCAGGAGGCGTTCACCTTCGCTGTCAAAAAAAGTGATGGACCGAACATCCTGTTCTTCCAACAGGGCATTGGACAGGCTGCTCAGGAGGCTTCGGTTGGCGGTAAATAGACCGTATTCGGAACCCGCGGAAAGTTGACGGGAAAGGGATTCGCCACGGTCTTGCAACAGATTTTCAATATTATCGACCCAGCTGTAGGTAAAAAACATCCCCAGCATGAGTGTGGTCAGCAGGGTGGGGACAAGCGTCACCACCAGTACTTTTTTGCGAATGCCCCAGCGTCGCATAGTGTCTTCCCGATGTGCCCGGTCGGCGGCCCGACCTTCCTTGTCAGAACAGCTGATTGCGGTTGGCGAGACGGTGTTGATGTTCGCGGTTATAGCCCACAGGCATGGTCATAGCGATAATCTGTATTGGGCGCCCGCCGCCATTACGCGTATCATGCAAAGCCGAAGTGTATCACAGGCTGCGGGTTCCGATGCGGTGGTGCTTCGCCGACATCGAACCAATGACAGAAGGTAAAATCATGCAGTTTCCGACCATCGAAGACTATGTTGGACACACGCCGCTGGTTCGCCTGCAGAGGCTCCCCGGCGACACCAGTAACGTCATTCTGGGCAAGCTGGAGGGCAATAATCCGGCAGGGTCGGTGAAAGACCGCCCGGCGATCAGTATGATTCAGGAAGCCGAAAAGCGTGGCGACATCCACCCCGGAGACACGCTGATTGAAGCAACCAGTGGCAATACCGGCATTGCCCTGGCCATGGCGGCTGCAATAAAGGGTTATCGCATGAAACTGATCATGCCGGACAACCTGAGTGAAGAACGCCGCGCCTCCATGCGGGCTTATGGCGCCGAGATTATCTCGGTGACCAAAGAAGAAGGTATGGAAACGGCGCGGGATCTGGCGCTGAAAATGCAGGCCGACGGCAAGGGCAAGGTGCTGGACCAGTTTGCCAATCCGGATAATCCGCTGGCTCATTACCGCACCACCGGCCCGGAAATCTGGGAACAGACGGCAGGGCGGGTCACTCACTTCGTCAGTTCCATGGGCACAACCGGCACGATCATGGGGGTGTCCCAGTACCTCAAAGAGCGTAATCCGGACATTCGTATCATTGGTCTTCAGCCCCAGGACGGCGCTTCCATTCCGGGTATCCGTCGCTGGCCGGAGGCTTATTTGCCCAAAATCTTTGACGCTGCGCGCGTGGATGAGATTCTTGATGTGGGCCAGGAAGAGGCGGAAGTGACCATGAGAGCGTTGGCCAGCAAAGAAGGCATTTTCTGTGGCGTGTCCGCCGGTGGCGCTGTTGCCGCTGCCCTGAAATTATCGGAACAGGTTGAAAATGCCGTGATCGTTGCCATCATTTGTGACCGCGGCGACCGCTACCTCTCTACCGGCGTCTTTCCCGGCGCCTGAAATCCAGCAAGAGAATCCTAAATGAGCAGAAGACGCAGGAAGCCGCTTCCCCAGGAGCCCGTACGTTGCGACATCGAAAACCTGAGCCACGACGGCCGGGGTATTGCCCGGAATAACGGCAAAACCCAGTTTGTTGACGGGGCTTTGCCGGGTGAGACGGTGATGGCGAAGGTGGTCGGGTCCCGCAGCAAATTTGATGAACTGAGAACGCTGGAAGTGCTGGAACCATCCGCAGAGCGCATCACGCCGCCCTGCCATTTTGCCGATTTGTGTGGCGGTTGCAGCCTTCAACACATGGCTGGAGATGCCCAGATTCAGTTCAAGGAGCAGACTCTGAGGGAGCATTTTGCCCACTTTGGAGGCATAGAGCCGGCGGAGTGGGTGTCCCCGATGCGCTCCGACACTCTGGGTTACCGCCGTAAAGCCCGTCTGGGCGTGAAGTATGTACCGGCCAGGGAGTCCGTGCTGGTGGGTTTTCGGGAGAAGCGCAACAGCTTTCTGACGGACATCGACCGCTGTGAGGTTCTGGATCCACGAATTGGCGACCGGATCATGCCCTTAAGGGAGCTGTTGCACAGCCTGGAAGCCTATCGCAGGATTCCCCAGGTTGAAGTGGCCTGCGGGGATGATGCAGCGGCCATGGTGTTCCGCAACATGGATAATCTGAGCGACGCCGACACAAATGCCTTGATCCAGTTCGGTCAGGCCCACGATTTGCATATTTATCTTCAGCCCAAAGGGCCGGACACCGTTTACCGCATTTGGCCGGAAAGAGGGTCGGAGGGCGGCGCCGAGCGCCTGACCTATCGTCTGGAAGAATTCGACCTGGAGATGGCGTTTCATCCCATGGACTTCACCCAGGTCAATGCCGAGCTGAACCGCAACATGGTCCACCGGGCCATTGAATGGCTGGATATTCAGCCGGATGAGAGGGTGCTTGATCTGTTTTGCGGGCTGGGTAACTTTACTCTACCTATGGCGCGCAAGGCGGCTCAGGTCGTGGGCGTTGAGGGCGATGAGTCTATGGTCGTGAGAGGTCGCGAGAATGCCGAAGCGAATCAACTCTCCGGTGTGGAATTTCATGGCGCCGATTTGCAGGCTGACTTTACGCGTCAGCCCTGGGCGGCGGAGGGGTTCGACAAGATCCTGATTGATCCGCCCCGGTCCGGCGCCCAGGAGGTCTGCGAGTATCTGACAGCATTCGGTGCGAAGCGCATTGTTTACGTGTCCTGTAACCCGGCCACTCTGGCCCGGGACGCCGGCACTCTGGTGCGCAGTGGGTATCGGTTGGTGCGGGCCGGTGTGATGGATATGTTTCCACACACGACTCACGTTGAGTCCATGGCCTTGTTTGAACGCAAGTAATAACAGCGGAAGAACAAACGCAAGATGGTAAAAGTCCGGGAAGAATACACGGCCACTGGCAACAGCACGGTCGATGTAGAGCGCTGGGTTCGTCAGATCGAGTCACAGACTCGTCTGGAGAATCCGGACCAGTTCCGTCGTGCCTGCGAGCGAGCCGCCAATATCGACCTGAAAGCCGTTCGCGAGGACAGGGTATGGGCGCCGGGTACCAGCAGCTTCCGTACCGGCATCGAGATGGCTCAGGTGCTGGTCGAGTTGCACCTGGATCAGGCCAGTCTGGTGGCGGCAATTCTCTATCGGGCGGTCCGGGAGGAACGGATTCCACTGGAAGAAATTCGGCAGGAGTTCGGTGACGAGATTGCCGGCCTGATCAATGGTGTGCTGCAGATGGCGGCCATTTCGTCTATCCACCACCCCCTGAAGGGCAACGTGCTGGGGCAGACGGAAGGCCAACTCGACAACGTTCGAAAAATGCTGGTAACCATGATTGACGACGTTCGCGTGGCGTTGATCAAGCTGGCGGAGCGGACATCTGCGATCCGGGCAGTCAAGAATGCGCCGGAGGAAAAGCGCATGCGGGTGGCCCGGGAGGTGTTCGATATCTACGCACCGCTGGCCCACCGGTTGGGCATTGGCCATATCAAGTGGGAACTGGAAGACCTGTCGTTCCGCTATCTGCACACCACGGCCTACAAAAAAATTGCCAAACTGCTTGATGAAAAGCGCCTTGACCGTGAGGGCTACATCAAACGTGTGATTACCGAACTGCAGGAGTCTCTCGGCGCCTCCGGTATCGAGGGGGATCTGTCTGGCCGGGCCAAACACATCTTCAGCATCTGGCGGAAAATGCGCCGCAAGGGGATCGATTTCTCGCAGGTTTACGATGTGCGGGCGGTCAGGGTGCTGGTGCCGGAAGTCCGGGACTGCTATGCGGCTCTGGGCATTGTGCACACGCTGTGGCGGCATATTCCCAACGAATTTGACGACTACATTGCCAACCCCAAGGAAAATGGCTATCAGTCCCTGCACACCGCGGTGATTGGCCCGGAAGGCAAGGTCATGGAAGTGCAGATTCGCACCCGGGCCATGCATGAAGAAGCTGAGCTCGGGGTCTGCGCCCACTGGCTCTATAAAGGTACGGACCGTGGCAACAAGTCCGCCGGCTACGATGCCAAAATCAACTGGCTTCGCCAGGTATTGGAGTGGCAGGAGGAGCTGGGCGATAGCTCGGGTTTGGCTGACCACCTCAAGTCCGATATCAATTCGGATCGGGTTTATGTGTTTACCCCGGAAGGCCATGTGGTGGATTTGCCCCAGGGCGCCACGCCGGTCGATTTCGCCTATCGTGTGCACACCGAGATCGGTCATGCCTGCCGCGGGGCCAAGGTCAATAACCGGATTGTGCCGCTGACTTATCTGTTGAAAACTGGCGACCAGATTTCCGTTCTTAAATCCAACAGCCAGTCACCCAGTCGGGACTGGCTGAACCCGAGCCTGGGCTATATCCAGACATCCCGCGCCAGGGCCAAGGTCACTCACTGGTTCAAGCAGCAGAATCGCGAGCAGAACATTGCGGACGGACGGGCCATTCTGGAGGACGAATTCAAACGCCTGTCGCTGCACGATGTGAATCTGGACGAACTGGCCAGGAAGGTGAATTATCCGGCTGCGGACGATATGTTCGCGGCGGCCGGCGCGGGTGACTTGCGGCCGGCCCACGTGGCCAACGTCGCTCAGGAAATGCTGGAACCAAAATCCGAACAGCTGGACTTGAGGCTGAGCGCCAAACCGCGCAAACCTTACGATACCGAATCAGACGTTCAGATTCGGGGTGTCGGTAAGCTGAAAACCCAGGTGGCGAAATGCTGCAAGCCGCTGCCCGGCGATCCGATTGGTGGTTACATCACCGTCGGGCGGGGCGTTACGGTGCACCGGCAGGACTGCCTTACCTTCCTCAACCTGACGGACGTTGAGCCCAATAGAATTATCGAAGTGAGCTGGGGCGGCGAGCCCGTGTCGGTCTACCCGGTGGATATCGAAATTCAGGCTTATGACCGTTCTGGCCTGTTGCGGGATATCACCCAGGTGCTGTCATCCTCCAGAAGCGATGTATTGGCAATGAATACCATCTCCAATAAAGACGAGAATACGGCGACCATGACCGTCACACTGGAAATCTCAGGCCTGGAGCAGCTTGCCCGGTTGCTGGCCCAGATTCGCAACCTGCCAAATATTATCGATGTCAGGCGGAGGCGGTCATGAGCTATTCGGTGGACGACCTGAAATACCTGATGGCCCGCTTGCGGGATCCGGATACCGGCTGCCCCTGGGATACCCGGCAGACCTTCAAGTCAATCGTGCCCCATACCATCGAAGAAGCCTACGAAGTGGCCGACGCCATCGGACGCGAGGACTACCCCCACCTTGAAGACGAGTTGGGAGATCTGCTGTTTCAGGTCATTTTTTATGGCCAGATGGGGCAGGAGCAGGAACACTTCGACTTTGATTCGGTGGTGGACAACCTGGTCCGCAAGTTGATTCGCCGACACCCCCATGTGTTCCCGGATGGCAGCCTGGAAAGCCAGACAGATCCCGATAATCGGCCTGACGAGGCCTGGATCAAGGCCAGTTGGGAGCGAATCAAAGCGGAAGAGAGGGCGTTAAAGCCGGAAACGAAAACCGATAACAGCCGCTTGAGCGGTGTTGCCGGAACACTCCCCGCAATGGTGCGAGCTGAGAAACTACAGCGCAGGGCCTCAAATCACGGGTTCGACTGGCCCGAGATCGAGCCGGTGTTCGACAAGCTTCACGAGGAAATCGATGAGCTGAAAGAAGCCTGGTATGACGCATGCGCCGGGAAAGGTGACCCGGCCGCGGTGGAAGATGAACTCGGAGATCTGTTGTTCGTCTGTGTGAATCTGGCACGGTTCATGAAGGTAAACCCTGAGCAGGCGCTGAACGGCACCAATCACAAATTTGACGCCAGGTTCAGGGCGATCGAAGAGCGTCTGGCACAGGAAGGCCGCGAACTGGAGAGCGAGACCCTGGAGGCACTGGATACGATATGGCAGTCGGTCAAAGGGGTTGAAAAAGACGGTGGCAAACAGGGTAAAAAATAACGGATAAGTACAATCCGTTACCATTAAACCTGCACCCCGACTGATCGCTTCGTCTACACTTTCGATATCAGGTGCACAGCCCTAGTGCATTTGCTGTCGATGAAGAACAAGCAGGAGTGACGGCACCATGAAGATTAAAGATCTGGTCAATTACTGGGACAAACATGCCCGGGGACGTTTAACCCGCGACGCCTATTTCGCGAACCTGTCTGACCAGCATCGCAAGCGGCTAGAAAAACTGGCAGCGCTCTATCTGATGAAGTCATCCCAGGATTTGATGCGTGATTTGATTTCTGCGGCATTGGACGAGCTGGAAACCAGCTTCCCTTACGTGCAGGGCTCGAAGGTCGTCGCATTTGATGAAGACGGCTTTGAAATTTATGAGGACAGTGGCGTAACACCGCGCTTCATAAGCCTGAGTCAAAAACACATTCAGGCACTCAAAGCCAGCCAGTTTGAATCGGTCGCGTAAAAGCAAAAACATTAAGGGGTGGGTTCCACCCCATTGACTGTCTCGCCCGCCTTACTTTTCCCGGTTTCCCAGCTTGTCTTTTAATGGACTGAGCCGCACCAGGTCGTCCAGCGCCGCACCAATCATGTCGTTCAGAATGTCCGCTTCAGAGCGGTCCGGGTACAACTCGGCCAGGGCGGCAATCCTTGCGGCGTCTTCCAACGGCAGTCGCAAATTGTAGTCGTGGCTACGCTCAGCCGGTTTTTTGTCACTTTCCCAATGCTTGGGCAGATCGGTTACTTTCATGAAATCTCCTTGCGACCAAAGACGTTAATCGTTATTAGTATCGTTAGTTTACTTCGCTTCCGTCAATTGAAAAGGACGCTATTGTGACAGAGCTGCATCCCGACCTGCGAGAAAATGTCCGAATGCTGGGTGAACTGCTGGGGCAGAGTATTCAACGACACCCGGGCCAGGACTGTTATGAGCGAATCGAGGAGGTCCGGGCCGCCGCCAAGGCTGACCGGCGCCAGGAAAGCGGGTCCGGACAGCGGCTGGTCAACCTGCTCGGTAAACTCAGCGACGACGAACTACTGCCGGTTACCCGTGCCTTCAATCAGTTCCTGAATCTGGCCAACCTTGCGGAGCAATATCACAGCATTCGCCGCAATCGGGGTCATGAATCGGATCTGATGGTGGAATCGCTGAGCGATGTGTTCCAACGCCTTAAAGACGGTGGTGTCAGTCCCGAGGAACTTCACAAACGGGTGTCGGAATTGCGTATCGAATACGTTCTGACTGCTCACCCGACCGAGGTGGCCCGCCGCACGCTGATCATGAAATACGATGAGATGTCTGATTGTCTGGCGAAGCTGGATCACGATGATCTGCTGCCGTCGGAGAGTGAGGAAATAGGCAGCCGCCTTACCCAACTCGTCAACGAAGCCTGGCATACCGACGAAATCCGCCACGAGCGGCCGACCGCCGTAGACGAGGCCAAATGGGGCTTTGCGGTGATCGAAAACAGCCTGTGGACTGCGCTGCCAAAATTCCTGCGAAGCTTGGATCGCGCGCTCTACGAGGCCAGTGGCAAGGGCCTGCCCCTGGACGCCACGCCAATCCGTATCGCCTCCTGGATGGGCGGCGACCGCGACGGTAACCCCAATGTAACTCACGAAGTCACTCGAAAGGTCTTTCTGCTGGGCCGCTGGATGGCCGCGGACCTTTACCTGCGGGACATTCAGGCGCTTCGCGCTGAGCTCTCTATGTGGCAGGCAAGCGATGAGCTTAGGGCGGTGGTCGGCGATTCCCGGGAGCCATACCGTCAGGTTCTGGAAGAGTTGCGGGACAAACTTATCCGGACTCGGGACTGGGCTGAGGCCCGGATCGAAAACAAACCGGCGGATAATACCGGGATTCTGTTCGAGAACAGTGATTTCACCGGGCCTCTCGAGCTTTGTTATCGTTCACTGATGGCGTGTGGTCTGGACAGTATCGCCAGCGGGCCACTGCTGGACACGCTGCGCCGGGCTCATACCTTCGGCTTGCCACTGATCCGGCTGGATATACGGCAGGAGGCCTCCCGGCACGCCGCTGCGGTGGCGGAAATGGTGGACTATCTGGAGCTCGGCGATTACCTGTCCTGGAACGAACAGGAACGTCAGGCTTTTCTGGTCAAAGAACTCAGGGGACGCCGGCCGCTGGTGCCCCGGAGCTGGGCGCCATCGGACGAAGTCAGGGAGGTGCTGGCGACCTGCGAGGTGGTTGCACAGCAGACGCCTGAAGCCCTGGGCTCCTACGTGATATCCATGGCCAGCAAACCGTCGGATGTGCTGAACGTGATACTGCTGTTGCGTGAAGCAGGTATGACCCACCCAATGCGAGTCGTGCCGCTGTTTGAAACACTGGATGACCTTCGCGGTGCACCGGACAGCATGGCCGCACTTTACGAGGTTGACTGGTACCGGGACTATTGCAAGGACAGTCAGGAAGTGATGATCGGTTATTCCGATTCGTCCAAGGATGCCGGCCAGATGATGGCGGCCTGGGCTCAGTACCAGGCCCAGGAAAAGCTGACGGAGGTGGCGGCGCGTTTTGGAATTCACCTGACGCTCTTTCATGGTCGCGGCGGTACCGTTGGTCGCGGCGGTGGCCCGGCTAACCGGGCGATTCTGTCTCAGCCGCCGGGCTCGGTGAACGGCAGTTTCAGGATCACCGAGCAGGGCGAGATGATTCGCTTCAAGTTTGGTCTGCCACGGCTGGCGGAGCAGAGCCTGACGCTGTACACCACGGCCGTGATCGAGGCGACTCTGGCGCCGCCAAGAGGCCCGGAGCCGGAATGGCGCGAGGCGATGGACTGGTTGACGGAGCGTTCGCTTGCAGCCTACCGCTCGGTGGTGCGGGATAACCCCGATTTTGTTCCGTATTTCCGGCAAGTGACTCCGGAACAGGCCCTTGGCAAGCTGGCACTGGGCAGTCGCCCGGCACGGCGAAAGCCAGGCGGTGGGGTGGAAAGCCTTCGCGCCATCCCCTGGATTTTCGCCTGGACCCAGATGCGGTTGATGTTGCCAAGCTGGCTCGGGAGTGACGTGGCGTTGAAAGACGCTTTCGCCAGTAACAAAGTGCCGGTATTGCGGGAAATGATGACTGAGTGGCCGTTTTTCAAAACCTACGTCGACATGCTGGAAATGGTCCTGGCGAAAGCTGACCTGAGGATCGCCAGTCACTACGAGAAGACTCTGACGGAGGACCCGCAGCTATTAAAACTTGGCGAAGACCTGCGTGAACGCTTGCGGGGATGCATTGATAACCTTCTTGAGCTCAAGGAACAAGGTACTCTGCTTGAAAAGGAACCGGTGTTTGCCCACTCAATGAAAGTGCGAAACCCTTACACGGATCCGTTACACTATTTGCAAGCCGAGCTTCTCCGGCGCGATCGAGAAAGTGAGGGCAAAAACGAGGTTCCCGATATGGTGGAGCGTGCCCTCAAGGTCACAATGGCTGGCATCGCGGCCGGTATGCGCAATACTGGCTGACGACAGAACAATAAAAGGACTGGCAGAACAGGAGAATTTCTTTGCCGATTGCATCAAGACTCGACCAGTTTCTGGAACTGAAAGGGATTGCCTTTCGTGAGCATGCCGTATCAGGCGCGTCCAACTTCGACGAGGCTGTGTCGTCCTCGGACCGCTCACCTGATGCCTTTATTCGTGCCAGCCTGCTGATCGATATTAACGGCCCGCTGATGGTGGTGCACGGTTACAACAGCAGTATTGACCTGAATCTTGTCCACGGGGTGATCGGGCGTCGGTTGCAGCCTCTTACCGCGCGACAGGCGTCGCGCCTGTTTCTGGATTGTGATCCGGATTTCATCCCACCGGTCGGTGCGGCTTATGACGTTCCGGTCCTTGTCGATAATGACGTACTTGATTATTCCCGGGCCTTTATGGCCTGTGGTGCCGGCGATACGCTTGTAGAAATGGATCGCACCTCGCTCGCCCGGGTGCTGGCGGATGCCACATCCGGGCACCTGGTCATTCGCGGCCAGAATAATGGCGAACGGGAAGCATTGACCCTGGAGGAAGTCGCTGATCAGTTGCAGAGACTCTATCGCCTGCCACCGATGCCGGCGCTGGCATTGAGGATCCTTCGGCTGACCACCAATTCCGAAGCTTCTGCCAAAGAGCTGGCCGACCTGATCGAGTTTGATCCCAGCATGACGGCTCAGATCATGCGATACGCCGGTTCGGCGCTGTTTAATTATCCCGGTCAGATCAACTCGGTACAGGAGGCCGTTTCGCGGGTTCTCGGGTTTGATCGTGTCGCCCACATCGCGCTGGGAATCGCGTCGGTCCGCGCCTTTGAAATTCCTCGCAAGGGCATGCTGGGTATGGACGAGTTCTGGCGTCACTCGCTGTACTGTGCTTTCGTCTGCCAGCGTTTGGCGGCACGGTGCGGCGAAGATAAAGGGTTGGCGTATCTTTGCGGTCTGCTTCATAACTTCGGGCTTCTGCTGGTGGGTCATCTTCTCCCGGTGGAATTCGAGGAACTGAATCAGCTTCGGGAATCCAATCCGGAAGCCAGCATGCGCTCTCTTGAGCAACAGGTGTTTGGCACCAGTGACCAGCAGTTGCTGGCTGTCGGTCATGGTGCTATTGGCGGAATTTTGCACCGGCTCTGGCAACTGCCCGATCCGGTGATCAAAGCGGCCGGCATGCACCAGCACCCGGACTACCATGGCGAGCACGAGCGGTTCGTACTGATGGTGCAGCTGGCGAACGGCCTGCTAAAGGAGCGGGAGATCGGCGACGAATTCAATCCTGATGACCTGCCTTCTCTGGCTTCAGGCCTGGGCTTGTCCGAGCAGGACCTGGACACCTTCAGGGACGATGTTGAAAGGGTCTCTGCAGATCTGGACGCCCTGGCCAAATCCCTGTCATCCTGACGCCCTGTTGATGCTCTTTCAAACACCGAGCGCCGGCTCCGCCCTAAGACAGACGTCGACTTTCTCTGTCAGGGCCTTATTCGTATAATGCGTTTTTTTTCCGTCGGCCCGATAACTCAAAGCTGAGAGGATGTCGCAAAGTCCCGGGATTTTGCCACAGCTTTTCACACTATAAAGACTATAAATGGGAGCAATAGCTATGAGAATTATCATGTTGGGTGCGCCAGGCGCCGGCAAGGGGACCCAGGCCCAGTTCATTACCGAACGCTTTGGTATTCCGCAGATCTCGACCGGCGATATGCTGCGCGCTGCGGTAAAGGCCGAATCTGAACTGGGCAAACAGGTCAAAGAGGTAATGGCATCCGGTGGATTGGTCTCTGACGACATCATTATTGCTCTCATTGAAGAGCGCGTTCAGCAACCCGACTGCAAAAATGGCTTTCTTCTGGATGGTTTCCCGCGCACGATTCCTCAAGCCGAGGCACTGAAAGATCAGGGCATTGTGATCGACTACGTTGTTGAAATTGCCGTTGACGACGAGGAAATTGTCAGCCGCCTTTCCGGACGTCGGGTTCATGAAGCCAGCGGCCGTATCTACCATGTCAAATTTGACCCGCCGAAGACCGAAGGCAAAGACGATGCAACCGGTGAGCCGCTGGTTCAACGCAATGATGACCAGGAAGAGACCGTCCGTAAACGTCTTCGCATTTATCATGAACAGACGGCCCCGCTGGTGGACTACTACCAGGACTGGGCGAGCAAGGATTCCGCCAGTGCGCCGAAATATGTCCGGGTAGAGGGTATAGGCAGTCTGGACGATATCAAAGGCCAGATCCTGACCCGGTTGACCTAGACTCGTGAACCTTCTGGCTCTGGATACCTCGTCCGAGGGGTGCTCTGCGGCGCTGCTGCAGGGCAATGGGGAGACGCAGCTAAGTTTCCGCTCGGAACTGGCCCCGCGGGGGCATACTCGCCTGCTGATGCCGATGATCCGGGAGTTGTTGACAGAGTCGGGGCTGACGCCGTCAGACCTTGATGCAATGGCCTTTGCCTGTGGCCCGGGATCTTTTACCGGTTTGCGAATTGCCACGGGCGTGGTGCAGGGCCTGGCCTATGGTCTTGATATTCCGGTGGTTCCGGTGTCATCGCTTCAGGTTGTCGCTGCCGGAGCGATTGAGCGGTTTACGTTGGGCGACGGCGATAAAGTCGCTGTCGCTTTTGATGCCCGCATGGGAGAAGTTTACTGCGCCAGTTACGAATGTCGCGGTGGCAGGCCGAAAGCCCTGGGGGATGAACGGGTGTGCCCTCCGCAGCAGGTCGCGCTGGCACCCGGCATTGGTCGCTGGTACGGAGCCGGCAGCGGATGGCGCCTGGGCAGTGAGTTTCCGGCGGAGGTCGCAGCCGCCATGGAAAAGGTCGATGATTCTTTGTTGCCACAGGCAAGCTGGGTGGCCCGCCTGGCGGCGGAGCAATTTGCAGTGAGCGGGGGCCTTGCGGCGGCCCTGGCGCAACCGGTCTACGTTCGGGATGAGGTGGCCTGGAAGAAGTTACCCGGTCGCTGAATAATCGCGCCTCTCCCGATTGACGCACTTTCCCCTACCTATCGAATTGGATGTCCATGGAACTTTGGCAAATCATTGTGCTCGCGGTCATTCAGGGCATAACGGAGTTTTTGCCCATCAGCAGCTCAGCTCATCTTATTTTACCATCCCAGGTTTTGGGGTGGGCGGATCAGGGGCTCGCCTTTGATGTGGCTGTGCATGTGGGCACGCTGGCAGCGGTTATCTGGTATTTCCGCCAGACAGTAACGCAGTTGACGACGGCCTGGGTTGTGGATACCGCCAAGCGAAGAGTCGGGCAAGACAGCTGCCTGGCCTGGGCGGTGATTGCCGGCACCATTCCTGCCGGCCTTGCTGGCATCCTTTTGAATGATGTTATTGAAACGACGCTGCGCTCCGGCCTTGTTATTGCGGCCTCCACGTTTGGTTTCGGACTTGTACTCTGGTGGTCTGATGCCGTCGGGCGCCGCAGTCGCTCAATGGAAGGGTTGGCGCTGAAAGATGCCGTTATCATTGGGCTGGCCCAGGCGTTGGCACTGATTCCCGGAACGTCCCGTTCAGGTATAACCATCACCGCAGCGCTGTTTCTCGGTTTCAGTCGGGAGGCCGCCGCGAAGTTCTCGTTTCTGCTGTCGATCCCGCTAATCCTGGCCGCTGGCCTTCTTAAAACCCTGGAGTTGTTGGGGCAAGGTGGATCACCAGACTGGTCAGCCATTGCTCTGGGTGCCAGCTTGTCGTTTATCAGTGCACTGATCTGTATTCACTTGTTCCTCGCGTTTCTTGAACGCCTTGGTCTGATGCCTTTTGTAATTTATCGCCTGATTTTGGGGGTTCTGCTGTTTCTCATTTTGTGGTGAGTCGTTCCTGTGGAACAACGACTTTTAAAACCGCTCAGGATCTTCCATACTCAGGTCTCTCTAACCAATGATTTGGTGTGGCTGTCATGATCGGCGGAGTTAATCCAAACAGTAATCTGGGCTTTCAGACCGGCAATAATGCCCCGGTTCGAGAGCGCAGTGATGTTGCCAGGGCACCTGCGTCAACCGCAGAAGATAATCCGAGCCAGGTCCGTCGGGATTTGGCAGAGGGCGCCGGGCAGTCCGCCGAAAGCCGTCCGACAACAACACCCGATGCGTTGGAGCGCCGTATAGAAGCTCGTCGTGCAGCAGAAGATGCTCGTCTTGAGCGATTTCGCGCTGATGACGTTCCATTCAACACCTCTCGTGCGCTGGCCACCTTCGCCAACGTAGCAGCCCCCGCCGCCGAATCCCCGGACAGCCTTATTACCGGCATCGATATCCGGGTGTAATGGCCTCCACATCTGATACTACCGGTCTGGCAACGGGCCACAGCCCGCTTGGTGATGCATGGCAGGTCAGGGAACTGGCCGACAGCCTCTCCCTGCCTTTTCTGGGTCTTGTGAAACCGAAACAGGTGAAGGATGCCGTTGCCCTGGTGTACTCGGACGACCAGGGGTTGTGTCTGCAAATGACAGGCAAGGGCGCGCCGGGGCCGGTGCGAGCAGAATTCGTCAATGGTAAAGCGGGATATCGTCGGGAGCACGGCGGCGGAACCGGCCAGTTGATTGCCAAAGCTGTGGGCCTGCAGAAAACCCGCCAGACTCTGCAGATCGTGGATGCAACCGCGGGGCTCGGACAGGATGCATTCGTGCTGGCCTCTTTGGGATGCCGGGTCACCTTGCTTGAAAGGTCGCCCGTGGTTCACGCGATTCTTGCGGACGGTCTCGCCAGGGCAGCAATGAGTGGGCAGTGCGCCGATATCATCGGGCGCATGCATCTGGAGGCGGGGGACAGCCTTGACTGGTTTGGGGCGTGCGAACCTGGCTCGGTGGACATCGTCTATCTGGACCCTATGTTTCCCCATCGCGAAAAATCAGCGCTGGTAAAGAAAGAAATGCAGGTGTTCAGGCAGGTTGTTGGCGACGATGATGATTCGGATACTCTGCTTGAAGCCGCATTGGCCATCGCCCGTTACCGGGTTGTGGTCAAGCGCCCCCGAAAAGCCGACCCACTCAGCGGGCCACCGGTAACGACCCGGATTGAAGGAAAAAGCAGTCGATACGATGTCTATTCCCTGAAGGCGCTACCCGGCAGCGGTTAGATTTTGCGGGGGGCCGGGTTCGATTCGGACTGTTCAGGCCCCCAGCATGGTGACCTGCTGTATGGCCTGCCGCTTTTCTACGCTAAGAACCAGGCGGGCATCCTCCGCCACTTCGTCAAGGGCATCGTTGTAGCACAGTAAGCCGTTCTCATCCTGGGTAATGACACCGTTACTCTGCAGGCTGGTAATGAAATTCCGGAACAGGGTCTTGTCGAAAAATTCCGGCGCGTTCAGGCCGAACAGGATCGACATTCTTTCAGCCAGCAGAGTGCACTGATCTTCCAATTCTTCAGCCGTCACTTTGCCGGACCCATACCTGCGCAGAATGCCAATGGCGATGTGGTAGCGCTCCAGTGTCTGGATAATGAAGCGTGACAGCACCCGCAGGCGAAGCATGGCATCAGTGCCCTCATCCGGGCGACTGACCACCCCTTCGCCTTTCTCGAACAGAAGTCCTTTATCGACCAGCACGTTGACCCAGTCATTGATGACGCTGGGAATGTCTTCCTTCTGGTATTTCAGGAACAGCTCGGACCTGAGGTAGGGGTAGGCGACACCGGCCAGGAATTCGATTTTTTGACGGCTCAGCGACTGCTTGTTTTCAAACAGGCTGGCTATCAGCGAGGGTAAGGCGAACAGATGCTGGATATTGTTGCGATAATAGGTCATCAGAATGGCATTGCTGCCTTCAAGCGCGATGATGTCGCCCAGTTTTTGCGGCTTGCGGGTGATCAGCCCCATATTCTCGCAGTAGGCTACCCAGTCCTTGCCGTTGCCTTCCGGTAAGGTCACCGTTTCGGCGTAGGGGTAGGTTCTGAGCAGGTCCGCGTACTGGTCCATCAGACGCGTCAGTTGGACTTCATCCATCGCCAGTCGTTCAGCCCCCAGCAGAGCCGTTGCCGTGAGGCCAATGGGGTTTACCGCGACTGAGGCATTGATGCTGGAGGCCACGCGGCTGGAGAGTTCGCCGACAGCATCATTCAGCCACCGGGGGCGATACTCGGCATTGTAGGCTTCCCGGCGCCAGCTTGGCTGAACTTCGTCCAGCACGTCGGCCAGCGGAATGGGATCGCCAAAGTTAACGGCCACCTGCCCGAACGAATTGCTCAGTTTGCGGACGGTTTTGACCAGGGTGAAAATATTTTCCTTTTCCTTTTTCTTGCCGCGCAGCTCGCCCAGGTAAGAGCGACCCTCCATGACTTTCTCATAACCGAAATACACCGGCACAAAAACAATGGGTTTGCGGTGGTCCCGTAGAAAACTGCGGACGGTCATCGACAGCATGCCGGCACGAGGCTGAAGCATGCGCCCGGTGCGGCTGCGGCCACCCTCTACAAAGTATTCGACGGAATAACCCCGGGAAAACATCACATGCATGTATTCGTTGAACACCGTGGCGTAAAGCGGGTTGTCCTTGAAGCTGCGGCGCATGAAGAAAGCGCCACCGCGACGTAATATGGGGCCAACAATCGGCATGTTCAGGTTGATGCCAGCGGCAATGTGCGGCGGCATCAGACCATTTTTATAAAGCACGTAGGACAGCAATAAATAATCGATGTGTGAGCGGTGACAGGGCACATAAACCACCGCGTTATCCTGCGCAGCCTCCTTTGCAACACGGACATTGTTAACTGCGATGCCTTTGTAAATGCGGTTCCACAGCCAGGACAGAAGAACTTCCAGGAACCGGATGGTCACGATCGACATGCTGGCCGCGATTTCGTCGGCGTATTTGTAGGCTTTGATCCGGACTTTTTCCGGTTTCATGTCCTGTTCTATAGCGGTCTCCCGGATGGCTTCTTTTACCGTCTGGGTGCGGATAAGTCCGTTAACCAGAGTTCGTCGGTGGGAGAGGTCGGGACCCAGCACTGCCTGGCGTACCCGGCGAAAATGAGTCCGGAGAATGCGGGCGAGCTTTCGATTGGCCCGTTCCTGGCTGTGTCGGTATTCAGACACGACCTGCTGCAGCGACAGGGGCGCATTGAACTGCACATAGGTGCTGCGGCCGTGCAGCAGAATAATCAGCAGCTTCTGCAGCCGCCCCGCGACCGACCAGCTGTCAGAAAGTACCAGCTTGACCAGGGATTTTTCTTTGTCCGGTGAGCGCCCCCAAAACAGGGATACAGGGACGATCTGCACGTCCTGGTCGGGATGCTCCAGGCCATGATGTATCAGCGCCTTGAAATCGCTGGTCTGGATCGGCGTGCCGCGACGCTTCAAGTTGCGGCCGGTGCGGCCGTAAAGAAAGAAAAATGAGTGGTTGGGGCCATTTTTAACAGGCAGAGAAGACGTGGCACCGGGCAACTCCGCATTGAGAACCTCTTGCTCCAGCACCAGCCGGCTGGATAACGAGGCGTATTGCAGGACATAGCAAACCGGCTTGTCAGGGTCGATTCCCAGAGCCTCGGGATCATTTCCACTGACATCCGTTTTCACCCAAAGGAACAGGATTTTGCGCAAAAATGTCAGTATCAGGCTGTAAACGCCCTGAAAGAATCGCATAAACAACGGCTCCGATTCACCAAAACAGGCGCTAAGTCTACTCGGTTGCGCGGGGTGCTGAAAGCTGTGTTCACGTTCAGAAGTGGTGTATTGGTGTGGTACATTTCTTTTTTTGGTTTTTTACTCGAGCGAGACGTGAACTATGTCGCAATGGACTCCCGGTTGGACATCGGGCAAACCGGACCCGTCGGACCTGGTGCTGGCTATCGCGAACGGTCAGATTGTGCGTCCCCAAGAGGGTTGGCTGCACACCTGGGCCAGCCTTGAGTCGTTCGCCACCGATGGTCTGGGACCGGTGTACGTCGGCGAGCTCGATCATCATCCGGTTTATGCCGTTGAAGTTGCTGCCTCGGTGGTGGCTGATAGCGCTGGTGGATGGCTCGAGACGGTGGGTCTGCGCGACGCGCTAATCCTGATGGACTCTGCCCCCGCAGAGCTCCTTAGCACGGGGTTTCAGGTGCTCCAGTGGTGGCACGATCACCAGTTTTGCGGTCGATGTGGGTCCGTCACCGAAAGCCATACGAAGGAAAGGGCCTTGTGGTGTGGCCGTTGCTCTATTCCCTGGTACCCTCGACTCGCACCCTGCGTCATTGTGGTGATTCGCCGCAACGGTCACCTCCTGCTCGCCCGCTCCTCCCGTATCAAACGGCACTTTTTCAGCCTGATCGCCGGTTTCGTCGAGCCGGGAGAGAGCATTGAAGCTGCCGTCGCCCGGGAGGTGAAGGAAGAAACCGGGCTGGACGTGACGGGCATTCGCTACCAGCATTCCCAACCCTGGCCGTTCCCTCATCAGCTAATGCTCGGTTTTTTTGCCGACTACGCCGGGGGCGAGCTGGTTTTGCAGGAGGATGAACTGGCAGAAGCTGACTGGTATCGCCCCGGCGAGTTACCGCCTGTGCCACCGTTAACCACCATTGCCGGGCAGCTGATCCGGGCCATGGAAGCAGAGATAAGGGCGTCGGAGCCGCCGTTATGAGCCGCGCCCGGGTTGTGGTTTTCGACTCGGGCATTGGCGGGTTCAGCGTTGCCGGCTGTATTGCCCGGGCGTTGCCTTCGGTTCAACTGGTTTATCTGGCGGACAGTGCCGGATTTCCTTACGGCGCCCAACCGGAAGCCGTCGTGATTGAGCGTAGTCAGGCTTTGATCGGGAAAGCCCTCGAGGTTTTTCCGTGTGATGTGGTGGTCGTGGCCTGTAATACGGCGAGCACGGTGGTTCTGCCGGCGCTGAGAGCGATGACGGACACGCCGGTGATCGGCGTTGTGCCCGCCATCAAGCCTGCCTCAGCCCTGTCACAGAACCGGCGCATCGGTATTCTGGCAACCCCGGCCACCATTGCCCGGCCCTATCTGGGGGAGTTGATCGAGTCGTTTGCCAGTGACTGCAGGGTCGAGCGGATTGGCCTTTCCGAACTGGTGTGCTGGATCGAGCGTCAGCTATCCGGTGCCTGTGTACCCTCAGAGGCACTGAGCCTTGCCTTGCAACCATTCAGAGACGCGGAGGTGGATACGGTGGTCCTTGGTTGCACGCACTATCCACTTATTGCTCCCCTATTGAAGAAGCTGCTGCCGCAGGTTAGCCATTGGGTGGACTCTGGTGATGCCATTGCCCGTCGGGTGCAATGGCTGCTGGAGCAGGCCGGGGCAGATGGGGCTGGCCCCGAGTCTGTTTTGCCCGGGAAACCACTGGAGCAGGTCTTGTTCACTGGCTCGTTGCCAGATGGCCTGGAGCAGTTTCTGGCGGAGCGGGGGTTGCCGGTCGGCGACGTGCAGGGAAACTGGCTAGGATGATCCGGAAATTCAGAACGAAGAGGCCCGGGCCGGGACTTCTCCCAGGATCTTTTCAATGACCTCCCTGGGTCGCGCCGGGCCGTAATAGAATCCCTGTACCTGATGGCAGCCCAGGTTTTTCAGATAGGCCAGCTGCTCGTCGGTTTCGACGCCTTCGGCTACGATTTCCAGCCGCAGGCCATGGGCCATGGCAACTATAGCGTTGACGATGCAGGCCTCGTCGTCGCCGCTGCGGATACCCCTGACAAAGGACTGGTCGACTTTCAGGGTGTGGATGGGCAGGCGGTGGATGTAATTGAGTGAGGAGTATCCGGTGCCAAAGTCGTCGATAGCTATGCGGACATTCAGGCTGGCAAGCTCCCGCAGCTTCTGACTGATGTGCTCCAGATCTTTCATGATCACGTTTTCTGTGATTTCGATTTCCAGGTTGCCCGGCGGAAATTTGTGTTCGTGCAGTTGGTTCATCAGAGTACTGACAAAGCGTGGGTGCTCAACTTGCAGCGGTGACAGGTTGACGGCCAGCCGCAGGTCCGTATGGCCATCTCTGATCCACTGGCCGACGTCTCTGCAGGCAATTTCCAGAACCCGTTCGCTGAGGCGTCCAATCAGTTTGGTTTCTTCGGCCAGCGGCAGAAAGTCTCTGGGATACAGCAGACCCTGTTGCGGATGCTCCCAGCGAACCAGCGCTTCCACACCGACTATCCGATTGGTGGTAGAGCAGACCTGGGACTGGTAGAAAACCCGAAGCTCGTCGCGATCAAGAGCCAGCCGCAGGTCCCGTTCAAGGTTCAGCCGGTCGGCGGTATCGACGGACATGGCTTCAGAGAAGAATCGGTATCCGTCCTTGCCCCGTGCTTTGACGTGGTACATGGCGATGTCCGCATTCTGGATCAGCTGGTCCATCGAGTCGCCGGCTTCCGGGTAAGTTGCGATTCCGATACTGACACCCACAAACACTTCATGACTGCCGAGCTGGAAAGGCTCGCGCAGGGCTCTGATCAGTTTCTTCGAGATCTGGCGGGCATCTTCATGGTTGTTGATGGACGGCAGCAGCAGAGTGAACTCATCGCCTCCGAACCGTGAAAGGGTGTCGCCTTTGCGCAGACATTGTTCCAGGCGATGAGTAACCGCTTGCAACAGCCGGTCACCCATGGCGTGGCCGAGGGTGTCATTGATGACTTTAAAGCGATCGAGATCCAGGAACATCACCGCCAGTTTCTGATCGCTTCGGCGGGCGTGGGTGATGGCAAGGTCCAGGCGGTCCTGAAACAGAGCCCGGTTAGGTAGCCGTGTCAGCAAGTCGTGGTAGGCCTGGAAATTGATGAATGCTTCGGCTTCCTTGCGTTCGGTGACGTCTCGGGCCGTACCGTAGTAGCAGGCTTCACTGCGATTGCTGGCGCCGCTGCCACCCTGGGACCAGGTCTCGGCGTCGATCGGAAAGGCGGTAATTTCGAAGTGCCGGGTGGCTTTACGGCTGCCTCGGGTTTTCAGCCTGACTTCCAGCGTTCGCGGATTGTGGGCGGTTATATTCGGACCGGTGAGGGCATAGGTTCCCCGGGCTAAATCGCGGTTATCAAGAATATGGCGGAAATGGCGACCCAGCAGCTCAGATTGTTGGTAGCCCAACAGGCTTTCTACCTTACTGTTTACGAAGCAGAATTTACCCTGGTTATCCAGCATGAACACGATATCGGGGGAGCTGTTGACGATGTACCGGTGCAGCTCTTCGGATTTTTCCAACCGCATGCTGATGTGTTCATGGGCGCGAATGAGTGAGCGTTTGGCAAGAACGCTGTGCACGATTGCCAGCAGTTCCTCAGGGTCGAAAGGTTTGCGGATGTAGTCGAGCGCACCCCTGCGGAGGGCACGGCTGACCGCAGTAAACGAGCTCTCACCACTGACAACGATAACAGCGCAGTCCGGCTGGGATTTGGACAGTTTCTCCATGACACCAAAGCCGTCCACGTCGGGCATGCGGAGATCAAGCAGGGCAAGGTCGAACGGATGATCTGCGATCGTCCTGAGTGCTGCCCTGCCGCCTTCGGCTTCTGTGACGTCGTGACCTTGCTGTTTCAGCAGAGAAGAAAGGCTGGCCAGAAGCCTCGGGTCGTCGTCGACGACCAGAATCCTTGCAGCCTGCCGTTCTCCAGGAGTGCTATCGATGCCCGCAGGTGTCATGTCAGGTCGCTCGTTGTCTCTTCGTCAGTAGCTCATTCTTCATTGCTTTCTGCCATCGGGAACAGCACTTTGAATGCAGTCCCGGCACTTCCCGTGCGACAGTTGATGACGCCTTCCATGTCATCCACAAGTTGTTTCACCACGCTCAGACCCAACCCACCATGGCCACGGCCTTTCGTGCTTTTTACTGGCGAAAACAGGTGTTTACGTACCTCTGGTGGAAGCCCTTCTCCGTCATCGGACACTTCCAACTCCACCCAGGTTCGCCCACTCTGCCATACCGGCGCCACACTACGTATGGTGACCTCACCGCTGTCGCCAAGGCTCTCGGCCGCATTGCGTGCCAGGTTGATCACAATCTGCCGGATTATAGCTGCAGGTGCGGCAATGTCTGTCGGATCTTCGCACAGTTGTAAGCTCAAAGTCTTCCTTTCGTCACTGAACAGGCCACCCTCAAGCAGATCTCTTAGTAGCGTCAGTTCCCGGTTAAGATCGCAGTCCTGCGTTGACTCTCCTCCGGGCGGTTGCCAGCTTTTGCCAATCTGAAGCAGTAGGTCGCCGGCACGGTCCAGCTCCTCCCGGATAACGTCGAGCTGCTGATGCACCTCGGTGTCGTCCAGCAGGTGTCGCAGCTGGTAAATATACTGGCGAATGATAGTCAGAGGGTTGCTGACTTCGTGAACTTGACGACGGATGGCCTGTTGGGCCAGTTCATCGGTCATTTCGTGCTGCCTGTCGTCGGCAGTGGTCTGTATGTCGATCAGTGCCCGGGAGAGTTGCGTGCAAAAAATCTCGCCAATGTCTTTTGCATGCTCTGCGCCTCTGGAATCGGAACCTATGATGAAAACTCCGGCGCAGTGGTCTTGTCCGTGCACGGGCAGCGCGACCAGTGTGGGTGCGTGTAAAAGGTTCATCAACTGCCGGTCCAGTACGCTGGTTTCCCGGCCTTTCAGCGACAGAGCCTGCCCGGTGGTGTAGGACTCCGTTAACAGGCTTTTGGCTGAATTGGCGGAAACACTCAGGTCTGCAGCTTCCCCGTTGCTCGCGGAGTAAAGCGTCAACTCATTGTCGGCGCCACCAAAATAGAGCGAGGGCAGACCGGTAATCAATGTGAGGCTGGTCACGGTCGCGGCCAGGCATTGCTGAGTGCTGTTTTCCAGCGGCGCCAGGTCCATTGCCTGGATCGCCATGGCCTGTCGCAAGACTACCTGCTTGAGTTTTTCATGAGATGCCCGGGCATCGTAATCGTCTGACAGAGTAATACCCAGAGACGATGCAACACCGGCAACTTCCTGTTCAATGCGTCGGCTGATTTCGCGAGTCAGTTCTTCAGTCAGACCGAAAATAGTGCCGGCAGCGGCAATTCCGGCTGCGTCTGATTGGGCAAGCCGGGCAGCCAGGCTGATCAGCTTGACCAGATGCCCGGCGTCACGAATGTCTGCCGGCAATGCCTGTTGATGAAGCATTGCATCCGCAGCGATCGGTCCAAGCCCCCAATCGGTCACCAGTTTGGCGGCGATTTCTGACTGGTGGTCAAAGTAATACTGCCGGGCATCGCCCGGGGGTGTTTTTAGCGCAATTAGCTCACCCACGTTGTGCAGCATACCCAGCATGAACGCCTGATCCGGTTCCGAATAGCGTGTCAGGGTCGCCAGCGCCCTGGCGGTCAGGGCCGTGGTCAATGAATGCCGCCAGAACTCCCGCAGCTGTTGCCACTGATCAGCTGCCAGGTCAAAGAGTATCTGGCGCAGGGCGGCCGTCAGCACCAGAGTGCGGAATCTGTGGGTGCCCAGGCGTAGGAGGGCCTGGTCAATCGATTGGATCCGCGTGCAGGTGCCGTAAATGGACGAGTTGGCCAGTGCGAGGATGCGGGAAACCATCGCGGTATCGGCGCACACGATTTTACTGATGGTCCGATAACTTTCGTCCTGGTGACAGGCTTCTAATGCCCGAAGCGTTACGTCCGGCAAACTGGGGAGCTGGATGTCTGAAGCAATTTCCATAGACCTACCTGGGTTCGGGCCGTCTTACCCGACTATTGAATAGTAAGCAATCGATTTCAAGAGGAGTATTCATCAGGATGTGACGCGTGTAAACTTTTTTAGACGTATTTTGCTCACTTGATCCCATTCTGGGGATTTGCTTGCTGATCAAAAGGGACCTATGACAGACAGCACCCGGGCTCTGCAGCCTGAACTGCAACCCCGCACGCTCGCCATTACCGGTGGGAAGGGAGGCGTTGGTAAAACCTCTGTGGCGCTCAACCTGGCGCTGACCCTGGCGCGTGAAGGTTCGAAAGTGCTTTTGCTTGACGCGGATACCGATCTGGCCAACGTGAGTATCATGCTTGGGCGTTATCCCCAGCGTACGCTTGCCGATGTGCTCAACGGCTCCAGCTCGCTTCAGGACATCATCATGGTGGCCGACTACGGCCTTCATATTGTTCCGGGCGCGTCCGGCGTTGACCAGTGCGTTGATATGAAAGCCGATGCTAGCTTGCGGGTGCTCAAGGCGCTTTCCCAGCTCGAGAAACAGTACGATTATGTGATCACCGACACCGCGTCCGGGCTACAGCCGACTGGTATGCATATGATTGCGGCCGCAGAGCTTGCCTGTGTTGTGGTCACGCCGGACCCGGCTTCGCTGACCGATGCGTTTTCCCTGATCAAGTTGCTGGTCCGGCGCGGCTACCGGCGAACCCCGAGCATTCTGGTCAATATGGCCCAGGGTGCGAGTCAGGCCAGAACCGTTTTTCAGCGCCTTGACGGTGCGGCCCAAAGGCATCTCGGTATTTCTCTGCATTATCTGGGCGGGATATGGCGTGACGAGACCTTGCGCCAGTCGGTTCTGAACCAGCGACCCGTGGCGCTGCTGCCAGAGTCTGACCCTTCTTGCCGCCAGTTTCGCAGCCTGTCCGATATGCTGAACGTGCGCTTCCGCCAGATCACACCCAAAAAGGCCGGCGTTGCGGCCTACTGGTATCGGGTATCCGGTAAACGACCTTCGGCAGCGCCGCCGGCCGGAGCCGCGCCTGAGCCCGACGCGCCATCACAGCCGCAAGCGACACCTGACTCTGATATCCAGTCATGCCGGAAGATGATCAGTCGCCTCAGCGAGTTTATTGCCAACAGCGGCGATGAATCATTGCTGCTTTATGACGCGTTTAATCAGCTTTTTGCACTCTTAGGACGCACAATGAATGCGGAATCGGTGGACATTCTGCAGACCGGCCTGGCGTCATTACCGTGGGAAAAACTGGATGATCATCAGCGCCGCACATTTGCGACCCGACTCCGGCACCTGGCCTCGGAGCTAGAGCCAGGTGCCGTCGCTAAGGCGCCTGCTACCCAGGCTGATGACCCGCCAGCCACCGATACCGGAGTGGAACCCTATTATGATCGCGTGAGTTTTGGTGAACAGAGTCGGCTAATCAAAGCATTGAAAGAACAGCCCTCTGATGTCGCCCTGGATCAGCTGCTGCGGTTGCTCTCCGATTCAGGTGAAGATACGGGCTGACCAACAGCCGCGAGCGATCAGTTAAAACATCGGTAGAAAAACGTCATTTTATTAACGTGGTTTGTGGCGTAGGTTCGCTGGGTGTCAACACTCCGTCATAAGGTCGGTGTAAAACCTAGGCCTGGGGGAGTATAGCTGGGCATCCGATCACAGCTCGGGATGATGAGAAATGGCCTATAAAATGCAGTTCAGTCACTGCAACGGCATGTGTCTTCCTTTGCCGCGATGGGCACTAACATTTGGATGAGATGGAGATCTCGACATGGCGAATAAACAGACAGCAAGCGTAGATGTAGCCTCGGGTGTTCTGGAGCAGCTGAACGGCAAGCAGGTTCTGATAACCGGAACCAGCGGGTTTCTGGGAAAGGTGGTGCTGGAGAAGCTGATACGGACGGTTCCGGATATTGGCGGGATTCACTTGCTGATCCGTGCCAACAAGAGCCATGCAGACGCGCGCAGCCGCTTCCTTGACGAGATTGCCAGCTCATCTGTGTTTGACCGCCTGCGCCACGACGATAACGACGCTTTCGAGAAGTTCATTGAAACCCGTGTTCACTGCATCACCGGCGAGGTCACACAGCCGCGTTTTGGCCTTGATAACGCAGCGTTCAAGAATCTGGCTTGCACCATTGACGCATTGATCAACTCTGCGGCTAGCGTCAATTTCCGTGAAGAGCTGGATAAAGCTCTGCAGATTAACACCCTGTGCCTGCACAACGTGGCCGCACTGGCTGATCTTAATCCGGATATGGCAGTTGTTCAGGTATCCACCTGTTACGTCAATGGCAAGAACGCGGGTCAGGTCACTGAATCAGTGATGAAGCCGGCCGGTGAGACCATTCCTCGCAGTAACAACGGCTTCTACGAAATTGAAGAGCTTGTGCGCTTGTTGCAGGACAAGATCGCCGATGTCCGCGCACGCTACGCCGGCAAAATGCTGGAGAAAAAGCTGGTGGACCTGGGCATACGTGAGGCCAATCACTATGGCTGGAGCGACACCTATACCTTCACCAAGTGGCTGGGTGAGCAGCTTCTGATGAAAACGCTCTCCGGTCGGTCGCTGACAATCCTGCGTCCGTCGATTATCGAAAGTGCCCTGGAAGAACCTGTGCCGGGGTGGATTGAGGGAGTGAAAGTCGCCGACGCCATCATCCTGGCCTATGCCCGCGAAAAAGTGTCCCTGTTTCCGGGCAAGCGCAGCGGCATAATCGATGTTATACCGGTGGATCTGGTGGCCAATGGCATTATGCTGGCGCTGGCTGAAGCGTTCGCGGTGCCGGGGAAACGTCGTATTTACCAGTGCTGTAGCGGCAGTTCTAATCCGGTTTCGCTGGGCGAGTTCATTGACCATTTGATGGCAGAAGCAAAAGGCCACTACTCAGATTATCAGCAGTTGTTCTATCGCAAGCCTACCAAACCGTTTATAGCTGTGAATCGCCGGCTTTTCGATCTGGTGGTTGGCGGGCTTCGAGTGCCGCTATCCCTGGCGGAGCGCGCCCTGCGTCTGACGGGGCAGCGGCGCGAGTTAAAAATGTTGAAAAACCTGGACACCAGCCGGTCACTGGCAACCATTTTCGGTTTTTACACAGCGCCGGATTATATTTTCAGAAACGACTCGTTGCTCGCCCTCGCGTCACGAATGGGTGAGCTGGATCGTGGTTTGTTTCCCATTGATGCCCGCCGAATCGACTGGTCCCTGTACTTGCGCAAGATTCACATGAGCGGCCTGAACCGATACGCCCTGAAAGAGCGCAAGTTATACAGCCTCCGGTCTGCGAAGGCTCGCAAAAGAGCGGCTTGATGTTTCTCCTGGTGCTTGCCTGATTTTTACGCGGGCCGTGACCAAAACTATCGGCGCATTAGTACGTTAGTCTAATTCATTGTTCACTGGTGCGCGTGTTGAACTAGCTGCTTTCAGCTCTGGCGCCTTTGCGCCCGCACGCTTGAGCACCAGAATCATCAAAAACGATAACAGACTCTGATTCCAATGATAAAAGGGGAGCGCTATGACTGCTAAACATCTGTATCCGGTCAGCCCGGATATTGCCAAAAAGGCACTGGTCAACCAGGAACAGTACGAAGCAATGTACCGCCAGTCGGTGGACGACCCTGAAACCTTCTGGGGAGAGCATGGCAAGCGCATTGATTGGATCAAGCCGTACAGCAAGGTCAAAAATACCACATTCGATTACGACAAATTATCGATCAAGTGGTTTGAGGACGGTCAGTTGAATGCGTCGGCAAACTGCCTGGATCGACATCTTGAGACCCGGGGCGACAAAACCGCCATTATCTTCGAGGGCGATGACCCGGCCGACTCGCGGCACGTCACTTACCGCGAGCTCTATGAAGAAACCTGTAAGTTCGCCAACGTGCTCAAAAGCCAGGGTGTTAAAAAGGGCGACGTGGTCACGATTTATATGCCGATGGTGGTCGAAACAGGCGTTGCGATGCTGGCCTGCGCCCGCATTGGCGCGATCCACTCTGTGGTCTTCGGCGGCTTCTCACCAGAAGCACTGGGCGCAAGGATCGCCAACGGCAAATCCCGTTTTGTTGTTACGGCAGATGAGGGCGTTCGCGGTGGTCGCAAAATTCCTCTTAAAAAGAACGTGGACGCTGCGCTGACCAAAGAAGATGCGGCCAAAGTCGAAAAAGTGATTGTGGTCAAGCGCACCGGTGCAGAGATTCCGTGGAAGGACGGCCGTGATGAATACTATGACGATCTGATGAAAACGGCGTCCCCGGATTGCCCAGCGGAACCCATGAATGCGGAGGACCCGCTGTTCATGCTTTACACGTCCGGTTCCACTGGCGCGCCGAAAGGCGTGTTGCACACCACCGGTGGTTACATGGTCTATACCTCCATGACCCACGAGTATGTCTTTGATTATCATGAGGATGACGTTTACTGGTGCACCGCCGATTTCGGTTGGGTCACGGGGCACAGCTATATTCTCTACGGGCCGTTGGCGAACGGTGCAGTGACCGTTTTGTTCGAAGGTGTGCCCAACTATCCCGACACTTCGCGAATGGGGCAGGTAGTTGACAAGCACAAAGTCAATATTCTCTACACCGCGCCAACGGCCATTCGTGCACTGATGGCGGAAGGCGAGTCGTGCATGAATGGGACCAATCGCGACAGCCTGCGATTGTTGGGGTCCGTTGGTGAGCCTATCAACCCGGAAGCCTGGGAGTGGTACCATCGGGTTATCGGTAACAGCAAATGCCCGATTGTGGATACCTGGTGGCAGACGGAAACCGGCGGCATTCTGATTTCGCCCCTGCCGGGTGCCACGGACCTGAAGCCGGGCTCGGCAACCAAGCCGTTCTTTGGTGTGAAACCCGCGCTTGTCGATAACGAGGGCAATGTGCAAGAGGGCAAGTCAGAAGGCAATCTGGTGATTCTCGACAGCTGGCCCGGCCAGATGCGGACCATTTTTGGTGATCACGCAAGGTTCAAGCAGACCTATTTCAGCACTTACGCGGGCATGTACTTTACCGGTGACGGCGCCCGCCGTGATGAAGACGGCTATTACTGGATTACCGGCCGCGTGGATGACGTGCTGAACGTATCCGGTCATCGCCTTGGCACGGCCGAAGTGGAAAGTGCGCTGGTGGCCCACAGCAAAGTCGCCGAGGCAGCGGTTGTTGGCTATCCTCATGACATCAAGGGCCAGGGCATTTACGTGTATGTCACCCTGGTTCATGGCGTAGAGCCCTCGGACGAACTGAGACAGGAACTGGTTAAATGGGTAAGGCAGGAAATCGGCCCGATTGCATCGCCGGATGTGATTCAATGGGCGCCTGGGCTGCCGAAAACCCGTTCGGGTAAAATCATGCGGCGCATTCTGCGAAAGATCGCGTCCAACGAACACGACCAGCTTGGAGACACGTCAACGCTTGCCGACCCCGGCGTGGTTGACGATCTGATCAGTGGTCGTGAAAACTCTTAAGGAAACGCTGAATGACACAATCCATTATCGTCGCTGATGACCACCCCCTGTTTCGAGCAGCATTGAAGCAGGCGGTCAGTCAGGCGGTGCCTGATGCCGACACCGTGGAAGTCGATAGCATCAAGGCACTTCAGGCGGCGGTCGATTCCCATCCGGATGCAGATCTGGTTCTGCTTGATCTGAACATGCCGGGTGCTCATGGTTTCTCCGGGCTTGTCTTCATGCGAGGGCAATATCCGGGGCTGCCAGTGGTGGTTGTGTCTGGTTCAGAAGAAATGCAGGTGATGCGCCGGTCTATTGACTATGGCGCATCTGGCTTTATTCCGAAGTCCGCGCCCTTGCCAACCATCACGAAGGCGATTCAGGCAATACTGGAAGGGGACGTCTGGCTGCCGGACGGTGTGGCTGACAAGCTGGAGCGAATGCATTCTGACACGACCGATTTTTCCGAAAAACTTGCGTCGCTGACACCTCAGCAGTTCCGGGTGTTGGGTATGCTGGCGGAAGGCCTGCTGAACAAGCAGATAGCCTACGATCTGGACGTGTCAGAAGCCACGATAAAGGCCCATATTACCGCGGTATTTCGCAAGCTGGGCGTGCGCAATCGAACGCAGGCCGTGATTGCGATCCAGCAGATGGAAATTGATCCCTCGAACACGTCTCTGTCGGGAAGCTGATACTCAGCTTTTGCTGGCATACCCCAGCTTCTTATCCACCAGATTGAACAGTTCCTGACCTTTGTGCCAACGGTCCAGGTTGTCCAGGAACTGATCGGTCAGTGCCCGCTTCCAGCCGATGAAATCGCCACACATGTGCGCGGTCATGATCACATTTTCCATGGCCCAGAGTGGGTGGTCGGCGGGAAGCGGTTCCTCCTCGAACACATCCAGTGCTGCGCCGGCAATGTCGCCATTGTTGAGCGCCTTTACCAGGTCGTCAGTCTTGACCACCGGGCCGCGGCCGATGTTTATCAGGCGGGCGCTGGTCTTCATGGTTTTGAACGCGTCGGTGTTGAACAGGCCTTCAGTCTGTGGCGTCAGCGGTGCCGCAATCACCACGAAATCCGCCAGGCCCAGCTGGTCGGTCAAATCGTCATTGCCGTGTACCGCAATGAAGTCGTTGCTGGGTCGAGGTGTGCGGGCAATGCCGTGGGGCTGAAGTCCGACGGCTTTGCATAATCTGGCAATCTGCCCGCCGATGGAGCCCGCGCCCACAATCAGCACCCGCTGGCCTTCGGCCCGTTCGGTATCGCGGTGCTGCCATTTGTGCTCTGCCTGAAGCCTCAGGGATTTTGGAAAATCCTTGGCAAACATCAGAATGGTGCAAAGCACGTACTCGGCGATGGTGCGATCAAAAATGCCTCGGGCATTGGTCACGGTTACGTCACCGTCAATCAGCGCCGGAAACATCAGTGCGTCCACGCCGGCGCTGGTGGCATGGATCCATTCCAGTTTGTCAGCGGCAGGCCAGGCGGCGGCCAGTGCTTCCGTGCGGAAGTCGGTGACCATCATGACGTTGGTGCCAGGCAGGGTGTCGTTGAGGGTTGCCTCATCCCAGGCAAAGCGCACTTCGGCCCGGGCTTTCAATGCATCCATTCCCGGAGGCTCTTGCTCTCCCGGTGCTGTCAGGACGGTTACAACCGGCTTGGGTTTCTGAGTCATTTTTCCTCCGCTGTGAATGCAATCCGCATCAAGCTCACAGTCTGGTATGTCCCTATGCAGCGGTCAACCGGAAGGCGGCTCACAAAAGGGCTTTTAGCCAATGGTCGTAGGCGTCAGCAGCCCTTTTCTGCCGGGCTTTTGGCGGCATTGGCAATGTTTCGGTTTTTATCTCTTGTACGGCCTGGGCATACTGGCTAACCTACGGGTTGACTCATTATCTCACTCCCGTTCCAAGAGGTGTTTATGGCCGGAGCCGTCAACAAAGAAATCGATCAGGCGAAGCCGCGAAAGGTTAAGTACCGCAAGACCAAAGCAAGCTGGAACCCGGCCATGCAGGCGGTCCCGGTACCCGGAATTCGCCGGATGGTTAATTTGGCGGCTACTATGAAGGATGTGATTCATCTTTCGATCGGACAGCCAGACCTGCCGACACCGCCCCATGTGATTGAGGCTTACATCGACGCATTGAATGCGGGCCAGACCGGTTACACCATGGACGCGGGCCTGCCTGAATTGTTGGTGGCACTGCGGGATTACTACGGCAAGAAATACAATCGTAAGCTGACCCGGGACAACATTCTTGTCACCAGCGGGGCGACCGAGGCCATGTACCTGGCCATTTCGGCGACGTCAGCGCCCGGGCGCCAGTTTATCGTGACGGATCCGTCTTTCCTTCTTTATGCGCCTCTTATCCGCATGAATGGAGGTGAGGTCAAATTCGTTCCCACCCGCGCCGAGAATAACCATCAGCTCGATCCGGACGAAGTCATTCGGGCGATGGGTTCACGGACGTTTGCACTGATCCTGAATAATCCGAATAACCCCACCGGGGCGGTTTATCCGCGCAGCACGGTCGAGACCATTCTTGAGGAATGCGCCTATCGCGGCATTCAGGTATACGCCGATGAGGTGTATGACCATCTGATCTTTGATGACGATGATTTTGCCAGCGTGCTTAACTGCTCAATGGATCTGGACAACATCATGTGCATGAGCAGCTTTTCCAAGACCTATAGCATGGCGGGTCTGCGGATTGGTTGGGTGATTTCCAGCCAGGCGGCGATCAAGTCGCTGCGTCGTTTCCATATGTTCACCACCTCGGTGGCCAATACGCCCGCGCAGTTCGCGGGTGTCGCCGCTTTGACCGGTGACCAGCAGTGCGTTACCGATATGGTTGATATCTATCGCGAGCGCCGTGACAAAACCGTAGAGCTGATTGAACAGACACCTTACATGACTGGCTACAAGCCGGGCGGTGCGTTTTTCGCGTTCCCGGATCTGCCGCCTCATGTGGATGGGTCGGACGTTTGTCTGCGGCTGCTCAAGGAAACCGGTGTCTGTATGGTTCCGGGAGACGCATTCGGCGAAAGTTGCACAAATGCCGTCAGGATAAGTTTCTCCACTACCTGCGAGAAACTGGAAGAAGCGTTTGATCGCGTCATCCCCTGGATGGCGAAGCAGAATTTCTGACGATTATGTCAGCGCTTGATTCGGTCGTCGTTCAATGTCCGTACTGTTGGGAAATGCTGGATATCAGCGTGGACCCATCAGTATCGGATCAGGAATACGTTGAAGACTGTCAGGTCTGTTGTCAGCCTATCGTGGTTCACGTGGTTTTTGATGAAGACCTGGTTCCCACTGTTGATGTCTGGGCTGAAAATGACTGATCTATTTTATGGTTTAAAGCGCGCAACCTGTGTGCTCTTGCTCGCTGGCGTGACTGTCTTGAGTGGCTGCGCCAGCTTCTCGCCTTACTCGGTGTCTGAGGGGACGATTGAAGGTTATCTCCGGGACGCTGTGGCAGATTTTGACAGGCAACAACTGCAGAGCGGCTCGCCCCTTGGGTTGTCTCTGAGCAATGCAGACATCACTCTGGGCCCGGACGGGCGGGATGTCGCGGTCGTTGACCTGACCGGTCAGGTGTCGCTCAACGCGATGATGATGAAGCTGCCTGTGGATATCTCGCTCAAGATCGAGGGTGCGCCGGTGTACGACAGCCGGGAAAAAGCGATCTATCTTCGCAAGCTTAGATTGCTGGATAGCCGGATTGAGTCTTCGTTCTTCAAGGGTGACCTGAAACCGGTGACCGACAGCGTGATGGGGGTGGTTTCCGGGATGCTTGAAACCATGCCGGTCTACAGGCTGGATCAGGGCAACGCGACCCAGCGTATGTTCGGCATGGTGCCGCTGGATATCCGGGTGGCGCAGGGGCGCATTGAATTCATAATGGCCGAGTAATAACTACCCGGCTGTGTTCAACCTGTCACAGATAGCATCACCAATGTCGCGAGTGCCCCGACGACGGCCTGAATTTTCAGCCAGGTCGGCAGCCACAGCATTGTAGAGCGCATCACCGGCTGCCTTGATCGCCTCATTCTGACGTCCCAGCCAGTCCAGCATCCGGGCTGTGGTAAACAGCATGGCCGTGGGATCTGCCAGGCCCTCGCCGGCTATGTCCGGAGCGCTGCCGTGAGTGGGTTCGAACATGGAAGGCATGTCCGGGTCGTCGGGATTCAGGTTGCATGACGGGGCAACGCCCATGCCGCCAGACAGCACCGCCGCAAGATCAGTCAGTATGTCGCCCTGCAGGTTGCTGGCAACCACCACATCAAACGCCCAGGGTGCCTGGACAAACTTCATGCAGGCGGCGTCCACCAATTCATGATGGGTGGCCACATCCGGGTATTCACGGGCCATTTCCTCAAAAGCCTCGCTGTACATATCGCCCCAGTACCGTAACGCATTGCGCTTGGTAATGACGCAGACCTGGCTCTCGCAGGTTTTGCCATCCAGGGTTTTGAAGTGGCGCGTGGTGCCAGCGTCGGCGCGCTCTTTTGCGCGCTTCCGGGCCTGCTCGAAACCGTAGCGGATAATGCGGTCGGTTGCGCGACGGGTGAACACCTCCATCTGGGTTGCCACCTCGTCCGGTTTCCCTTTTCGCAGCCGCCCGCCCTGGCCGACGTACTCGCCCTCACTGTTTTCGCGAATCACCAACATGTCGATGTCTTTTGCGCGTTCGTCTGCAAGATATTGCCGGGCGCCAGGCAGCAAGCGGGCAGGGCGCTCGCAGACCCACTGGTCAAAGCCTTTGCGCATGTCCAGAAGCGGCGCCAGTGAAATGCTGTCTGGCAGTAAGTAGCGATGGGGGTCGGACACTGGGCCGGGATCGCCCAGAGCGCCCAGCAGAATGGCATCGTAGGCCTGGAGTTGCGCCAGCGCGTCGGCGGGCATCGATTCCCCGTGTTCCTGGTGCCAGGCGTGTGATGGCCAGGGCAGGTTGGTCCATTCCATTGCGAGGTTGTGCTGGGACTTCAGCAGTTCCAGGCAGCGCACGGCCTCGGCAACAACTTCTGGGCCTATGCCGTCGCCGGGTGTTACCGCAATGCGAACATTCTTCGCCATTTCTGCCACTCCTCAACAGTTCGCCGTTAGTAAAAATGATTATAGGGGCCAGTGTAGCTATGTGTTTCCGTCATGCCACAGGATTTTACAGATTCGGGATGTAACGCCCGATGTTTTATGACTATAGTTATCCAAGAAATGAGCCTTTTTAATTTGGCTCGTGATTAGAACAAGCGTGGAGTGGTTGTGGATATAGAACAAGTGCAGTTCCCCAAAACCCTTTTTGACGAATCCAGGTGTGAAGAGTGTGCCTGCGGCGCGGGGCTCGATTTTTCATTTACATTTGCGTTCCAACCGATCGTGGACTCGGCTACCAAGTCCGTCTACGCCTACGAGGCCCTGATTCGCGGTGCTGAAGGAGAAAGCGCCTGGAGCGTTCTATCCAAAGTGAATGAGAAGAATCGCTATTCGTTTGATCAGGTATGCCGCGTGAAAGCCGTGAAACTGGCAGCCAAGCTGAAAATGCAGGCTTTGCTCAGCATAAACTTCCTGCCAAATGCTGTTTACGAGGCGGAAACCTGTATCCGTACGACGCTGGCAGCGGCCAATACCTACAACTTTGATATCCGTAAGATTATTTTCGAGTTCATCGAAGACGAGGCATTCAAGTCACTGGATCATCTGGTCTCGATTATCAAGGCATACCAGGAAATGGGCTTCCAGACCGCGCTGGACGATTTTGGCGCCGGTTATTCCCGCTACGATCTGCTGATAGCGTCTCCGACGGATATTCTGAAGTTGGACATGGCGCTGATCAGAGACATCCATAAAATCCCGAACAAGCAGGCGATTGTGGCCGGGATTCTGGTCATGATGGAGCAGATTGGTGGTAAGGTTCTGGCAGAGGGCGTGGAAACGGAAGAAGAGTATTTCTGGCTCCGGTCCCAGGGCATTAACTTGTTTCAGGGCTATCTGTTTGCAAAGCCGGGCTTTGAGACGCTGCCGGATCCCTATTTCCCTGACTAGAGGTCCCACCGGAACCCATTAAGGAATTTCTTTTGCTTTATCGCGTGATTACGGTGGTTGGCGGGTTGATCTTTGTGGTCGCCCTCTATGGTCTGGTCTGGTTCTTCTGCAAGAAATTCCTGCAACGTCACGGCGTCACCAGTGAGGTGTCTGATCGCGCGACCGTGCTGGCCACCTGGACCTTCGCGGGCATCAGCGTTGGCCTTTTAATGATGGTGGCAGGGGCGTTCCTGCTGGGGCCCTGGGCATTTTATCGTACCCTTCGCGGCCAGGATGTGCCGGTATCTGATGGTGCCGCCATCTGGTGGGGCTTCGGTATTGTCAGCGCCTCATTGCTTATCACCGCCGCCGGGTTTGCCGGTTTTCTGAAATTGGTTGGCGCCTACTGATACCCCTAGGCGATTTGCCGAAGCTGGTCGCGGAACCAGATCAGCGCCGGCTCCCGCTCATAGGCCCGATGCCAGTAGAGGTGAACGTCTATCGCGGGCAAGTCTGCCGGCGGCGTGAGTATCGCGATATCCGATCGTTCGGCTATGATGCGCGCGTAAATCTCCGGCATAGTCAGTAACAAATCGGAACTTTCCACCACCCGGCACGCCGCGTAATAGTGCTGGCACCGCAGTCTTATTTCTCTCTGCACTCCAAACCTCGACAACTCGAAGTCCTCGATGCCTGGCCCTTCCGAGCGCGATGACACCAGAACGTGTTTTGCCTCGAGGTAGCGGTCCATGGTCAAGGTTCCCTGAGCCAGCGGGTGGTCCGCTCTGGCCAGAACCACCAGCCGATCCCGTCGCAGACGCTCGTGGGCTGTCTGATTGCTTACGGGGAGCAGAACATCCACGGCAAAATCCAGCTTTCCTGCCGCCAGCAGAGTTTCCATGTCCCGGCGGGGGATACGCTGGCTGCTGATTTCCAGCTCCGGGTAATCTTCCAGCCTCTGCATTAACTGGGGCAGAAAGGTCGACTCCAGAATGTCCCGCAGCGCCAGAGAGTAGGTTTTGCGCTGGCTGGCTGGGTCGAAGGCGTGAAATTGGTTCACCGCACCCTGAATCTGCGTCAGCCCCGGTCGCATGGATTCCAGAAATCGCCTCGCCAAAGGAGTGGGGACCATCTGGTTGCCCTGACGACTGAACAGCGGGTCGTCGAAGTGTTCCCGAAGGCGCGACAACGAATGGCTGACTGCCGGCTGGGTTAGATGCAGGGCCTTGGCTGCGCGGGTCAGGCTGCCCTCCCGGTAGATGGTGTCGAACACATGCAGCAGGTTCAGATCCAGCCGGTTAAGGGCCATTCCGGGTTCTCCTGTTAATAAGTGATGTTTATGTTGTTTGATAAGAAAAATTCAGTCGCGTAATAGTATAAGCGAACCTAGACTGTTTCCATAATGGTTACCCCCTTTGGTCAAAGCACGAGGACACCGCGATGGATTTTACGATTTCAGAAAAAGGCCGGGACTACCTGAAGCGCGTCAAAGCGTTTATGGAGAAAGAGATTTTCCCGATTGAGGAACAGTATCATCGCGAACTGATGGCTCAGGAAAACCGCTGGGTGGTGCTGCCCGTTATCAAGGAACTGAAAGCCAAGGCCAAAGCCGAAGGGCTCTGGAATCTGTTTTTTCCGGACGAGGAAAACGGCTGTGGCCTGTTGAACTCCGACTACGCACTGATTGCAGAAGAGACCGGCCGCAGCTTCATTGCGCCCGAAATTTTCAATTGCAATGCGCCGGATACCGGCAATATGGAAGTGCTGATTCACTACGGTTCTGATGCGCAGAAAGCCGAGTGGTTGCCCAAGCTTCAGAGTGCCGAAGTACGCTCCGCCTTTTGCATGACCGAGCCCGCGGTTGCCTCTTCTGACGCCACCAATATGGAAGCGACCGCGGTTGTTGATGGGGACGAGGTTGTCCTTAACGGGCGTAAGTGGTGGAGCACCGGCGTGGGTCACCCCGACTGCAAGGTTGCCATTTTCATGGGCCTGACTGACCCGGATGCGGATAAACACCGTCGCCACTCTATGGTGCTGGTGCCTCTTGACAGCCCGGGAGTCACGATCGAACGCATGCTGCCGGTGTTTGGCGCCTACGATGAGCCCTACGGCCATGGCGTGGTAGCGTTTGACAATGTTCGCTTGCCCAAGAGTGCCTTCATTGCCGGCCCCGGTCGCGGGTTTGAAATCGCTCAGGGTCGCCTCGGGCCAGGCCGTGTGCATCACTGCATGCGTGCCATCGGTGCCGCCGAGCGCACACTGGAGATGCTGATCAAACGGGCGACCACTCGTGAAGCCTTTGGCAAGCCGATTGCGAAGCTCGGCGGCAACCCGGACATTATTGCCCGTGCCCGTATGTCCATTGAGCAGGCGCGTCTGCTGACGTTGAAATGCGCCTGGGCACTGGATACCAAAGGTATTGCGGGTGCCATTCAGGAAGTGTCAATGATCAAGGCCGTCGTGCCCGAGATGTTGCAGACCATAGTCGACCAGGCTATCCAGATCCACGGGGGCGCGGGCGTCAGCGACGACGACTTTGCGCTGACTCAGCTGTTTGCCTATGCCCGCGTTCTGCGCCTGGCGGACGGCCCGGACGAGGTCCATCGCGCGACCGTCGCACGGCTGGAACTGCGTAAATACAAGGACTGAGACTGCAAAAGCGGTATCACAGGTTATCGTCCCCACCGGCTCCCGGGCCCGTGGGGCATTGTTTTTTACAGTTATCTGATAAAAAGTCATCTGATAAACAGGAATGATCATGAGCCAACGAGTATTCATTACCGGCGGTGCCAGCGGTCTTGGCAGAGCACTTGCGCTGCGTTACGCCAAAGAAGGGGCGAAAGTCTGCATCGGTGATATCAATCCGGAGCAGGGGGTTCTCGTCGAAAAGGAATTGACGGCAGCCGGTGGCGAAGGCTATTTCGTGGAATGTGATGTGCGCCGCCTGACCGACCTCGAGAAAATCTGCGAAGACCTCACCAACAGGTGGGGCGGTATTGACGTGGTGGTCAACAACGCTGGCGTGGCATCGGCCGGCTCTATTGAAGAGACCACCATGGCAGACTGGGAGTGGATCATGGACATCAACGTGCTGGGCGTTGTCCGCGGCTGCAAGGCGTTTACGCCGCAGTTCAAAAAGCAGGGCACCGGCGCCTTCGTGAACGTTGCCTCCATGGCCGGGTTGATGCTCGCGCCGCTTATGGACAGCTACAATGTATCCAAGGCGGGAGTCATTGCGTTGTCAGAGACCCTGTCCCAGGAACTGAGAGATTCCGGCATCCACGTTAGCTGCGTGTGTCCGGCGTTTTTCCAGACCAATCTGACCAACGGCATGCGCTCAGACATTCCGGGTATTCAGCAGAACATCAACAAGCTGATGAAGCGCTCCGGGATTACCGCTGAGGATGTGGCGGACGACGTGTTCCGGGCCGTCGAGAACGGTGATTTCTGGGTGCTGCCCCACGCCAAAGAGCGCCGTATGTGGGTGCTTAAACGCCATGCACCGAAGGCGTTTGACTGGTTGATGCACAAAGAAAGCAAACGCTGGATGAAAAAGATGGGCGGCAAAGCCTGAGCAATCACTTACTGACGTTTGTAAATCAGAGGAGAGCCGAATGACCCAGATTGACCAGGCCGTCGATATCCGCGAGGGCGAAGAGCTGGATGTTGCCGCCGTTGACCGCTTCATGAAGCAAGCCATCCCGGATCTTGAAGGTAGCCCCGAGTTCAAGCAATACCCCGGCGGCGCCTCAAATCTGACCTACCAGGTGGATTACGGCCCGCGGTCTTTTGTCCTTCGTCGGCCGCCCTTCGGCAAGATTGCGAAATCCGCCCACGACATGCTGCGTGAAGCCAAGGTGATGCGGGCGCTGAAGCCGGTCTATCCCTATGTGCCCAACATCATCGCTATTTGTGACGACCATGATGTACTGGGCTGCGATTTCTACGTGATGGAGCGTTTGAAAGGGATCATCTTGCGCCAGGACTTCCCGGAAGACTTGACATTAACCGAAGCAGACACCCGCAAGCTCTGCCTGAACGTGATCGACAAACTGGTAGACCTACATCAGGTTGATGCAAAAGGCGCCGGGCTGGATGAGCTTGGCAAAGGTGCCGGTTATGTCGAACGCCAGATTCGTGGTTGGAGCGACCGCTTCCGCAAAGCGAAAACCGACGACGTGGGTGATTTCGAGCAGGTGATGGGCTGGCTGAACGACAAAATGCCGGACGATATTGCCCAGGTGGTTATCCACAACGACTTCCGCTTCGACAACGTTGTGCTCAATTCCGACAACCCGTTTGAGGTAGTCGGTGTTCTGGACTGGGAGATGGCGACGATTGGCGACCCCCTGATGGACCTTGGCAACAGCCTGGCCTATTGGATCGAAGCGGATGATGAAGGCCCCTTTCAGATGCTGCGGCGCCAACCCACGCATCAGCCGGGCATGCTGACTCGGAAGGAAGTTGTCGCTTACTACGCTGAGAAATCCGGCATCAAGATCGACAACTTCGATTTCTATGAAATCTACGGGCTGTTTAGATTGGCGGTGATTGTTCAGCAGATTTACTACCGGTTCTACCACGGCCAGACCAAAGACAAGCGGTTTGCTGCTTTCGGCCACGCCGCCAATTATCTCGAAAAGCGCTGCCAGGGTCTGATCAAGGCGAGTGACCTTTAATGGCGACGATTTATCTGATTCGTCACGGTCAGGCAAGCTTCGGGCAGGAAAACTACGACCAGCTTTCGTCAAGAGGCTGGGAACAGGGCCGGGTGTTGGGCCGGTGGCTCAAGGGCAAAGTAGCGCCGGCGGCCGTGTTTGGCGGCAATATGGAGCGTCACCGGGAAACCGTTGAAGCCATCGCCGGGGGCTATGGCGATGACCTGCCCGATATGCAGGCTGTTGAGGGCTTCAACGAATTTGATCACACCCAGGTCGTTGAGCGGTTGCGTCCGGAATGGGCGGACCGCGAAACCATGGCCCGTGACCTGGCGGCATTGCCAAAACCGGCCAGTGCGTTTCAGCAGATATTTGAACAGGCCATGGGGCGCTGGGTCGGCGGAGAGCACGACAACGAATACGCCGAAACCTGGTCCGATTTCCGTGCCCGCGTGATCGGATCGATGGATGATCTGATCGAGTATGTGGACGGCGGCGATGTACTGGTGTCCACATCCGGCGGCCCGATCGCCGTCATTGCCCAGCACCTGCTGCAATTAAGCGACCGCAAGACCCTGGAAATGAACAGCGTGATTGCCAATTCCAGCGTGTCCCGGGTGCTGTATTCGGGCTCACGCCGTTCGCTGGCGGTGTTTAACAATTACAGTCATCTGGAGGCTGAAAATCCCGCCCTGGTGACCTTCCGATAACGCGTTTCTGAGGTGAAGAATGAGTAAAACCGACCTGTTTGATATGAGCGGAAAAGTCGCCCTGATTACCGGTGCCAGCCGTGGTATAGGCGAAAGTATCGCCCGCACACTGGCAGCCTACGGGGCCCATGTGATCGTCACTAGCCGCAAAATTGACGGCTGCGAGGCGGTGGCAAGCAGCATTCGCGATGACGGCGGAAGTGCCGAGGCCTATGCCTGCCATATCGGCGAAATGGACCAGATCGAAGACATCTGGAAGCATATTGAAACCACCCACGGCAAACTCGACGTGTTGGTAAACAACGCGGCGGCGAACCCTTACTTCGGGCCGATTGAAGACACCGATCTGGGCGCTTATCACAAGACCGTTGATGTGAATATTCGCGGTTACTTCTTTATGTGTGCCCGCGGTGCCCAGCTGATGAAGAAAGGTGGTGGCGGTTCCATCATCAATGTGGCGTCCGTCAATGGCGTGAACCCGGGGCATTACCAGGGTATTTATTCGGTGACCAAGGCAGCCGTGATTTCGATGACCCGCTCATTCGCCATGGAGCTTGGCCAGCAGAAAGTGCGGGTCAATGCGTTGCTACCAGGGCTGACTGACACCAAGTTCGCGAGCGCTTTGACCAGCAATGAGGCAATCAAGAAGCAGGCCATGGCTCATATCCCCATGAAGCGTGTGGCTGATCCGGATGAAATGGCGGGAACGGTGCTGTATTTGGCGTCAGGTGCTTCCAGCTACACCACGGGCACCTGTATTAATGTGGATGGCGGGTATCTGACCATCTGAGGCAGGGAAACTGACAATCCCGGCCTCTTCGCCATAACCGAAGAGGCCGGGTCTTTTGCAACATAGATTATCGGGTTTCGATATTGCCGTCTGCGTCTGAAATAACAATCTCAACGCGGCGGTTTTGCTGCCGGCCCGCATTGGTGTCGTTGCTGGCAACGGGATACTCTTCACCCAGGCCCTCAGTCACGACACGATCCCGGCTGATGCTCATGTTCATGAGGGCATTGCCTACGGCCCCCGCTCGCCTTTCCGACAGACCCTGGTTGTAAGAGGCTTCGCCAGTGCTGTCCGTGTATCCTTCAACGCGCACTCTCCGATTCTCATACTCGGTCAGGAACTGCGCCAGCCTCTGGACTGTGTCTTCGCCAGAGGGCTTCAGCTCTGCACGGTTGAGGTCGAACAGAACGTCACCCAGCGTTAGAACCATACCCCTGTCCGTTTGCTCAGCCTGCATCTCCCTCATTTCCTGCATCTGCCGACGAAGGTCCTCTGCTTCCCGACGGGCGGCTTCGGCTTCGCTGGACCGCATTTGCAGCTCCAGCGCCTTTCGACGAGCGTCAGCCGAATCAATTTGTTGCTGCAATTCGGCTCGCTTGCCCTGCTGGGCGGCAATTTGGGCATGCCGGTTGGCCAGATAGGCAACATGTTCGATCTGGACAGTCTCTTCGCCGCCTTCCAGCAGCATCTCCGCTCGGGCCTTACTGGCTTTGCTGGAGTCTCTGGCGAAGAGTTTCGATGTTCCCATTGATCTCTTCAACGGCCTGCTGCGCCTTCGCAGTGTCTGACCGAGCTCCTGCCAGTTGTGCATCCACCGATGCCTGCTCTAGAAGCCGGGCAGCCTGGCGGTAGTTTTCAGTTTCGATCAGCTCCTGGGCATCCGCGACTTTGTTCTGTGCCCGATTGAGAAGGACAGGTTCGAAATCGCGTGCATCCGACGACACGGCTTGCTGAATAGAAGACTCGGCTGCCTGAAGCTGATTGTCCGGCCGCTCAACGGAGCTGGCGCAACCACCAACAAAAACGGCGATGCCGAGAATGCCGGCAGCCCTATACATCGACTTATGATTGTTCATTCACTTTCTCCTTCCATTGAAAGGCAGGGTTCTGCGCTCTGCCAAGTTTGGCTCAAAACGCGATAGAAATATTCGATCAAGCTTGCGGGCTAGTCTAGCAGGCAGTTTCGGTCAGAACATGACGGAATGGACATCTTGCAAAATCGGATTTTGGCAAAAAGGCGAATGTTCGATCGTTTTTACCCAGCCCGCGCCTGTTACCGGTCGTCAGTGCAGGCCAGGGTGTTGAAATCGCTCCTCAGCGAAGCGGCCTGCTCAAGCAGGTAGTCGAGTTGTTGCGGATCCGCCTGCGCGAGCAGACTCGTCATCAGGTCCGCCATTGCCGGACGGCTCTCGGCCATCATCTGCTGATACCGTGAACCGCGCACCTGGTCGTTGTTGTCAATCAGGTGATCGACTGTGTCCGGAAAGGTGCTGCTGCTCCGGTCATCCAGTGATGCCAGCAGGGCCTCTTGCCAGTTCCGGCGACCTTCCAGCCAGATTTCCGTCTGGCGACCACGATCGTCGGACCATCGCTGAACCGTCTCGGTTTGAGCGTCATTCAAAGATCCCATCCAGCGCTCGACCCTCTCGGCCGTTCGTTTTGCGCGGGCTGCCCGGGTCTGCTCCGGCTCTTCTGCCAGAAATTCATCTTCCAGGGCTACCTGGCTTTCTTCCATATTGGCTGCCAGGGCGCCGACCTGGTCATCGCTCAGGCTCGAGAGAAGACGCGTCGCTGTTGGCTTCGCTTTCTCGACCAGAGGAGGAAAAAAAGAAAAAAGCTGTTCTTGGTGATAGACCACTCTGGCCCGTGCCAGATTGTCGGATCGGACGTCTTGTTTCAGTTCGGTCAGCCATTCGGAATAACGGGGAAGTTCCTTACTGCAATGCCAATCCCGCAGCGCCAGAACGTCTTTTTCGAGTTGTGCTTCCTGTTCGCTGGTCATCGGTATGTAGTCGTCCACCCACCAGACAATGCCCCAGTCAGCATATTGGTAGGCGAGTTTGGTAGAGCTGCAACCAGCGATAAGAAACAGTGTCACTGTGAGCAATACTGCAGTTCTGATACCGCTCAATCCCTTGCGAGTCCGAGGTTTCATAAGTCATCCGACCAGAAATAAGGTTTCATGCATGCTTGGACCAGACACAATACGCATCCGGTCAAAGCGGTTATACGGCTGGCCCGAGCATGTAGATGGGGTTTATGAAAAGCAATCAGCGGTCGCCTCGATTTCAGGTGATCACCGTTCCGGAGGTATTACTGAATAGAAATAACAGGATTGGTACTGATTGCCTTTGACAGTGAGGTTCCCGTCGGCGGCCGGAAATGCAGGGAATAAAGGATACGGTCGAGCACGGCCTGACCATTCCACGCTGGGTCATTATTGACCATGCCCACTACGGCCCAGGTGTTGTTGTTGTCGTCGCGGGTAAAGCCGGCGATCGAGCGCACGTCCTGAAGGTAACCGGTTTTGATGCGGCCCTTGCCGTCCATACCGGTATTGCGAAGTCTGCGGGCCATGGTTCCATCCAGACCAATCAGCGGCAGTGAGGCCATCAAATCCGCTGAAAAGGGGCTGTTCCAGGCCCGCTGGAGAATCTGGGCGCCTTGGCGCGCCGTGATACGACCCTCGCGAGTCAATCCAGCTCCATTTTCAATAACCAGTCCTGCGGTATTGATTTCCTGGCTCTCCAGCCACTCGGTGATCGTGCGAATGCCGGCCAGCCGGTCGTCTGTGTCGCCATCGATACGGTTTGCCGCGCCGATAGACAACAGTAATTGCCGCGCCATCACATTGCTGCTCCACTTGTTGATATCCCGCACCATAGAAGCAAGGTCAGGCGAGGTGGTGCTCAGCAGCAATCGGGCATCGTCTGGTGTGGCGCCCAGACGGTTGCCGCCGGCCAACCCGATATTCATGTCTGCAAGCAGCGAGCGGATCATCGACGCCGTGTATTTTTCATGCGGCAACAAAGACAGGTAGGCCAATGTTCGACAGCCGGTCGGCAGTTCGCCATTGACCTGAACCGTAACCCGGCCATCATCGTGAAACACCGGCTGCCACTCGAAGTACCGCCTTGCAGGGCAGGGGCCCTCGGCGCTGGAGGTTACCCGGTTATCGATGACAACTTCGTTGAGGGCAGGTGTGCTCCAGGCCTGGGTGCCGCGCTCATCCGAACGCACCTGGAACTGAATCAGGTTCAGGTTACTAAGGTAGGGTGAAGGCTGCACCAGAAAAGGCGCATGGGGGTTGTCACCGTTATCCTCGAACACGGACGGTTCCCCGGCCAGCCTGAATACATCGCCATCAAGGACCAGGTCGCCGGTAATCCGCGCGATCCCGATGCCGCGCAGTTCGCCGAGTAGGGTCCACAAACGCTCAATGGTCAGTTTCGGGTCACCGCCCATTTCAACGTACAGATTGCCGTTCAGGGTATCGCCCTGCAGGGAACCGTCGGTCAGGAAGCGCGTTTCCCAGTGGTAACTGGGGCCAAGGAGTTCCAGCGCCGCAAAGGTAGTCACCAGCTTCATAATGGAACCGGGGCTCATCAGTTCGTCGGCATTGATGTACTGCTCAATCCCGGGGCCGTCCAGCGGAATGGCGGCCATGCTGAGGGCTTCTTCGCTGTTGAGCGACCGGGCGGCATAGTCGCGCATCTGGTTGTTCCATGTCTGTACAGGTCTGTCCATGGAGGCTGGCTGGTCGCTGGCCTGAACGGGAAGCACCATAAAAACGGCCACTACCACTGAAATACCGGCCACCAAGGCCTTCACGGGCAGCTTTCCGGCGAAGCGCTTAAGCTTCCCGAAACCTGGGTCTGCCGGTGCGGTGGTAATTGGGGCCATGATGTGCTTGTCCGATAAATCCGTGTACGTGAACAATAGCTCATATTGTTCCAGTGTACTATGTGAATTGGCTCTACATGACGTTAAAAAATGCCAGTAGTCACCTTGTTTATATTGCGGTTTCGTTACTATATGTTAAAGGGATTGTTCCGGCACCTCAGACGGTCTGATTGCTTGCTGGAGAGGTCGTGCATCGAAGGAGATAAGGCTATGGCGCTGGACAGACGTCGATTTTTAATGGGGGCCGGGTTGGTCGGCCTTGCGCTTCAATCGCCCCTTTTATTTGCAGGTTCGTCCTCCGGGGCGGAATCCTTGGCCATCAGCCGCAGAATTCCCGGAACCAATGAGGCCATCCCCGCCATTGGTATGGGCACCTGGATTACCTTCAATGTGGGCGGTGACCCAACGTTGGTCGAGCAGCGGACCCGGGTGCTCAAAACGTTTTTTGAGCTTGGCGGTACGGTGGTGGATGGGTCTCCCATGTACGGCACTGCGGCAGATGTAATGGGTGAGGCCCTGACGGCGCTCGATGCGGAAGATCGCTTGTTCGCGGCGACCAAGATCTGGACCGGTGACGAGTCCGCAACCCGTGATGAGGCCGCCCGATCCGGCCGCAGATGGGGCGTGGACCGGTTCGACCTGCTGCAAGTGCATAATCTGCGCGGCTGGCAAGGGCACCTGGAAACGCTGAAGGCGATGAAACCGGAAGGCGAGGTGCGTTACATCGGGATTACAACCTCCCACGGGCGAAGACACCGTGAATTCGAACAAATCATGGAGCGCGAGCCGATTGATTTTGTTCAACTGACCTACAACGTTCTGGATCGGGAAGCGGAACAGCGGTTGCTGCCGCTGGCCAGGGAAAAGGGCATCGGGGTGATCGTGAACCGGCCGTTTCAGGGTGGGTCGCTGTTCCGGCGTTTTCAGGCCGAGTCGTTGCCGGGCTGGGCTGGCGACGCCGGGGTAAAGAACTGGTCCGAATTCTTCCTGAAATACATTATTTCCCACCCGGCGGTTACCTGTGCCATTCCGGCAACCAGCAAAGTGGACCATATGAGAGAGAACATGGGTGCGCTCTACGGTGATTTGCCAAGCCCCGGTCAGCGTCAGCAGATGGCGGATTACGTGGGGTCGTTGTGACCGGCTCCGACTGGCTGAGTTACTCTCTGCAGGATTTCATTATGTTCGGGCCGCAGGTGTTTTTGCGGCTGTTCATGCGGTTAAACCAGGATATCTGGCCGTGGACGCTTGTCGCCGTCCTGCTGGGTTTGCTGGTTCCGTTCTGTCTGGTCAGCCACAAACGACGTTTAAGGCGCCTCGCCCTGGGGCTGATTGCCTTGAGCTGGATCGTGAGCGGCTATGGATTTCTGGTCGGGTATTTCGGGCCGGTCAACTGGCCTGCCGGCGTGTTTGGCTGGGCATTCGTCTTGCAGGGGAGCGTGTTCGGGCTGATGACCGTTGCAGGTGTGGCTGACCATCCGGAGCCGTTCCATGAGCCGTCCCATGAGCCGGACAATGGTCAATACCGAAAAGCGTCGCGTGGACTGGTCGTGTGCTGGATTGTCGCCTGTCTGGTCTTGCCCTGGTTGCCGGTTGCAGAGTCCGGAGTCTGGCAGGCACTGGCCCTTTTTGGCCTTACGCCCTGGACAACCGCGGCCATCAGCATGCTGGCGATCAGCGTCTTACGCGGGCCCTGGCGCTGGTTCTATCTGACCCTACCGGTTCTGTGGGTTGTGTTCAGCGCGGCCACGTTCTGGGTGCTGCAAACTCTCTGGTTGCTGGCTTTCCCGGTGGCCACACTGGTCTTCGCCGCGCTGGGTTTCTGGCTCAGTCCCAGGCGGGCGCAAAGCCCGGATTAGCAATCCGCTGGTTGCGGTCCAGTCCGTCAATTCGTGTTATTTCTTCTGCACTCAATTCTACATCCAGCGCCTCCAGGTTGGCCTTCTGGTGAGTGGCCCGGGTGGACGAGGGGATGACCACAACGCCCTTTGAGGCAACCCATGCCAGTGCCACCTGGGCGGGAGTGAGATTGCGCGCCTCAGCAATGTTGATCAGGGTTTCATCGTCCATCACTTTGCCAACCGCCAGGGGCATATAGCCGGTGACGGTCATGCCGAGTTTTAGCGCGTGCTCGATTATTTTGCGATTGGCCAGAAACGGGTGCACTTCCACCTGATTGGTGAGGATGGCGCCTTCACCCAGGATGCTGACGGCCTGATCCATCTGGGCGCAGGTGAAGTTGGATACGCCAATGTGGGTGGTGAGTCCCTCGCGCTGTGCGTCTTTCAGGGCACCAAGATGTTCTTCCATCGGCACCTGGTCGTCCGGCGAAGGCCAGTGAATCAGCGTCAGGTCCACGTGATCGGTTTTCAGCCGGGCCAGGCTGTCATGCAAGCTGTTGATCAGGTCGTTCTTTTCAAGCTGATCGTGCCATATTTTGGTGGTCAGGAAAATTTCGCGGCGGGGAATGCCGCTGGAGGTGATGCCGTCCCCGACTTCGGATTCGTTTTCATACATCTGGGCCGTATCAATGTGGCGATAGCCAAGCGAAAGCGCGCTTTTGACTGCGTCTCTGGCATCGTTGCCTTTCAGGCGAAAGGTACCCATACCAATTCGGGGAAGTGCAGTGTCTGTCATATTGGTCTCCTCTTGAAGCCGACTGTGTCAATCGTCTGATAATGCCTAGGTGGATTCGCCTGACTGGTTCTTCAAGTGGCGCGCCGGTATTATACGGCCCGTCGACTTCTCCAGCCTGGAATTAAGGTGAATCCATGATGACCGGTCACTGCCTTTGCGGCAGCGTAAGCTTTGAATACGATGGCCCGCTGGGGCCAGTGGCACTGTGCCATTGCAGCCAGTGCCGCCGCGCTCACGGCAGCGCATTTTCCGCCAGTGCGCCGGTGCAGAAGGTTCGTTTTCGTTGGGTTGCCGGCGAGCAGAGCATCCGCGAGTACGAGTCCCGGCCCGGAAAATATCGGGCGTTCTGCGCCAACTGCGGCAGTCAGCTTTACAGCCGGGTAGATGCCATACCCGGCATTCTTCGGCTGCGGGTAGGGGTCATTAATGAACCCCTGGGAAAGGGGCCCGCGCAGCATGTGTTCGTTGACTCAAAGTCCGACTGGTTCGAGATTACCGACCCCATTCCCCAGTTTGAAAAAACCGAGCGGACCAACGACCCGAACTGAGTGGCCGAAGGTCCGTGTGGTGCTCTGCTCAGTCAGCAGGTACCACTCGATATACCTTGCCATTACTGGCGTCGGTCAGCAGCCAGAGAGCGCCATCCGGCCCCATACGCACGTCGCGGATGCGTTCACCAAGGTCCAGCAGCAGGTCTTCCTCCTCAACGACCTTGTTACCGTCAAATCTCAGGCGGACCAGCTTTTGCAGTTTCAGTGCCCCGACAAACAGGTCCCCCTGCCAGGCCGGGAAAAGGTCGCCGTTGTAGAACGCCATGCCCGAGGGGGCAATGGATGGGTCCCAATAGTGCAGCGGGTCGGTGACACCGTCCATCGTCGTTTTGTCAGAAATCGAGAAACCGCTGTAGGCAACACCATAGGTGACTTTCGGCCATCCGTAGTCATTGCCGGCTTGAATAATGTTGACCTCATCGCCGCCGCGGGGCCCATGTTCGTGGGTCCAGATTTCCCCGGTGTCGGGGTGTCGGGTCATTCCTTGAATGTTGCGGTTGCCATAGGTGAAAAACGTATCGTTAACGCGGCCGTTGCCGAGAAACGGGTTACCTGGGGCAGGTTTGCCGTTCACGGTGATACGGTGCACGCCGCCCGCATCATCGTCGGTCATCTGAGCCCGGTCTTTTTCCCCACGATCGCCCACCGATACGTACAGGTCACCCTGCGAATCGAATTCCATCCGTCCTGCAAAGTGGCGGGATGTGTTGCTGCGAGGAAGGGCTTCAAAAATCACCTTCACGTCCGTGAGTTGTTCCCCGTCGAATTTTGCTCGGGCTACACGGGTGGTCATGCCCTCTCCGCTCTTGGCGTGAGCGAAGCTCAGAAACAGCAATCGGTTATCGGCGAACTCCGGGTGCAACACTATGTCCAGAAGCCCGCCCTGGCCGGCGACCACCAGGTCCGGAACGCCGGAAACAGGCTCGGACTGCAGTTCACCGTCCTCGATCAGACGTAACCGACCCGCCCGTTCAGTGACCAATTGCGAACCGTCCGGAAGAAACGCAAGGCTCCAGGGATGCTCCAGGCCCGTAGCGACGGTATTGAGCTGGAAGTTTGCACGGTCGGAAGAAAATGACTCCGCTGCAAATGCAGGCGGGGCAAAAATTAGGGTGGCTGCTACGGTGGTGAGGGTGGTGAGGGTGGCGGCAAGTCCTGATACCCGGATCAGTCGGCCCATGATCGTTTCTCCACTTTCAGGTTTAGAAGCAGTGCTTTCACACAGCTGAGTGAACATTACGTCCGGTTAGCACAATTGTATGACACAACAAAGCCACCTTGGTTCGGTGGCTTTCCGCGACAGACACCCATAGCCCTCAGAACTCGTAACTGAGTGGGCCAACAATAGTGCGACCAGCACCTACAAAGCAATCATCTGCTCAGGCGGCGCCTCCAGAGTCAAGGAGCCTTGCTCGTGCTGCCATTGGCAACTATTTCGCCGGGCGAGCACTTTCAGAAGTCTGGATTTACCCGACCCGTTGTGGCCAGTCAGGGCGGTGGCGTCGAAAAAGTCAGACATGCAGGCTCTAGAGCCTCACAGCTGTCCGGTCTGAACTCGCCACTGGGCGGCGTAGGGGCCGGCGTTTTTGAGGAGATCGCCGTGGACTCCGGACTCTACCACCTGACCCTTCTCGATAACGGCAATGGTATCAGCGTCGACAATGGTTGAAAGCCGATGGGCAATCATGATCACTGTGCGGTTGTGACCAATTCGCTTCAGGGATCGCTGAATGGCCGCTTCGGTCTCGTTATCGACGGCGCTGGTGGCTTCGTCCAGCACCAGAATGGGTGGGTCTTTCAGCAATGCCCGCGCCAGAGACAAGCGCTGGCGCTGGCCGCCGGAAAGCCGGACCCCACGCTCGCCCACTGCGGTGGCAAGCCCCTCGGGGAGCGCTTCGATGAAACCCCAGGCTTCTGCCGTTTTTGCCGCGTTCATAATTTCGGAATCGGTGGCGTCCGGTTTGCCATAGGCCAGGTTCTCCCGGATGCTGCTCTCGAACAGGTAGACATCCTGGCTCACCAGCCCGATAGAACTGCGCAGGGAGTTGAGTGTGAGATCTCTGATTGGTTGACCGTCGATCCGGATGTCGCCCTCGCTCGGGTCGTAAAACCGGAGCAACAGCTTGACCAGGGTTGATTTGCCAGAGCCGGTGGCACCGACCAGCGCCAGCGTGTTGCCAGCCGGAATATGCAGGCTGATGTCCGTTACGCCAGCGCCGCTGGAGGCATAGTGAAAGCTCACGTGATTCAGTTCCACATCGCCTTTTACCGGCCCCTGCAGAGCCTTCCCGCCTTCGTCCCGAACATGCACGGGCTCGGCAAGCAAATCCAGAATGCGCCGGGTGCTGGCCATCGCCCGTTCGAACAGGTCGATGACCTCCGCGAGACCGGTCAGCGGCCACAGCAGCCGCTGGGTCAGAAAGACCAGTACGCCATATGCTCCCACGTTCAGATTGCCTTCAAGTGCCATCATGCCGCCGACAGTAAAGGTAGCCAGAAAGCCGGCCAGAATGGCCATGCGAATAATGGGAATAAACGCGGAACTGATACGAATGGCCTGCCGGTTGGCTTCTACATAGGCTTCGCTGCTTTCTTTCAATCGCGCGGCTTCGCGATGCTCGGCCGTAAAACTCTTGATGGTGGCAATGCCGCCCAGGTTGTTGGCCAGGCGGCTGGAAAGGTCACCGACTTTTTCCCGCACATCGGCATAAAGCGGACCGGCCTTGCGCTGGAAATAAAACGCACCCCAGATAATCAGTGGAATGGGCGTAAAGGCGAGGAGCGCAATCAAAGGCGACAGGACAAAGAAAACGGCGCCGACAGCCACCACTGTAACGACCACCTGAATCATGGCGTTGGCGCCGCCGTCGAGGAACCGCTCCAGCTGGTTCACGTCATCGTTCATAGTTGCCACAAGCTGGCCTGAACTGCGGGCCTCGAAGAAGCTCATGTCCAGCCGCTGGGCATGCTCGTAGGCATCCTGCCGCAAATCGGATTGCAGCCGCTGAGCCAAGTTGCGCCAGAGGATCTGGAACAGGTATTCGAACACGGATTCGCCCGCCCAGATGAAGAAGGTGAGCACGGCCAGAATGGTGATCTGTTGTTGAGCGGTTTCAAAACCCAGTCCGGCGACAAAGCTCTCTTCCTGGTTAACGACCACGTCAATGGCAACACCAATGAGAATTTCCGGGGCAATGTCGAACAGCTTGTTAATGACAGAGCAGGTGGAAGCCGCAATGATTTGCCGGCGATAACCGCGGGCATACCTGAGCAGTCGGGCAAGGGCAGAGAAACTGGAAGTCTGAGACATGCTGGGGCCTTCGATCGACAAAAAGAATCAGGTTTTTTGATGGCGCTGCAGCCAACGGTCCAGTTTGTTGGCAAATTCCTTGCGGTCGGTCTGGCCAAACGGCGCCGGGCCACCGGTGACCTGCCCGGCGTCTCGCATCTCTTCCATAAAGTTCCGCATGGCAAGGCGCTGGCGGATGTTCTCCTTGGTAAAGGCCTGGCCACGGGGGTTGAAAACGTCTGCACCTTTTTCGATGGCTTCAGCCGCGAGGGGAATATCCTGGGTGATGACCAGGTCGCCTTCGTGCATCTGATCGATGATTTCGTTGTCGGCAACGTCAAAGCCCTGCGGAACCTGGCGGCGTTTGATGTAGGGACTCGGTGGCAAGTTGATGATGTGATTTGCGATAAAGGTTGTCTCGACTTGCCAGCGGGCGGCCGCACGGCAGAGTATTTCACGAATTGGTACGGGGCAGGCGTCGGCATCGACCCAGATTGGCATGGTTGGCTCCTTTACGCGGCGAATCCCGGGCAGTTTACCTCGGGTTGTTGTGAGCCTGGTAATTGGATTCCACGTATCTTTTTATAGCCTGATTTCCTGGCGCGCCTCCGCTACGGGAAAAGGTTTTTTAAAAAGCGAGGACCTTTATGAAAAATCGACTGATTTCGGCGGCGTTTCTGGTTGTTCTGATGAGCGCGATCCTGATGGCACCCCATTTTGCCAGAGCCGACGAGTCGGTTGCCTGGCAGGCGCTTCGAGACGGCGAGGCGGTGTTGATGCTGCGTCACGCCCTGGCACCGGGCACCGGAGACCCTGCCAACTTCAAACTCGGCGATTGCCGTACCCAGCGCAATCTGAGCAATACCGGCCGGGATCAGGCCCGAGCCTGGAAGCCTCTGCTTGCCGGTCATGGTATCAACCAGGCTCGGGTGTTCAGCAGCCAGTGGTGTCGGTGTATGGACACGGCCACAGAAATGGATGTGGGCGAGGTGACGGAGTGGCCCTCTTTGAATTCATTTTTCCGCAACCGCAGTTATGAGCCTGAGCAGACCAGAGAGACGATTGAGCGGGTTAACGGGCTTGAGAAGGGGTTTCCCGCGGTTCTGGTCTCGCACCAAGTCAATGTGACGGCAATTTCGGGGATTTTCCCATCCTCGAACGAGGGCGTCATTCTTGCCCTGCCGCTGTCCCAATCCCCCGAAATCCTGGCGCGGGTTACGCCCTGAATCTTACGGCCGGCCAACGGGTCAGCCTGGCTGAAGTGCTGTACTTTGCCAGGTGGTCTGGTGACTCAGGTCCATATATTTCTGCATTACCAACAATGCCGTGATGCATTCAATTCGCTCGTCTCGAAAACGAGCTGCATGTTCCTGGGCGTTGGCAATAATGGCTTCCGCCTCTGCCGGGTGGGCCGAGTAATACTCTACCTTTTCTGCCAGATTCGAATGATCCTCTGCCAGTTCCACGTAGTGGTAGCCGGGAACCAGTGATCCCTCCATAAACCATGTCTCGAATGTCGGCCGACGCATCATGCAAAGGGAGTTGGATGCCATGATCCACTTCAGGTTGGTGGCCACGTCTATGCCTTCGACACTGACCACGAACTGATACTCAAGCTGGTCTTCGATGCTCATGAAGTCTTTGTGATATGGCTGTTTTTCCGGCTCTTTGTGACGGGTGCAGCCGATATCGCAAAACGGGTGGCCAGCAAAGCGGGAGGCGAATTTGATGCGATGGGAACGATTGGACTTTCCGCGCCATACGGCCATGGGTTTCTTGTCGGCGAACGCGAGTCGGTCAGTCACAAAATGGTAGTGGCGGATGGTATTCAATTTCAGCAGTACTGAGTTCCGGTTGCTGCTGTCCCGGCGGACAGGGCGACTTTTTACGAATCTGGGTTGATCGGGTACGGCCGTGACGTCTCCAAACTGATAATCCACTTTGCGATTGCCGGGAAAGCAGCGGATCAGGCGGCTGAAGTCGATGCAGTAGGCTGTGCTTTTACCGGAAAACCGGAAATCCCCGGTGGTTTCCGCGCTTTCCGACGGCGTGAACGGCTGGTTCAGCCGATTATAGTAGGCCGCTCGTTGTTGAATTTCGCTCCGCCTCTCGGCGGTGAACTGCTGGAATGTTTCCATCAGTACTTTGCGCCGGTTTTGCCAAAACATCCGGGGCAAAAGGCAGCGGAGTGCATGTTGCAGATAAACGGTCAGCTTGTGTGCAGATTTAGCGGTCATTCCGGCAAACGTCCTCTTGTTCGGATGACTGGAGTCATATCCGAACAATGGCGTCTGCAGGTTACACCCGGATGTCAGTGCGATGACGTTTTGACGTTCACAGCGTGCGCTACCCAGAGCGTCAAAATAGGTCGATTACTGCGTGGCTGCTGCCTGGATCTGCTGCTGCAGCTCGCGAGTCAGGGCAGGTTCCAGCTTCAGGGCGTTGGCAAGCTGTTCAAGCCAGGCTCTTTCCATGGGGTTCTGGTCGTCGATCATGACGGCGCTGACGACGTAGATTCCCCGGCTGGCTTGCGGGGAATCGGCACTTCGGGCCAAAGCTTCGGCATCCAGCGGGGCGTCGAACTGCTTCTGGATCCAGGCGTTAAGTTCATCATCCGGGCCGAGCTTTTCGATTTCCTGGGTCAGAAGGGCGCGTTCGTTGCTGTCTATGTGGCCGTCAGCCCGGGCGGCCATGATCATGGCCTGCAGGATTTCCAATCCGCGTTGTTCCTGTTGCTGGCCCTGAAGCTGCTCGATCGGCTGGCCTTGCTGCTGTGGCTGGGATGCTGCAGTGCCCTGATTGGCGCCCTGATTGCCGTCCTGATAACTCTGGTAGGCTTTCCACGCCAGCACACCGACGCCCGCCAGCGCGCCATACTTAAGGGCTGTTCCACCCATTTTGCGACCGCGCTTGGAGCCAACCATCAGGCCGAGAGCGCCGCCGCCGAATAGACTTTTCACGTCAATACCGGAGCCTGACCCTCCGCTGCCTTTCAGCTGGCTGCCGACACTGTTCATCATTTTGTTGACGTCGAACCCGCTCCCGCCGGACTTGCTGCCTTGCGCCTGTTTCATTACCTGATTCAACACTGACATTACGTTCATTTTTAACTCCTGTTCGTTGACGTATGGCACTGCCAGTTGAACATTTTTTGACGTCTTAGTTCCCTTGGTCATTCCGACCCGTCCGACCCGCGACCGATTAACAACTGGACGCGACGATAACCTTGTCCAATTTCGGTATTATAACGGCGTGGCAGGCAAATCGGACGCCCGACGCTTTTTCCCCAACCCTAACGACAGAGACTTCTATGAAGGCGATTTTTTCGGTCACAACAATGATGATTATGTTTCTGCTTTCCGCCGCAGCGCTTGCAGAAACATACACCGAGGGCGCGATCACGATCAGTGATCCCTGGAGCCGGGAAACACCGCCGGGCGTTTCAAAAGGTGTCGCCTACATGAAAATCACCAACAACGGCGACAGCTCCGTGACCCTCACCGACGCGGAAACCACCAAGGCCGGAGACGTTACCCTTCATCAAAGTAAAATGAAGGGCGACCTCGTCACCATGGAATATGTGGAAGGTGGGCTGACCATTCCGGCGGGTGAAACCGTGGCTCTGGAGCCACGGGGTTATCACTTTATGCTGGATGACCTGGACCGTGGACTGGTGCGCAACGAAAGCGTCGCAATGACGCTGTTTTTCGAGGGGACCAGTGCTATGAATATCAAGATCAGGGTTAAGTCCATCGGCGACATGGATCACATGGGCCACTGATCAGGGTCAGGTTGGGCGTTTTCGCTAAGCGCTATCGGCCGCCCAACTTCCGTAAGCCATTTCCGCCACCCGGGCAATTTCATCCTCGGGCACGGCGTCAATGTTTCCCAGCTCCAGTTTGTCGTAGTGGAACGCGTAGAGCCTGGAGGCGAATTCTGCGATGGGCAGGGAGGCCTCCCCGCGGATTTCTCCATGACCCCGCGTTGAGCAGTTGATGCCCTGGCCCCAATCCTGGCCGCTGTCGTTATTGGGATTGAAGAAATACACCCGCATTTCACTGTCCGGACTCAGGCACACCCGCCGGATGACGATGGCATGGCGGCCCACAAAGCGCGCAGCGCTGTCGGTAACGGCTATGCCAGCCGGTTGTGGGTGAATCAATGGCATGTTGTCGTTGAAGAAAGGGTGGTAGCTGGCATAGAAGTGCCGGATGAAGCCGTCGTAGTCAGTGATTTCCCCGGTTGTGACGTCGCTGACAACCTTAAACCCGTGATTGACCCACCAGCCATAAAACTCCGGGTTGATCCAGCGGTGGGCATCGTCGTCGCGATCGCTGCAACGGCGCCACATTTCGCCGTAAATCCGGTCGAGATGAGGGATCAGAACCAGCGATACCGGGTCAACGTCCACGGGTGTTTCAGTAACCAGCCCCGCCTCAAGATCTTTTGACGATACCTCGTCTCCCTCGAATCGTATCAGGATTTCGTTGTCCCGGGCGGCCCAGGCAAGAAGCTGCAGAAGGTAGTCGGCTTCGTGATCTGCCCACAGACAAAGGCCGATGGCTGACTGGCAGCTGGGGTTGTTGCCCTGGCCCACGCCGAGGGGCTGTCCCAGAAGGTTGAGCACGCCAGCCAGCAGGAAGACCCGTGGCCGGTGGGCGTCTCCGAACACATTGCGTATCAGCTCGCGATTTTCATCCGAGACACGCAGTTCGATCTGCCGCCAGAGCGCCTGGGCTACGGCCGGCGTGAACAATGACCCCCGCTCGAGCATCATGGCCAGGCCATAAACGGCCTGGCAGGTTTCAGGAAAGATGGCTTCATCAATCAGTTTTTTGACCAGTTCGCTGTAGCACAACAGGTCATCGCGGCCGGTCATTGTCAGACCAAGTGCTTCGGGAAGCAGTTCGTTTTTTTCCAGTTCCCGTAAATAACGTATGAAAACAGCGTGATAGGGTGATGCCAGACCGGTATCGTACATGTGGTAGGCGAAGGATGATGCTTCTTTGGCCAGTCCTGCATCGTCCATATATTCCAGCCGCTCACGGTACACAGTCGTACCAGGATCTTCTTTGCTTCCCGGCGTCGGGGCAAAAAGCGTGCGTACCAGTCGGGTCGCGTTGTCGTTACCTGCGGTGTCCAGGGAGGGGTCGTAAAGGCAGGTGGCAATCTGGCCGATCATTTCGCGGATGCTGTCGACCTGAACGGGGCGTTGTTCCAACAGGCGCCAGACTTCGCCAACCAGGCTGTCCAACAGGCTGCCGTAGCCCAGATGCTCAACCAGGTATTGATAGAGTGACTGAACGATGACGCCAAGTTGGTCTGGGCGTTCGCGATCAGCCTCAGACAAGGCTCCGGATAACAGATCAAGATTGAGCGCCATGATCTGAGTCAGGAAATGCGAAGCCTGCTCTGACGAAATGCCCGGGTGAAAATAATCTCTGCGAACCACTGCCAGCATACGAAGTTGACTGATGGCTTCGACAATAGTGATAACGCCACCCGCTGCCCTCAATGATTGCTTGGCCAGTACAGGTTTGAGCAGGGCCGGCCGGGACCAGTCGCTGGTACCGAAGATGCCGGCTGCTTCCAGTGCCGGGACGCGGCGATAAAGCTCATCAAAACCGCCGGGCATTGTCATTATCTGGCGCGCGCGTTCCAGCAGATCCATGCTGGACGCTTTGCTGTCAGCCCGACGGGCGCTGGCGAAGTCTGCCATGGCGGCGTCTAGCTGCAGTGACGCATTGGCTAAATCAGGGTTACCGGATGGGCTCAAACGTTACACCTTAGTTGTTTCAATTAGGATAGAGGATCAGGGTAGTCATAGTATAAAGCAAGGCCAGCAGGTTCATGAACAACTTAACGCTGCGGGCGGAATGAGTTGGGAATCCACTCAGGCACAAAAAAAGGCGTGACCGTTACCGGCCACGCCTTTTCACTGCAAGGAAATGATCAGGCCAGATCGAAACGATCGGCGTTCATTACCTTGGTCCATGCAGCGATGAAGTCCTTGACGAACTTCTCTTCATTATCGTCCTGAGCATACACTTCTGCATACGCACGCAGGATTGAGTTGGAACCGAACACCAGGTCAACACGGGTCGCAGTGAACTTGGTGTTGCCGTTATTGCGATCCACAATGTTGTAGGAGTTTTTGCCCGTGGGCTCCCAACTATTCGCCATGTCGGTGAGATTCACGAAAAAGTCGTTGGTCAATTGGCCAACGCGATCCGTGAACACGCCATGCTTGGTGTCACCATGGTTAGTACCCAGCACCCGCATGCCACCGAGCAGGACGGTCATCTCAGGTGCAGTCAGGCCCAACAATTGGGCGCGGTCCAGAAGCATCTCCTCTGGCTTGACCATGTAGTCTTTTTTCTGCCAGTTGCGGAACCCATCTGCCAGCGGCTCCAGAGGCTCGAAAGACTCTGCGTCGGTTTGCGCGTCAGTGGCGTCGCCTCGACCTTTGTGGAACGGCACGTGAACTTCGTGGCCCGCAGCCTTGGCAGCCTTTTCTACGCCCAGATTACCGCCGAGAACAATCAAGTCAGCAATGCTGGCGCCGGTTTCGGAGGAAATTTTCTCATAGACCTTGAGCACCTTGGTCAGGCGGTCCGGCTCGTTGCCCTGCCAGTCTTTCTGCGGGGCCAGGCGGATCCGTGCACCGCTAGCGCCACCGCGCATGTCAGAACCACGATAGGTACGTGCGCTGTCCCAGGCAGTGGTGATCAGCTCATTCAGGCTGAGTCCGGCTTCATCGATCTTCGCTTTTACCACTTCCTCGATGTAGTTGGTCTCGCCCTGGGGAACCGGATCCTGCCAGATAAGATCTTCCTTCGGTACGTCCGGGCCGATGTAACGGGATTTCGGTCCCATGTCACGGTGAATAAGCTTGAACCAGGCACGGGTAAAACAGTCTTTGAAGTAGTCCGGATCTGCCATGAACTTTTCACAGATCGCACGGTACTTCGGATCAACCTTCATCGCCATGTCGGCATCAGTCATCAACGGCTTTACGCGCGTTTTCATGTCGGTTGCGTCGACAGGCATGTGCTCTTCTTTCATGTCGATCGGCTCGTACTGGTTGGCGCCAGCCGGGCTCTTCGTCAGCTGCCATTCGTAGCCGAACAATGAGTCAAAGTAACCCATGTCGAACACGGTCGGGTTGGCTGTCCAGGCACCTTCGATGCCGGAGGTCACCGCGTTGGAGGCCTTTCCGTCCATGTTCGGGTTCATCCAGCCAAAGCCTTGAGTTTCAACATCCGCGCCTTCCGGTTCCGGCCCAAGTGCTTCTGCGTCGCCGTTACCGTGGGCCTTGCCGACCGTGTGACCGCCAGCGGTCAGCGCCGCAGTTTCTTCGTCACCCATCGCCATGCGGGCAAAGGTTTCGCGGATATGATCAGCGGATTTCTGCGGATCAGGCTGGCCGTTGACACCTTCAGGATTCACGTAGATGAGGCCCATCTGGACAGCAGCCAGCGGGTTTTCCATGGTTTCCGGCTTGTTGATGTCGTCGTAGCGCTCTTCAAACGGCGCCAACCACTCTTTCTCCGGTCCCCAGTAGATGTCTTTTTCGGGGTGCCAGATGTCCGGGCGGCCGTAGGAGAAACCGAAAGTCTTCAAACCAAATGACTCGTACGCAATGTTACCGGCCAGGATGAACAAGTCCGCCCAGCTGATTTTGCTGCCGTACTTTTTCTTCAACGGCCATAGGAGCCGGCGTGCCTTGTCCAGGTTGCCGTTGTCCGGGAATGAGTTCAGCGGCGCGAAACGCTGAGCGCCTGTACCACCGCCGCCCCGGCCATCGGCGACGCGGTAGGTGCCGGCTGCATGCCACGTGAGACGGATCATGAAACCACCGTAGGTGCCCCAGTCAGCCGGCCACCACTCTTTGCTCTCAGTCAGCAGCGCGTACATGTCTTTTTCAAGCGCGCGGTGATCGAGCGTCTTTACTTCTTCCCGATAGTCAAAGTCCTCGCCGAGAGGATTAACCTTGGTATCATGCTGGTGAAGGATATCGAGATTCAGATTCTCCGGCCACCACGCAACAGGATCTCCCTGATGTTGGGTGTGGGAACCATGCATCACAGGGCATTTTCCGCCGGAGCTATTGTTATCTGTCATTTCTCTCTCCTGATTCGGTCTTACAAACAACCCTTATTTTGAACCTACACTATAAGACAAAAAAGGTGCTGTGCTCTGAGTATTTGTTATGCCCGGAATAGTGAACGTCTATCGCCATTACGGCAGATTAGAAAAACCTCTAAGGCACTGTCTGCACAATATAACGTGATGCACTATAGTTAATACAATTAATTGAAAGAAAAAAGGTGAAAGCTTTTCTCAATCGATAGAGCGCAACCGGCTTAATAACCACGCTAAAAGTCACTCAGCTTTAGGGATGGTGTGAGCCTGTTAGAGTCCGGCCTTTTTAATGGCTGAAAGGAGCGATCCTGGATCCCAGGGCTTACGGTTGCGTTCCTGCTGATGCATCAGCTCAACGAGTGTCTGGTTGACCGGTGCTTTGACGCCCATAGACTCTGCCAGCTTTACAACCTCGCCGTTTATCCAGTCTATTTCCGTCGGTCGTCCCGCCTGCAGGTCTTCCCACATGGATGAGCGGGCGACAGGGTCAATGGTCAGCATCTGTTTGGCGACTCGTGAAAAGATCCAGTTGGGCGAACACATCAAAACCGGTATCAGCCGGGTTGGTAGGCCCGTCAGTTTGACGGTCGGTATACCGGCCTGCTTCAGTAGATTGAGTGTTTCGTTCTGCGCCATGGCAAGAACGCGTCGGTAATCCCGTTGTGACAGCTCCTCCAGCAGCGGGACGCCAGACAGCGCGTTAATTGGATTGTTCAGGTTAAGCAGCAGCTTTGACCACATCACCGATTCAATATCAGAACGAAGTTCCAGAGGCAGGCCTGCGTTTTTGAACACGTCAATGACGGGCTCAAGTGCCGCGTGATAAGCGGCCATCAAGTGGCCCTCAGTGCCCTGGTGGAAATGCCCCGGCGCCTGCTGCAGCACGTTAAAAGGCACCATGCCTGCGACCACGTTGGCACCGGGCATGGCCTGCTGGAGTTGCTCAGCGTTGGAAATGCCGTTCTGCAGGCTGACAACGGGCACTCCGGGCTTTACGAAAGGAGCCAGGATTTCGCCCGCTTCACGGGTCGCGGCCGATTTGACCGTCACCAGAACCAGATCGGCCTCTGCGGCGGTTTCGGCAGAGGTAAGGTAACTGGCGTCGTTAATGTCATGCTCAGCCTTAAACCCTATGTAGTCGGAAATTTTCAGCGGGTTGTCCCTGAACACCTGCTGCATTTTTGGGCGTCCGACGAAGGTGACTCTGGCGCCTGCCGAGAGCAGTCTTCCGCCGACATAGCAACCGATGCTGCCGGCGCCAAAAATCATAATATTGAGAGGGCGTTTGCTCATTGTTGTTTTCCCATGGAACATATAAGAGTTTCTCAGTTTCGAGATAGTGCGACCAATATAGAGGAGATTTCATGCAAGCTAAAAAAAATGCTGTGATTACCGGAGCCAATCGGGGCATAGGTCTGGAACTGGCGCGCCAGTTCGCAAGTCAGGGCTATTCTGTGATTGCCGTATGCCGCGAAAGCTCGGATGACCTCGATGCCATTGCAAGTAGAGTGATTCGGAATATTGACGTAACCCGAGAAGCCGATGTAAAGACGCTTGTCAGCCAGTTGGCAGACACACGTATTGATTTGCTGATCAACAACGCCGGCCTGTTGCAGGATGAAAAGCTGGGCAGCATTGATTTTGATTCTATTCGGACCCAAATGGAGATCAACGCCTATGCACCTCTAAGAGTGACGGAAGCGTTGTTGTCGCAGATTCCTGACGGTGGGAAGATCGCCAACATTACCAGTCGAATGGGCTCAATCGCTGATAATGATTCCGGCGGGCGATATGGCTACCGCGCGTCCAAAGCCGCACTCAATGCTTTTGGCAAGTCTCTGGCCATGGATTTGAAGCCCAGAGGAATTGCCGTTGCACAGCTTCACCCCGGTTACGTACAGACCCGCATGGTGAACTTTGGGGGGTTGATTACGCCTGAAGAGTCTGCCAAGGGTCTCGCGGCGAGAATTGAAGGGTTGAACCTGGATAACACGGGTTCGTTCTGGCACAGCAATGGCGAAGCGTTGCCCTGGTAAACAGGCAGGCACAAAAAAAGGCAGCCGAAGCTGCCTTTTTCAAACGTGCTGGCTGTTATTTAAACAGCAACAACGTTTTCTGCCTGAGGGCCTTTCTGGCCTTCTGTAACGGTGAAGTCGACTTGCTGGCCTTCAGCCAGAGTCTTGAAACCGCCACCCTGAATCGCGCTGTAGTGAACAAAGACGTCTGGGCCGCTTTCACGAGTAATGAAGCCGAAGCCTTTGGCTTCGTTGAAAAACTTAACAGTACCGGTAGTTGTAGACATAATAATAATCCTGAGATCGATAATTTAATGTGCCGCCAGACCACCCGATGTGGTGACTGATCAGCGTTGTGCGGAAACAGAAAACGCGCGGAATCAAAAACAGGACAGGCAACTACCAAAAAAAGCGGTGCGTCTTATTCGTGAAATGCTGTGCTAAATCTTTCCTACGACCGACACGATACACTTACATTCACGGGATTGCCAAATTTATTTTGACCGTAAAAGACGCGGGAGGTGAGTGAGTGACCAAAGCCGATGATCGCCCCAGGATTTCCCCAACGGTGGCGTTGCTGTTTCAAGGCGGTATCGGTGCGTTGGGCCTGGCGGCCATCATGCTGTTTGGCATACCGGTCCAGAATACAGGGGTTACCCCCGGCCTGGCCGTATTGCTGGGGCTGGTCGGCAGCGCTGCGACTTATGCCGTCATCGTGTTTCTCACCCGGCCGACAGGCTTGCTGCACCAAGCCATGGCCAGGGAACTTGAGGCGCTGTCCCGATTTACCCGTGATTATTCCTGGCCGGTACTGATCACCCTGTCGGTCTTCGCCGGTGTGGGTGAGGAACTGTTGTTCCGTGGCGCTATTCAGGGCTGGCTGGCCCAGCATGCTCCCGATGCAGTGGCTATCGCCGTTGCCTCGCTGTTGTTCGGGTTAGTGCATTACCTGTCGCTTGCCTATTTTTGTCTGGCGACAGGCATGGGGCTTTTACTGGGGATTGCCTACACGACGACAGACAGTCTGCTGTTGGTGATGGTCTGGCATGGTGTGTACGATATGATTGCGCTCTTCAGCCTGCGGCGCCATCCCCACCTTTTCGGTGCCCACTAAAGTGTCCATTGCAGAGAGAGACGGTTCGTGACCAAAGATGCCTTCCGCAAAGTATTCTGGCCCATCCTGTATTTTTTCGAGAAAGACAAAGAAGGTGCCCAAGCCAGCCCTGAAGGATACCGACCATCCCATCGAAAAATTCTGTTTGCGGTCGGCTTTCTGTTCTTCGTTTTATCTATGGCGACACTTTTCTTCGTTCTTTTCACCGGAACCCTCGGAGGGCTTTTCCCGGTCGTTGTTTTTTCCCTGATCAGTCTGGTCTGCGCTGTGGTGGCAACACTGGGCAGTGACAGCGCGGTTGCGAAAATCTGGGGGAATCCGAGTTCAGGACGGTGAATTAATATTGCTTATCCAGATAAATCAGAAAAATTGATTCGCGGAATAGCCCAACACTTTCCATACTCACACCACTACAAAAACAATGGCGAGTGGTGATAAAGAATGAGTGAGCGCAAAGAACTGCCGGGCTGGCGTTGGGGTCCGTTTACCCTCCGTGTGCCGTTTTATCACAGCAAGCTCTGCTGGTCTGAATTTCTGCAGGGGCTGATGGTGTCTGCAGCCACCGGCCTAGCGCTGGTGCCGGTGATGATGGCGTATTTCGGCATGAGCTTCGAAGAAGCCATCGCCCTGTCGATGGTGCACGCTTTCCTGATTGGTTCCGCTGTCATCATATTTGGCGAGCCCTACGCCGGCGGATGGATTACGCCGGCGCTGCCATTAATACTCGCGTTTGTTATCGGCGGTTACGAAGACCCTTCCAGCCGATTTCAGGCAATGACGGCGCTCACGCTGGTGTTCACCAGCCTGGTTTTCTTCCTGGGTGTGACGGGGCTGGGGCGCAAGCTGGTTATCTGGCTGCCGGACACCCTCAAAGCCGGCATCATACTGGGTGCCTCGATTGCAGCGCTGAAGCGGGTTTTTATTGATGACGCTGACAAGTTCCTGCTGGAGCAGCCGATTGCCACGACGGCGGCAATCGCCGTCTGTCTGATATTCACCTTTTCCATTCCAATGCAGAAGCTCAAGGAGCGGAACCGGTTTTTCCTGATGTTGGGCGCGCTGGGTCTGCTGCCCGGTTTTCTGATTGCGGCCTTTATCGGGCCGTTGGTCGGCGAGGTAAGCTTTGATATCCAGTGGGGCTTCATGGTGCCACCTCTCGGCGAAGCGTTCGCCAAAGCATCGCCACTGGTGAATGGCTGGCCAACCATGGAAATGATCGCCCAGAGTGTGCCGCTGGCGCTGATTGCCTACATCATCCTGTTTGGCGATATCGTTACGGGTAACGAGGTGCTGCGCGACGGTATGGCTGCCCGCAAAGACGAGCACATCGACATCAACCTGAATCGTACCCATTTCTCACTCGCGATTCGTAATGCCATTATGGCCGTCGTGGCGCCGTTCTTTCCGACTCAGGGTGCGGTGTGGACCGGCGTCCATGTCATTGTCGTGCAGCGATGGAAGCTAGGCCCGAATGCCATGGGCAGTTTGCACAGTGGTCTGGCATCCTATTATCTGATGGGGTTGCCGTTTATCTATTTCCTGCTGCCTCTGATGACCGGTCTCAAGCCGCTTTTGGGCATTGCTCTGTCTTTGACCCTGGTGCTGACCGGCTTTGCCTGCGCCTACATTGCGATGTCCATTCCGAAGAGTAACGCCTCGCGGGGCACGGTGGTCCTTATTGGCGCCTCCCTGGCCTTTTTCGAACCCTGGATAGGGTTGCTGATTGGTATGATTGCAACGCTGACAATGGTTGGCTGGGACCGCAATGAGGATCCCATCCCCCACGACTGAGGAAGCAATGGCGCTCTGTCATGACTGGCAGGGCGTGAATCAACTCTATAGAGTGGGGCGAGAGACTCAATAACGGACCAATGACAGTATGTTGCGAATTTCCGACGCGGTGACCCTCGGTGATTGGGAGATTGACCTTTCACAGATACGGGCCCAGGGCGCAGGTGGGCAAAACGTCAACAAAGTGGCGTCTGCGGTGCATTTGCGCTTCGATATCCAGAACTCCAACCTGCCCCCGTTTTACAAAGAGCGACTGATGAAACTGTCTGATCAGCGGATCAGCAAGGAAGGCATCGTCGTAATCAAAGCGCAGAAATACCGCACGCTGGAGCTGAACCGTGAAGACGCCCTTGAACGCCTGAAAGAACTGATTAAGGGTGCAACCCGGTTGCAGAAAGCCCGTCGTCCAACCCGGCCCACCAAAGGCTCCCAGCGCCGGCGCGTGGATCACAAAACCCAGAAGGGGAAAACCAAGGCCCTGCGTGGTAGGGTGAAGTCGTGATCTCAGGAGCCCTGCCATGTTAATAGCCTACCGCGCCCGCGACATTGCCGAAGCTCATATTGTTTCTGGCATGCTCCAGGCAGAGGGTATTGAAGCCCATGTTGGCGGGCATTATCTTCAGGGAGGATTGGGTGAAATCGGCGCGGCGGGGTTTACCAATGTTCATGTGGAAGACGACGACTACCCCAAAGCCAGGGACTTGATTGCGGATTACGAGGCCAGCCCGATGGAAAATCCGCCCACGCCGTCTTCCGGAGGCAACCGGGTTGAACGCTATGCGGTCGGTTTTCTGCTGGTGCTCGCTGTGTTGGTGGCGGTGTTCGTCGGAGCTTTGTGAGAGCGCTTTCCAACAGCACTGTGGAAAAAATGGCCCATCGACCATGACAGAATTCTGTCCCGTGTGTGAGCAAGCCGCCGCCCAGACCTTCCAGACCGTAAAAGACACGCTCTACTATCGCTGCTCCCGATGCTTGGCAACGTTCATGGCGCCGGGCTGTCGTTTGAGCGCAGCAGACGAACGGGCCGTTTACACCCTCCATGATAATGATCCCGATGACCCGGGTTATCGCCGGTTTCTTTCCCGACTGGCGACGCCGCTGCTGGACCGACTGAACCCGGGTGCCTGCGGGCTGGATTTTGGTTGTGGTCCCGGACCAGCACTGGCGCAGATGCTGGAAAAAGCGGGCATGCGCGTGTCCCTCTACGACATTTTTTTCTACCCCGATCCGACCGTGCTGGATGGCCGCTACGACTTTGTGACCTGCACCGAAGTGGTTGAGCACCTTCACCATCCCGCGCGGACTTTCCAGCGGCTGGATTCCTTGCTGGCACCGGGTGGCTTGCTGGCCGTGATGACCTGTTTTCAGACGGACGACGCCCGTTTTGCAAACTGGCACTACCGGCGGGACCCGACTCACGTGGTGTTTTACAAACAGGCGACTCTGGAATGGTTGGCTGGATTTCACGGCTGGCAACTGGACGTGCCGGCCAAGGACATCGCCCTTTTCCGCAAGTCTTCCGTTAGCCAATGACGATTCAGAAAGTGGAGAGCCCCGTGGCTTCCATCACGCGATACTGCCAGTAACGCAACGCCGAGTGATCCGCCCACGCCTGATAGGGTAAGCTCATCACCAGATTGCTGCCCGGCCCGCTGTTCCACTGCTCCTCGAAGAACCGATCAGTTTTGCGGATGCTGGAATGGTCACGGGGCGCTAGCACCAGCACGTTGGATTCCAGATTCAGGTCGTCCAGATTACGGCGGGTAAAGTTGGCGGACCCCAGCAGCAGGCTGGCCCGGTTATCCCGATCCTGCCGGATCAGCAGCTTGCTGTGGCATTGTTCGCCACGGGTGTTGCACCAGCGAACAGCTACCCCGTTTTTCATCAGCTCCATGGCCACCTGGCGGTTTGGGACCCCGCTTTTTGCCCGTCCGAACGCGTCATGATTGGCATCAAGTAATACCCGAACCTGAACGCCCCTGCGGCTGGCCCGGATCAGCGCGAGCAGAATGTCCCGGTGGGAAAGATAGAACATTGCCATATCGACCCGGTCACCGGCCCCAGCGGTGGTGATGATATCAAGTGCCGTTTCACGAATGGCGGATTCTGTCAGCACCTGAATTTGCGCATCCCCCAATGGCGCGATTTCGCTGATCCGGCCCAGAGCCCTGTCCACAGCATCGGTGGGCGCCTCTGACAGGGCGAGCACTGCGCGCTCGCTGCGCATTAGGTCGGCCACTGCCGGGCCGCTGAAACTGAGCGCGATATTGCTGTGGTGGCTGCTGCCGTCATGGGGGTTGGCGGAACTGACCAGTGCCCGGAAACTGTCGCCGCTGTCAGTAATCAGCACTTTGCGGTGATTGGCCTTGAAATTCAGCAGGCTGAGATAGCTTCGCAGGGTGACCGATTGCTCACCAATCGGGCCTGGAAGCCAGCCGGATTGCGCCGAATTGCCAAACCACTGGCAACAGGTCCGCCACAGGCCGGACCAGAGCGGGTTACTGTCCCGTAATGGGTTCAGGTGGGTCTGGATGACGGCAATGCCGGTCTGTTCCAATTGCTGGAAATCTTCGGAAACAGCGCCGCCATAAAGCGTATTGATCGGGTCGGATATCACGATCACATCAAGGCCCGGATGCTTTTCTTTCGGGCGGATCAGGGCCTGGGTCAGCTGCCTGGCCAGCGGTAGATTGTGTCCATCCGCCGCGCCTGAGCTGTTGTACAGGAACATGTCCACCAGGATGAACTGTTGAGCACCACCAATCATGGCCAGGGTTTCGTCGAATATTTCCTGCTCAAGACGGGGACGCTCTCCCTCGACATGCAATGTGCGGTCGGTCAGCAGACGAGGCTCCACCAGCGGTTGTCGGTCACCTTTGTAAGCGATACCCGAAGGAAGCGGTTTGAAAGAGTGGTAGAGGCTGGTGGTCGTGATAACCAGCAAAAGGAGGCCAAGCAGGACTTTTATTGTCATGAACAGACTCCCGGGTTTTGTCCGCCTGAATAGTTTGACAGAACTATACGCCAGACTTTCGCCCCAGTCCCTGACCGACTTCTCATTGCGCGGGCAGGGCGATTGCACGTGATGCCGGTCCCAGTCGAACAAACCCTTACAAAAAACAACCCTCCTTGTTGTATCCCCAGGCGCGGTCAGTTTCTAGACTGAGTCTATGTAAGTGTCTGGCAAGGAAGATCGTGAACGCGCTGCGCTTTTTTTTCGAGAGAATATTCAGCCTACGGCTGTTGATCGTGGTGTCCGCTGCAGTCCTGGCGGTTTTCGGTGATGGCTTGCCGCTGGTGAGTTATGTGGATCAACAGTTGGGGGCTGCGCTGGGTGACGGCGCAACTGCAGGCCCGGACACCCTGTCTGAACCGGCCTGGTCAGAGGTGGCGATTCGCAGTGCCCTCATGGCGACTGCGGCCTTTCTGGTTCTGGCGGTTCCCCGGATTGGTGGTGTGGTGTCTTTGCCACTGGTTCTGCTTCTGGGGGGCGCGCTCGTCGTGCTTCAAGCGGCTTTGATGTTTTATCAGAATCTGTGGTTACCGCTTGGTGAAGTGCTCACGCTGTTGGTGGCCGGGTATCTGGTTATGTTGTTCTGGCTGCAGCCGCATCGGGTAATTGAATCACTGACGGACAATGTGCAGGACGCCCGCACGCGACTTGGCAAACTGCTGTTACGCCAGGGGCAGCCTGATGAGGCCATGGACGTTCTGGCTGATTGCCCGCCCGACGAACATACCCTGGAACTGCAATATGACATTGCTATTGCCCAGGAGCGAAAGCGCCAGTACGACAAGGCGTGCGCAACCTTCCGTCAGATTCTTGCTGCCCGGCGCAATTACCGCGATGTTGCCAAGCGCCTTGCCGCGCTGGAATCAATGGCCGGCGAGGCCGCCGGTGTCGGTGGTTCGTCATTCGATAGCACCCGGACACTGGTATTGCCAGAGCAGAGCGTCAGCCGCCCGACTCTGGGCCGCTATGAAGTGGAACGGGAGATTGGGCGGGGCGCCATGGGTGTGGTCTATCTGGGTAAAGATCCGAAGATTGCCCGCACGGTCGCGATCAAGACTTTAAGCTACCAGGCGTTTGATCCGGCTGAACTCAGTGATCTGAAATCGCGGTTTTTCCGCGAAGCGGAGGCGGCAGGGCGGCTTAACCATCCGGCCATTGTGACCGTCTATGATGTCGGCGAGGAGTCTGATCTGGCGTTTATTGCGATGGATTACGCGCCGGGCCGGCCATTGAGCGATTTTGGCAAACCGGATCGGCTGCTGCCTCTGGACAAGGTTCTGGCGCTGATTGCCCGCGTGGCCGATGCGCTTGAATATGCCCATGGTCGAAACATCATCCATCGCGATATCAAACCCGGCAATATCATCTATAACCCGGACAATGGTGATATCAAAATTACGGATTTCGGTATTGCCAAAATATCCGATGACTCGCGTACCCGCACTGGTAGCGTGATGGGCAGCCCGCTCTACATGTCGCCGGAACAGTTGAAGGGTCAGAAAGTGACGGGCGCGTCAGACGTTTACAGTCTGGGTATCACGCTTTACAAACTGGTCTCGGGGCAGACGCCTTATCAGGGCGATACCCTGGCGGCGCTGACCTATCAGATTCTCAACAAGCGTCCGCGCAGCGTCCGGGAGTTCAACAAAGAACTTCCCAACGGCGTTGTGCGACTGATCAACAAAGCGATCCAGCGCGAACCTGAAAAACGCTTCGCCAATGCGGCGACCATGGCCGAAGCGCTGAGGCGGCAGGCCGCGAGGGATACCGAGGAGGCATCCTGATGGTGTTTCATGTTTCCGGTCTTACAGACATCGGCACCGTGCGCACATCCAATCAGGATGCCATTGACTGGTGTCTGGATGATGCGTCCACCGAGGCCTTGCTGGTCCTTGCCGATGGCATGGGTGGGTATCAGGGGGGCGAGGAAGCCAGCCGAATTGCCCTGGACACCCTGATGGAGTCTCTTGCGCCGGCCCTGAACGCCGGGACGACGCCCGAATCCCGCAAACAGAGCGTTCAGCTAGCGTTGAATCTGGCCAGTGAGCGCATTGAAGCCCGTAAAGCCCAGGCCCCGGATCTGGCAAAGATGGGCACCACCATCGTTCTGGCCTGGGTATCGGGCAATAGTGCCATTCTGGCGCACATCGGGGATTCCCGCTGCTACCTGCTGCACAATGAAAGTCTGCAATGCCTGACCCGGGATGACACCGTGGTTCAGAACATGCTGGAAGACGGCAGCATCCGGGAGCGCGATGTGCCCAATGTGCCGTTTCGCAATGTGCTCACCCGGGCTCTGGGGGCGTCAGACGCCACGGCGACGTTTGGCGAAGTGCCGCTGGAGCCGGGAGATCTGCTGCTGCTGTGCTCGGATGGCCTGACGGGTGCCCTCGAGGAGAATGAGTGGATTTCCCTGCTGTCCCGAGCAGATTCCGTGCAAACAGGGGTGCAGGCGCTGATCGATGCCAGCCTTGAAAAAGGAGCGAAGGACAATGTGTCTGTCGTTTTGCTGTCAACAAACTGAACAAGACTGAACCATACAGGGGTAAGAGGAATGGCGTCACTTTCGCAGCTGGTCGACAGCGTCGTGGTTACCACATTTGAGATTGATAAGCCGGAAGTCAGGCTTGGTCGACGCACGAACAATGACATCCGTATCGACGAAATTTCGGTCAGTGGTCAGCACGCGGTGATCGAGTGTGTGCCCAACGCCTATCTGGAAGGCACCATGGACTATTACATCACCGATAAAGGCAGCACCAATGGCACTTTCGTCAACGATCTGCGGATCACTGAACGCCAGCGCCTGAACAGCAATGACAGAGTGCGTATTGGCTGGAATGAATTCCGGTTTGTTGATGAAGACGAAAACGCGATGGAAAAAACCGCTTACATTCTGGACTGATCAGGCCCGGCGGTTCTGTATCACAATGTCGGAGAAACGCTGTAATAAGGACGCTGCGTGGGGTGCGTCCTCCACACGACCGATTAACGTCTCCGGCGAAAGGCCTTCACGTTGAAGGTCAGATGCCTGCGCCCGCAGGTACGCAGTCATGATGTCAGCGGTAAACTCGGGGTGGAACTGAACACCCCAGGCCAATGGACCAACGCGAAACGCCTGGTGCTGTTCGAAATCGTTGCTGGCCAGAAGCACGGCTTCTGCGGGCAGCTCCAGAACCGATTGCCGATGAGTAAGCTGGGCTTTAACCCGGTCGGGCAAACCGGCAAATAAAGCGTCGTTCTGGGCGGCGCTGCGCAGTTTGATGTCGTAGGTTCCTGACTCCCGGCCTTCCGGGTGATATCCCACTTGTCCGCCAAGAGCATGGGCCAATAGTTGATGGCCATAACATACGCCCAGCACCGGCACACCGAGGTCGACCGCCTTCGCCAGCCAGGCGGCGGCGGATTCGCTCCAGGCAGCGCGGTCACTGACCATCGCGGGGGAGCCCGTCACCACAATGCCGTCCCACTGGTCGGGTTCTCCGGGTAACGGCTGGCAGGTAACGTCCACCACCTGCCGGTCCAGTTTTTCCGACAAGCCATTCAGAAACCAGCGATCAAAATCGCCGAAGGCCTCAAGGATTGGCGGCAGGGTGTTTCCGGTTTTCAGAATAACCAGGCGGGCAGGTTCAGTAGTGGTCATTAATCCTCGAACACAGCGTTGTGGTAAACGTTCTGAACATCATCAAGATCGTTCAGCATGTCCATGAACTTCTCAAACAGCTCCACGTCTTCGCCCACCACCTGGGTGGTGGTTTGCGGCAGGAACTGGATCTCGTCCACGTCGAATTCGATCCCTTCAAAGGCTTCCTGCAAAGCCTGTTTCGCTTTTGCGTACTCGGTGTGGGGGGCAAAGACGGTAATCATACTGCTTTCACATTCGATGTCGGTCACATCCACGTCCGCGGCCACCAGTGCTTCCAGGGCGGCTTCTTCGTCTTCGCCGGGAAAAGCCAGAATGGCGGAATGATCGAACATGTGGCTGACACTGCCCTGAGTCCCGATCTTGCAATTGGTTTTGGTGAAAGCGAGGCGAACATCGCCAAAAGTGCGGTTAGGGTTGTCGGTCAGGCAATCCACAATCGCCATGCAGTTACCGGGGCCGAAGCCCTCGTAGCGAGCCGGGGAAAAATCTTCGCCGGCGCCGCCCTTGGCTTTTTCGATGGCTTTTTCGATGACATGGGCAGGTACCTGGTCCTTCTTGGCCCGATCAATCAGCCCGCGCAGTGACAGGTTGGCGTCCGGGTCGGGGCCGCCGGACTTGGCGCTGACGTAAATTTCCCGTCCGTACTTGCTGTAGACCTTGGTCTTGGCGGCGGCCGTTTTGGCCATGGAGTCTTTGCGGTTCTGGTAGGCTCTTCCCATGCTACTGCCTCAATCCTGTTCTGCTGAAAACGGCGATTTTACGCAACAACCGGAAGCGGTGACAGCCTTATTTAACCAGTGACGGTACCCTTCTCATTCCCCTTTGCAGCGCGTGATTGAGAGCCGACCTGAATAGTGCACCGGTCATTGGAATGCTGTCTTCAAAATAGACGGTGTACTGCACGCGCGTCTGATTCTCAGTCGGGCTGTCGAAGCGGATACGTCCGGAATGGTTTTTAAGCGGGCTGGTGCTGGTGATCGCGTACTCGATTAACGAGTCGGGCTCAAAACCGGTGATGGTTTCCTCCACTCCGAAAGGACCAAAACCGACTTTCCGAACGGATCCGATGCCATTGGGGTCGGCCTGATCACTGTCGTGAATGCGTTTGACCGGAACCCCAAGCAGTTTGCCAAAGCGGCGATGTTCGGCAAACAGGGCGAACACAAGGTGTCGCGGGGCGTTGAAAGTTTCATTAATTTCAATCGTATGACTTGCCATAGTCGAACTCTTCAAGGAACCTCCGGCCAGAGTATCCGGTTCTGGTCTGCAACAAAAGCGAAGAGCAGGGCTGTGTGTCCCGTAATTTCACCGGCAAGAAGTAATGAGCATGACGAACGATCCCCAGAAACCGACCCGATCTGATCTGGCCATGCCCCTCAACGGCCTGTTCGCGCTGGGTGTCCTCTACACTCTCTATCTTGCCCATCAGATTTTGCTTCCGATTGTCCTGGCCGTACTGACGAGTCTCCTGTTGTTTCCTCTGGTTAAAAAGGCAAGGGATCATGCGCATATTCCCAGAGTGCTGAGTGCCCTGGCGCTGGTTGTCGTTCTGCTTGCCGGATTGATTGGCATCGGTGCGACGGTCGCGTCTCCGGCCCTTGAGTGGGCGCAAAAAGCGCCCGACGGAATATCCCGCTTACTGATGGGCAACAGCGATATAAAAGCTCAGATCGAGCGGGTCAGTGAATCGGCGCAACAAGTGGAAGAGTCTGTTGGTGAGCTTTCGCAAGGAGATGGATCTTCGACAAATACGGTTGTTTTGCAAACCGATTCCTGGCGCAACCAGTTGTTGGTTAAGACTCAGAATTTCGTTGCCGGGTTGGCTCTGACTCTTGCCCTGACGTATTTCCTGCTCGTAGGGGGCGAACGCATCATTCTGAATTTTGTGCGCCAGCTCCCCCGGCGACAAAGACGGGATGTGCTGCGGATTGCCCGTGATTCACAACAGCAGATTGCCCAGTTTCTGGCCGTGCTCAGCCTGAGTAATTTATTGATTGGAATAGCAACAGGTCTGGCAAGCTGGGCGATAGGGCTTCCCGATCCTGCTGTCTGGGGGCTGGTAGCAGGGCTGGCACGATTCATTCCGTATTTGGGCGTTATTCTGACCACCACCTTGCTGGCGGTTGTATCCGTAACCAGCCTCGATACGCCCTGGATGATGGCCGTTGTGCCCGCCATTTATCTGGTTCTGACCTCCACTGTCGGCTTCTTTATCGAACCCTGGATCCACGGTTTCCGCATGGCGATTAACCCGGTCGTGATCTTCGTGTCGATCTTTTTCTGGGGGTGGCTGTGGGGGCCGGTCGGCGTGTTGATGGCCGTACCTTTGATGACGCTTATCCAGGTCGTTCTGAAACAGGTCCCAAAATTGCGCCCGATTTACAAGGTCATCGCGCGGTAGTGCTATTCTGTTTTAAGGGAGCGTAATGCCAGAGGAGCCGCAGAATGATCAGGGTACCGAACACCATGAAGGCCGTGCTGCTGACCGGGCACGGCGGCGTTGAAAAGCTGGAATACGCTGAAAGCGTGCCGGTACCTGAACCCGGGGCAGGAGAAGTGCTGGTTGCCGTCACGGCGACGGCCAAGAACAACACGGACAGAAAGGCACGGGAAGGCCTGTATCCCACGAAAGACAAAGGCGAGGTTACGTCCTTTCAGATGGGTGGCTCAGCAACCCTGACATTCCCCAGAATTCAGGGGGCGGATGTGGTCGGCCGGGTCGCTGCCGTGGGTCCGGGAGTGGAGGTAACCAGAATCGGTCAGCGCGGCCTGCTCGACTTCAACCTTTACGCCGATGACCGCCGCGATATCAATCTTACGCCTGATTACTATGGCCACGGTGCCGACGGCGGATTTGCCGACTACATTGCGGTCCCTTCCGACCAGTTTCATCACATCGACAACCCTGACCTGGCAGACGCCGAGCTTGCCTCGATGGGCATGTGCTCCTATCAGACCGCCTTTCACATGCTCACGTCTGCCCGGGTCAAATCCGGGGAGCGAATTCTGGTGACCGGCGCCAGCGGCGGCGTGGGCACGGCGCTGATTCAGCTGTGCCGTATCATGGGGGCCATACCGTTTGCGCTCAGCCAGCCGGATAAGGCAGACGCGCTTCTGAAAATGGGGGCCGAAGCGGTGCTTGATCGCTCGGACATGGGCAGCTTCACCGACCGCGTCAAGGCCGTGACCGGCGGTCGTCCGCTTGATGCGGTGATGGATCTGGCCGGTGGTGACATGACCAGTGCGTTCATCGACGCCATGATTTTCGACATGAACAGCCGCCGCGACTATCCACGCCTGAGTATTGCCGGGGCCAGTGCCGGCAACGTCAGCGAAATCCTGTGGACCAAGATTTACCTTTACCAGGTGCAGATCTTTGGCGTTTCACACGGCACCCGGGAAGAGGCCGAACAGCTGATCGCCTGGATTCGCAGCGGGCAATTAAGGCCGGTACTGCATGCGGCTTTCAAGCTGTCTGACCTGCACAAGGCCGAACGCTATTTCATGAACCGCAACAGCAACTATCTGGGCAAAATCGTGATTGTCCCGGACGCGCAATGGGCAGAACACGGCGCGCCTTTTGATCTCGGGGGCCAGACATGATTCAACCACTGACCATTCAACTCATGGATACCCACGCCGGGGGCGATGTCAGCCGTATGGTGACGGGCGGCATCAAGCCATTGCCAGGCGATGCCGTCAGAGCGCAGATGGAATATCTGCGGGATCACGCCGACGGCCTTCGCCAACTTCTGCTGACCGAGCCCCACGGCATTCCGGAAATGTCCGTCGATCTGCTGGTGCCGCCCACTGATCCGAGAGCAGCGGCGGGGTATATCATCATGGAGGTCATGGGTTACCCGATTTACTCCGGTTCTAACACTATCTGCACAGCGACAGCGGTTCTGGAAACCGGCATCGTTCAGAAGCGCGAAGGGCATCAGAGTTTTGTGCTGGAATCTCCGGCCGGTCTGGTCAATATCGATGCGCTGGTCAAAGACGGCGTGGTGGAATCCATCACCTGTGCCGGCCTGCCCAGCTATATCGACACTTATAAAGAAACGATCGAGGTGCCTTCCGTGGGCACCGTCACCTACAGCATTGCCTATAGCGGTGGCTTTTACTGCCTGGTGGACGCCACCGAGCTTGGTTTTGGGCTGATCCTGGATGAAGAGCAACGGCTGACCGATTGCGCTCATGCGATCGTTGAAGCGATTCGGACCGAGCGCAGCTATTCCCATTATTCGCTGGGCTATGTCGGGCCGCTGCCGTTCCTGCATTTTATGGGGCCGGTGGAAACCGTCCGTGAGGGCTACTACCGTTCACGTTCGACCACTTATGTGCATCCCGGGGTGATCTGCCGCAGCACTACCGGAACCGGGACTTCGGCGCGACTGGCCCTGATGAACTACGAAGGGCGCATTCAGCCGGGAGACTGTTTGCAAACCGTCTCACTGCGCGAGACCGGCTTTGTGGGGGAGTTCAGGGCCGTTCGCCGTGAGGGGGATCTGGATGTGGTGGAAAACACCATCACCGGCAAAAGCTACGTGCTGAACCGGACCGACATTATCGTTGATTGTGACGACCCGATGATTGAATGCGGAGGGCTCGAGCATATTCTGACCAGCGCCCATCGCGAATGAGTCAAAAACACGAATTCATCGAAGAATCCCGCAAACAGTGGAGTTCTGAACCGGCGTTTGTCGCTTCCATGGCCGCTGCTGCGGTGGGGCTGGGTAACCTCTGGCGCTTCCCCTACATGGTGGGCGAGAACGGCGGCGGCGCTTTCGTTGTTGCCTATCTGATCGCCCTTGTCACCGTTGTATTGCCCATCATGATGCTGGAAGTGTCTGCCGGTCGCCTGTCCAAGGGCAGCGCGGTGCAGACTTACCGGCAGGTGAACCGGTTCGGCGCGGTGTATGGCTGGTTCGTGGTCCTGATCA
>Ga0307948_1000027_pt1 | contig 95137 bp, 115 predicted proteins | sample OrgLakmetagen280_FD_201824 | JGI IMG/M metagenome (GOLD analysis project Ga0307948, IMG submission 201824) | Saline water microbial communities from Organic Lake, Antarctica - #280 | ecosystem: Environmental > Aquatic > Non-marine Saline and Alkaline > Saline | place: Antarctica: Organic Lake...
GTATAATGAGTAAAGAACAAAAGTTACTAGACAAAATTAAAAAGCTACTTGCATTAGGAAACGATCTAAGCACAACTCAGCAAGAAGCACAATCAGCACTTAGAAAAGCAAATCAATTACTACTGCAACACAATCTGACTTTGACGGACGTTGAAGTGAGTAGTATTCAATCTGATATTGTAGAAACAGATAAATCTAAACTTGCGTTTGGATCCATCAGAGAAGAAGGTCAATGGGAAGCTAATTTACTCAACGTCCTTTGCTATTACAATCTATGTCACAGCATTAAGCATGTGACAATATACTCCAGTAAAGGATCGCTGTCAATTATAGGCAAAAAGCATAATGTGGAGATCGTAACTTATTTGTTTGACGTTGCACGACAAATGTTTAGATCATTAAGTAAGCAAGAGTACAATAAACACAGAAAACAAGTACTTGAGCAATTTACACCTGAAGGATTGAGTGAGAGAGATTGTTTGAAACAAAAGCATTTAGGATATCGTATGCCTTGGATACGATCATATCTCAAAGGATGCGTGTTTGGACTAAGCGCTAAATTGAAGTTGGAGAAGAAATCGGTCGAGAAAGATATCAGTGGAGATAAGTATGCAGTAATGTGCACCAACACTAGTGTAGCGATTGAAAACTTTAAAAAACAGCAGTATAGTAACTTGAAAAAGGGTAGAGTTGTAGGCAAAATAAAAGATGATCACGGTGCATATACTAAGGGACTGATTGCTGGAAGAAATAGCAATCTATCTAAAGCAATATCGTCAAGAGAAACTACTGCAAAACAATTATCGTAATGAAAAAACTGTTAAACAGACTGTATAAGTGGATGTACAAATTCTCATCAGTCAAATTAGGAATCACAGAAGAGTCTCTAACAAGCACAACAACCAAAGGTCTACACATCAATCAGTACGCAGTTAGAGTGCATCTAAATGCTCAAGATGCAGGAATCTTGCAATCGGAATCTCTTGGATTTGGACCTTTAGTAGAGTTAGCAAACCGATGTAGTCCTGCAGAAGCTGTGAGGGAGTGGAAAGATAACGTTCAACAAGTTCATTCAGTAGCATCGGTTGTTGACAGAATGAATCGTGAATTTGTTGAAAAACTGACTAGTAGCCATAAAACGATTGCACAGCTAGCAGATTGGGAGATTGAGCAATCGATGATGGGAGAACCTACAGCAGTAATATATAAACTACTAACAGTCAAACCAAAGAAGTAGTATGGCAAAGAAACACGAGTACATAGAAAAGAACGGAAACTTAATTGATATGTTTAGTCAAGGAGAATTTGATGCAATTGCACACGGATGCAATTGCTTCAATAGAATGGGAGCAGGATTGGCTGCTCAAATTTCAATTAGGTATAGAGAGGCTATGGACGCTGATAACTTAACGACCTCAGGAGATTTACTTAAACTTGGATCATTGACATTAGCAGCAACAGATGATGGTGTGATATACAATCTTTACACGCAATATCAAGGAGGAAAGCACTTAGACTACGACGCATTGACGTTATCATTGAGAAAAATGTCAAAAATGATAAAAGGAAAGGACTGGACTATTGGGTTTCCGCAAATTGGAGCAGGTATTGCTGGAGGCAATTGGAATAAGATTAAAAGAATTATACTGAGAGAGTTTGCTGGCGAAAAAATTGTGTTCGTTTATTTCAAAAAATAATAGGTCCAAAAGGTTGCTATAAAGATAACGGTTAGGTATCTTTATGATATAATCTAAAACATCAATATCATGTACAAGTCAGTATTATTACAATCAGTAGATCAAGCTAAAGAATTCAAAAAACAATTTTCTAAAGTAAATGATCACAAAACTTTCAGACAAGGAAAAGTGATCAACATCAAACTTGATAAAAATATATCAGAAAACTTTACAATCATATGTGATGTAAGAGATCAAATAATTCAAACGTTAACAAAATAAAGATAGGTATTATGGAACTTAATCAAACCACATTTAAAGACTCGGTATTTGGAGCAGAATCGGAAATGAGCTTTTCGATTGACGACAACAATTCAATCATTTTTGACATTCTTAGAGACAAAATGTATTCGAATAAAATAGGATCATTATGTAGAGAAGTTGCATCGAATTCAAGAGATGCGAATAGAGAAGCTGGAATGAACGATACTCCAATTGAGATCGAAATAATTAACCCAGATAAACTTGCATTTATCAGCGATATGTGTGTAGTTTTTAGAGATTATGGTATAGGAATTACTCCTGATCGTATGATGAATGTGTTCGTTAAGTATGCGTCGTCAACTAAGAGAAGTTCAAATGCTCAAACAGGAGGATTTGGCCTTGGAGCTAAGACACCATTTGCATACACTGACACTTTCAGCGTAGTTACTATATGTGACTACGAGGGTTCTCGTAAAAAATACACATACACTGCAATGATCGATAGCAGTAGAAAGGGCAAAATGATACTGTTCGATTGTGAAGAAACTGATCAATCTACAGGAACGCAAATCATTGTTCCAATTCAAGAAAAAGATAGAGGTACATTTGAAAGAGAATGTCTATACAGTACATGTTTGTGGGAAGTACAGCCAAAGATGATTAATTTCAATATCAATCAGTACGTGATTGATAAGATAATTGACCAGCCTACTTTCAGTATTGTTAAAGATGATGATGATGAATGCAGACTTGGTGATGAAGGATATTTCGTTAACATAGATGGGATTTGCTACAAAATTGACAGAGGAGCATTAAAGATTCGAGATCAAGGAATAAATGACGGATACAAGGTGATTGCAAAGTTTAATGTCGGTGAACTAACTATATCGGCCAATAGAGAAGCTTTGCAGTACGACGAACAGACTAGTGAAAAGATAAAGGCTACTTTCAATGATGCGAAACATCACTTGTTGGATCTATTGAGTGAGCAAATATCGTCGAGTCAGACTTATTTAGCTGCATGTGAAGCCTTGAGCTCGATAATTGGAAAGCGAGGAAACAGTATAGAAGAAGGTAGAGACGATCTTAAAGTAATTTCATCAGCAATTGGAGATCGGCATTCATCAACAATTCTAGGAGAAATAGACAGCGAACAAGTTAAAAGCAGAATCAAGTGGAACGGAAGATCGTTAACGAATAGATTAGTGCTAAATGCACACTCAATAGCCTATGTTAGAGAGCCTTTAAATGAAAAAGTTAATTATGATACATTAACAAACAACCACATAAATCGTTTACTAACAGACTCTCCAATATATTACTTGGACACTAGAAAGAACGTTCGAAGAAACATTACAATCTGGAACAATAGACCGAAGAGTCAGAAAGGATTCATATTGATCATTCCTAACAGTAAAGCAACAAGAGATCAATTACTTGATGATGGAATTAAGTTGAGTGTGGATTATGATATTGATGTCAAAATGTATAGTGACGTTGAGAAAGCAGAAAATAACACAATTAGCGGATCTGCATACACTCCTTCAGAGACAGTAACAATAAGAACTCGGACAGACGACTCAGCCTATCTTCACAGAAAGTATGAGTGGAGTACTAGTAGATCAATTGATCTACACAGAGAAAAGATGCAGTTTTGGGACGTAAGCAATCAAAAGGCATTAGATGAGAAATTTGCATATTTAGTAGTAGATCAATTGAGCGATACTAGCAGACTAAATACTTCATTAATTAGAGACAAGATCAAATTGATTAAATCAATAGATAAAAGAACTGTGGTATTGATCAACAAAACTACACAGAGCAGATACGCAGATAAAATAACCGATTTTGTAGAAGTGTCAGAAAGAGGAGATCAGTTGATTAAGAAATACAGAAAGCAATTGAATCAAGCGAAGCTTTTCGAGAAGCTAAATGCAATCGTATCTGCAATTCCTGAACTTATGAGAGAGGAGTTTGTAAAATTATATCCGAAAACTGTTCAAGACTTTGTTCAAAGATCAAGCGAAGGAGAACAACAGGAATTTCCTCTATTAGAGACGTTAGAGGTTAAATTCGACTTTAAAGGATTGAAAGATAAAATTCAAGCGTCGTTAGACAAGTATCCAATGCTTGAATCTTACGTAGATGCACATTTGAGAGGGTATCATTGGAGAACGACGCTCCATACGGAAAAGTTGAATCACTCAAAAGTGATAAAAAATTACATTGAGCTTGTAGGATAGAAGATAACATTTAAGTATCTTTAAAAAAACAAATTAATTTAAAACACTGTAAAATGAAAATCAAAGGATTGATTAGTGAAAAAACCGTCGTATTGAAGTACGACGGTCAAGAGATCAACATACAGAGATCTCAAGATGAAAAAATATTCCTCAAAATCTCTCAATTACTTATTGATGGAAAACAAGAGGAGTTGATTAGTGAATTCTTAGACATAAAAGCTAAGATCGAAAATTTCAGCGAAAATACTTTCACAGTTAAAGATCAAAAGATAGTATTGAAGGACGATTCAACAGCTATTCCACAAGCAATTGCTAAAAAATTACTTGAAATGGAAAAAGAGGGTGAAGACTTTCTTCCACTAATTAGGTTTTGGAAAAAACTGAGAAAAAATCCATCTAAAAATTCTAGAGAACAATTGTATGGATTTATGCTTGCGAACGATATAGCACTAACTGTGCTAGGAGATATTGTAGTTGAGAAAGGAGTTCGGCAAAAGTATCAAGGACTTCCAGGAGAGCTAGTTGATTGCCACTCTAGGTCTGTAGACAATAGTGTAGGAATGATTGTTGAAATGCCTAGAGAAAAAGTCAATGACGATCCTGCACAAACGTGTAGTTATGGACTTCATGTAGGTGCTCCAAAATATGTGAGACAGTGGTATTCTTCCGACATCATTGTCGATTGCATAGTCAATCCAGTAGATATAGTTTCTGTTCCTAAAGACTACAATAATACAAAGATGAGAGTGTGTAGATATCAAGTGATGGGATATAGCGATAAATCAAGAAATCCCAAAAGGATTGTCAATCTAAATGAGTTTCTCAAAACTCCTACAGAAGAGGCTAAAAAAACTATAAATACTCAAATCAAAGCTGATAAAGGATCTTCTCACAAAGCAGACAATGACAAAGTCAAGTCGGTGAAGCAATCTGTTAATGTAGAACAAAATCCTTACATGAATGAAATTGAAGGAAAGACTGCAAAACAGATCATTGAATATGTATTGCAGAAGACAGGAGTTAATGTTGAGGGAAGTCTAAAGAACAAATCCTCAATAGTAAACAAAGCTGTTAGAATACTTGAACTGAAGGACACCGACTACAAAGATCAAGATGTGATTCAAGATCAAAAAGCTCTACCATCTAACTGTCATCCAGTCAAGCAAGTCGAAGATCAAGGAAAGTTTGTTGATTTGACCAAGTACAGTAAGGACAAGAAGCACAGAAAAGAATTGATCGAATTGATTAAATCTAAGTTCAACGAGCAAGTGAGTAAGTTTGCTCCAACTAAGAGTATAGTTAAGAAGGCAAGAGAATTATACACTGAAGCAGGGTACGAAGTTAAAGGATAATAACAACTAAGACCGATCTAAAGTCTGATTCCGTGACAAGGATTCTGACCTTGAAGAGAAGATGTGTTTACAGACGATACATCACATCACACCACATCGGTCTTTCTTTTTCAAAATACATGAAAGTAACATTACTGTTGGTTAGCGCCAACACATTCGGAGCAGGCAAAGACACTGCATGTGACTTAATTGCTAAGTCAATCAAACAATCGACTCAATCAAAATCTACAAAAATATTTTGCTATAGATTTGCAGATAAGCTGAAAGAGTGGGCACAACAAATGACAGGAATCAAAAGAAAGATTCTACCATTTGAACACTACGATGATATAGTTGTAGACTTCACTCAAGAACAAAAAGAACAGTACTGCACAATGTGGCAAATGACGTTAGGTCAACTATTGCAGAAGTTTGCTACTGAAGCTTGTCGAGACAATTTCGATGAATTGATTTGGTGCAAATGTTTAGCTCAAGAAATTAACGATCAGATTAGCGACACCAAACAGTATAGTCCTGATTGTGATAGATTAGTGTTTTTAATTCCAGACTTCAGATTCAACAATGAAGAGCAATTAATAGATTACGTCACAAGCAGTTGTGTAGTCTATCAACAAACTATGAGAATCGAAAGACCATTAACTGAAATATATCATAACACTAGAGATGTTAATCACCGATCAGAGACGGAATTGTCTAAAAAAACAAATTGGACACACGAAGTAGATAACAGCAAAGACATATCATTCTTAGAGGATCAGTGCAAGCAGATAGCTTTAAAAATCTGTAGATGAGAGAAATAATCGTATACACAGATGGGAGTGCGAATAATAAAAAGACTGCTAGAGATGGAGGTCTTGGAGTTGTAATTCGATACAAAAATGCTAACGGAACTCTATACAAAAAAGACTATTGTGAAGGACAGTTTGTAAACACATCTAGTGCACGAATGGAGATATTGGCTGCAATAAGAGCATTGGAGCTGATAAAGCCTACCAGAAAGTATAAAATCAAGATTCATAGCGACAATCAATACGTAGTCAAGACTGTAATGTGTGGATGGTTAGAAAATTGGCTAGTTACACAACAGAACAAAGCCAATATGGACTTGTGGCACAGATTCAATTCAATCTTCAAATCACATGGAGGATTGCAGAATGTAGAGCTAATATGGATTAAAGGACATGCAGGGATTGAGTTAAATGAATTAGCAGATAAGCTAGCAAATCAAGGTAGAAAGAAACAGCAACTAATAACAGATCGTAAAAATGAAATATAAGCCAAGCAAATATCAAAGCGATATTTACCGAGAGTTTCAAGACAACAACACAAACATATTAATCTCTGCTGTGGCTGGAAGTGGTAAGACATCCACATTATTAGAGCTACTCAAATTGACACACGTACAGACCACTTTTGTTGCATTTAACAAATCAATACAGCAAGAGATAGAGGCTAAGGTAGGTCAACAATCCAATGTGGATGTGATGACGATTCACTCATTAGGAATGAAAGCGTTGATGAGACACTTTAGAAGAAAGTTAGAGGTCAAGTCAAATAAGATATGGGATTTCACTAACAAGTTGAACAAACAGTGGGATATTCCTAAAAACAAATACGTACAGACAGTACTCACCATTCAAAATCTAGTTGACATATACAGGCTGACAATGTGTGAAACCGATGATCGTCTCAGAGAAGTTGCAGATGGTTTAGGAATTGATTATACCAACGACGACATTAGATATTCAATGGAAGTTCTAGCTGAATATAAAGTATACAATCAAAATCCAGAAGTGATTGATTTTACTGACATGATCTATATTCCAGCAACCAACAAACAAATAGGACTTACAGTAAGACCTAAACTTGTATTCATTGATGAGTGTCAAGATCTCAATGCCTGTCAACACGCATTGATTGATAGAATGATAAAGAAAAACCACTCTAGATTTGTTGCTTGTGGAGATCCTTACCAATCGATTTACGGATTTGCAGGAGCAGACAGTAACTCTTTTAATCAGTTTCTAGACAAGCCAAACGTAAAACAAATGCCATTGTCAATATGTTATAGATGTCCGACGAGAGTTGTGGATAAGGCTAATCAAGTACATAACATAATGGAGCCTTTTGAAGGCAATGAGCCTGGAGAAGTTCGTTTAGGAAAGCAAACAGAAATTCAAGAAGGAGACATGGTTCTTTGTAGAAATGTTAAGCCTTTAGTAAAAGTGTATTTTAATCTACTTGCGCAAGGGAAGAAGGCTTCGATTAGAGGGAAGGATTTAGGAAAAGGATTGATTAAATTGGTTAAGCCATTTGAATATCAATCTGTAGGACATTTAATGGCATCTCTATCGTCCAAGCTGAATCAAAAGCGACAAGAATTAATTAAAAGAGAGATAGAAAACCCTTCAAACCACCCCTCATACGTCAACTTGCAGGAAAAGATTGAAGTGATCACGTTTGTAGGTGAACAATTCGAAAGAGCAAGCCAAATTATTGATTTTTTTGAGAAATTATTTCAAGACAATCAAAAGAAAGGAGTAATGTTATCGACTGTTCATAAATCAAAAGGGCTAGAAAGTTCCAATGTGTTCTTATTGGACAGACAACTGATTCCTTCAAAATTTGCAAAGACGCCAGATCAAATTAAGCAAGAGCTAAATCTGATGTATGTGGCAATTACAAGAAGTCAATCAAAACTAATTTTTATACACTCACAACAAAAAAACAAGTAGTTATGATTAAAAAGTTTAAGTTAAAGCAGCAATTTATTGACAGCTATCGAACTGCGACACCTCCATTTGGATTCAATGGACTTGGAGAACTGACTTATATGAGAACGTATTCTAGGCTAATTTGTCCAGAAACAGAGACGTACGACTATACAGTAGATGACCAAGGCAAAAATGTCTCAGACGAATCTGGAAAAGAGATGATCAACGAGCAATGGTTTCAGACAATTAGAAGAGTAGTTGAAGGAACGTATAACATGCAAAAAAGACACATCACAGAAAACGGACTGGGATGGAGTGAGAAAAAAGCACATAAATCTGCTCAAGAAATGTACGATAGAATGTTCACAATGAAATTTCTTCCACCTGGAAGAGGACTGTGGGCAATGGGAACTAATCTTACAGAAGAAAGAGGCCTGTACGCTGCGTTGAATAACTGTGCGTTCGTTTCGACAGAAAATATAGGAGCATCTACTGAAGATGCCGTTAAGCCATTCGAATTCTTAATGGACATGAGCATGTTGGGTGTTGGTGTTGGATTTGACGTTAAGGGAGAAGGTAAAATCAAAATAAACGATCCAGTAAGAGAAGGTATTTTTGTAATTCCGGATACTAGAGAGGGATGGGTAGAGTCTTTATCAATTATACTAAAAGCATTCTTTACCAAAACCACAGCTTTACCACAAATGGACGTGAGTCTGTTGCGTAAAAAAGGAGCTCCGATAAAAACTTTTGGAGGAACAGCTTCAGGACCAGGGCCACTACAAATTCTACACGAGCAAGTAATTTCCTTATTTGAAAATAGAGAAGGAGGTGCGATTACACAAACAGACATCGTCGATATTATGAACATGATTGGATGTTGTGTTGTAGCTGGAAATGTTCGAAGAACTGCAGAGATAGTCTTTGGAGATCCTACAAGCGACGAATATTTATCACTAAAAGATTATCGTTGGAACAGCGAGAAGATGGGATGGGAAGGTAAGAACGTAAGAAGATCTGAATTTGGCTGGACATCAAATAATAGCGTATTTGCTGAAGTAGGAATGGATTACACTAGAGTTGGAGATCAAACAGCTTTGAACGGAGAGCCTGGATACGCTTGGCTACACAATATGCAAAAATACGGACGATTAGTTGATCCTCCTAACTGGAAAGACAGGAAAGCTAAAGGAGGAAATCCTTGTTTAGAACAAACGTTAGAGTCATTTGAACTTTGTTGTTTGGTTGAAACATTTCCGACACAATGTGATTCGTTAGAAGATTATTTAAGAACACTGAAGTTTGCGTACCTCTATGCAAAAACAGTAACGTTAGGAAAGACTCATTGGAACGAGACCAATAGAGTAATGCTTAGAAATAGAAGAATTGGAACTTCACAAAGTGGAATCGTTCAGTTCATAGAGGCTAATGGAGTTGAGGATTACAGACAGTGGTGTGATGCTGGATACAAAACCATTCAATCACATGACACTGAATACAGCGATTGGCTATGTATTCCAAAATCAATCAAAACTACATCAGTCAAGCCTAGCGGAACTGTGTCATTACTTCCAGGAGTAACGCCAGGAATGCACTATCCTGAAGCAAATCATTACATTAGAAGGATTAGAATAAGCGAAGACAGTGCTTTAGTTCAAAAATGTACAGATGCAGGATATCATGTAGAAAAAGATGTAGTTAGTCAAGGAACTATGGTAGTTTCTGTGCCAATTAGTGTAGAAGGAGTTAGAACAGTCAATGAAGTTTCAATGTGGGAACAGTTATCGTTGGCAGCATTAATTCAAGAGTGGTGGGCAGACAATCAAGTATCGTCTACAGTAACGTTTAAGAAAGAAGAGGCTTCACAGATTAAGCATGCATTGAACTACTTTCAATATAAGCTGAAAGGAGTTAGTTTCTTACCAAAACTAGACATGGGAGATACTACGTACGCACAGATGCCATACGAAGAGATCTCCAAAGAGACTTTCGATCAAGAAATCTCTAAAATAGGAACATTAAACTTTTCTGGAGTATCAGAAGATTCGACACCAGAAAAATATTGCGATTCAGACAATTGTGAAATTTAAGTGTGATTAGTTTGTTTGTTTTTTAAAAGCCACTCGAAAGTGGCTTTTTTATTGGTGTCAACCATACTGTTTTTCAGTATATTCATGGTCACATACATAAAAACAAATATGGGATTGAAATATCAGAAAATCGCAAAAAAACTTTCGTCAAAAATTCAAAAAGTACATGACGAAAATCCAGGAATAAGTGATAGGAAACTAGCAGTCAAGATAGTAGAGAGGTTCAACCTTGAAGTCACACCAGACTATTTACGAGCAGTGATCCGTACATGGAAGGCTTTGGTTCAACAAAATAAAACTGATGAACTAGAAGAGGAATCTAAATCACAGCCTGTAAAAGAAAAAACAGGACTGGAGCTCAGAGACAATTATGTGATCAATTGGAGTGACAAAACAATGGTCACTGATTTAGGAGTTTTCGGAAGCTATATATGTTCAATTGATCGTCACATGATGATTCAAAGAAAATATGTATACGATGATGGGAACGAGACAGCAGCGATAGTTGCAATGGAATTTGACTTTGCACATACGAAAGCTGTTTATGTATATGCACGGATTCACGGATTCTCTAAAGCATCTCCTCCACAAACAGACATCGAATTTGAATTAGGAAAATCTGTAAATGAATCTGTAGAGGAAAATATTCAAACAATCAAGCGCAATGTGTATAAAAAGACACAGAAGCGTAAATGGAAGGAGACAGTAGATGCTGCAGATAAGTGGTGGAATTTAGAAGACACAGTCATCGAAGCAATCAAAGCTCTATCATTTGAGCTTCAATCAGAAAACGTCGAGAGCTTACAATTTGTGATTCCAGATTCAGACTATAAATTTGCTGCATTTGTAGGAATAACAGATGCGCACTATCTCAAACTGTGCTACAATCACTCAGGAGAGGTTATGTACAATAAAGAGATTGCTAAGAAACGAATTCAAGATCACGTACAGAGATTAGCTACAGAGGCTTCGAGATATGGTAGGCCTGAAAGATTTTACGTTACTTGTGGAAATGACAATATTCATGTAGACGGAATGCATCATTCTACCACCAAATTAACTCCTCAACATCAAGCTACAGATGGCCTTTGGAGACTAGAATTGAAGAACTATATCAAAATTCAAATTGATTTAATTAACTATTACAAACAGATAGCTCCAGTAACAGTTCTTCCAGTGAAAGGAAATCACGATTATGAAACTTCAATAGCTGTTCAAGCCTTCATGGAAGTCTATTTCGAAAAGGATCCTTTAGTAGAAGTGCAAATTTGTCATGACGCAAGAGTGTACATTCAATATCACAAAGTATGTATGATAGCAACTCATGGAGACGAGCTGGGTAGTGTCAAGAACTTAGAAAGTCAGGCACATAAATTAATTATGGGAGAGGCTAAGGATCAAGGAATTGATGTGATGGAGGTGGAATACTATATACTATTTCATGGACACGAGCATGTTGGAAGTTCAAGAGATCTCAATGGAAGAGTGCAAAGAATTGGATTATCGTCTTTGTCAGGAATAGACGATTGGTGGCACAAAGAAAAAGGATTTGTTGGAAGACAGCCAGAAAGTCAATTGATAATTGTTGATAAAAATACGGGAAGAAAGGCGATATTGTACGTTCAATAAAAATTAAAGATCATGGAATTGAAAGACTTTTTAAAAACAACAGAAGCTTTAGTAGTACTGTTAGGACTGTTCTTGGCTGTAGTGTTAGGAAAGTTCTGGGCAATCGCAACAGCGATCGTTTATGTATTGATTAATGTACCTAAACTATGGGACAAGTTAAAGCAACTCTACAAAGACAAAGTCAAAAACCGACAGTAGTATGGAATTGACAATCACCTTAGTGATGCTTGCAGCAATATCGTTCATTCAAAACATGGCATTCACTTTCACAAGTAGAAGTAGAAATTCTGGAGATCCAAGCTATCACAGAAAGGCTGCGTGGGGAAGTAATGGAATTTGGCTATTGAATCAAATCTTTTTAGTCAAGATAGTTTGGGAGCCTGTAATGAATGGAGACTGGCTACAAGTAACTTTAGCAGCAATCGTATATATCGCATTTACCACAGAAGGTAGTGTGTATATGATGAAATTGATGCTCGGACACATCACCAAAGGAGCTTTAGCTAAATTATTCAAAGAAAAAGGTAGTAGAAAAGTTGGTGCAGACAAGAAGTAATGCCAAGGAAAGTCACATACATAACTGTTCGATATAGATTGACTGGAGAGATCTACTATCAGCCATGTGACATAGACATTCCTTTAAATCTTGATCAAGACGATCAGACACTATCAGATCACTGTCACAATGTAATGGCAACTAGATTTAGAAATAAGCTAGTTGCTTTTTTCATTTACAGAAAACGATATTCAAAGCGTTGCAAGAAAGATGTGTAGGTAGTATCTTTATTTTTAAATACTAAAAGAATGGATAATAATTTACTACAGAAAGGACAGCAGATTATTGATAGCTGTGAAACACAAGATCATTTCAACACGTCACTTAAATGGATTGAATTGGTTGGAAGAATAGACGTACACGTAGCAATCTTTTTACTCAAATCAACAAGGCAAAGAATCAGAGCTCTTCGAAGAGAAGATTTTTCGAGATCAGAATACATGCTTACGATATCGTTGATGATAGAGATTCAGTTTCTAATCGACAGTCTCAAAAATCGACAATCTGTCGATCTTAAATGGAGCCAAGCTTTGTCATTACACAATTGATTAATAAAACCCACAAAATATTCAAATGATAAATGCAGAAATCATTGCTGATAGCAAGAACACTATCACTGAAGAAAGAATCACAACATTTATAGTTAGATTTCCAAGAATAGTTCTTGCAGAACTGAACACACACAGAAATTTCAGTAGAAATAGCGCAAGTAGTAGGGCGATACCTTTCGATAAAATGTTAGATCAAGTAATCGAAGATCCTTTTGTACCAATTAGATTTCACAGAGATCATAAAGGAATGCAAGGCTCAGCATACTTGACAGGAGAAGAGCATCAACTAGCAACCAATCGGTGGTTGAGTTCTAGAGACAAAGTGGTAGAGCAAGCAACCCTACTCAATAAGAATCTTAACGTAACCAAACAGCTTTGCAATAGACTATTAGAACCATACATGTGGCATACAGCGATAATCACTGCAACTGAATGGGAAAATTTCTTTGCTCTCAGAGCTCATCCAGCAGCAGAAATTCACATAGCTAAATTAGCAGAGAAGATGTTGGAAGCGTACAATAGAAGTATTCCTAAAAATCTATGCCCTGGACAATGGCACATTCCGTTCGCAGAGAAGATGTATAGATGGCGGCTTTTAGACCTAGTAAAGGTTGATGCTGATGGAGACAAGATGTTTACTCCTGACATTGAACAATCTTTGAAAGTTAAGATTGCAACTGCAAGATGTGCTCGAGTTTCCTATTTGAATTTTGAAGGAAAAGACGACTATGAAGCAGACATTAAACTACACGATTCGTTAGCTAAAATGGGACATTGGAGTCCATTTGAACACTGTGCTCGAACAATGAATAGTGACGAATACTATCCATACGCTCACGTAGAAGGACTAAGAGATGCAGACCGAATAGAGGGATGGAGTGGAAACCTAAAAGGATTCGTACAATATAGAAAGATGTTCAAACATGAATCAAAAAAAGATTCAAGAATTATTGTCAAATAGGCTGCTCACTAAAATCTGTAAACTGACAACGAGAGACATCTTAATTGGGTATCTTCACAAACCTCAATGAATAAACAGAGAAGGAACAATGGCAGACAGATACACCGACATAGAGAAGCAAGTAGAACAGATAGTCGACAACCAAGACGATAAGTCAATTACGGTACCTGATACGGTCAAAGATCAGGTAGCTTATAAGAGGTACGTTAAGCTAAAAGATGCAAAGTCTTTACAGAGAGATAACCGCATGATTACTACTAGTGACGTCAATCTAACGATAGATCCAATAGGGAACCTAAGTAGGACAGAAAAGCTAATAGTACACTTGCCAAGCGATGAGCAAGATACCATACTAAAAAGGTGCAAAGCAATAAAGGTGATCTATCTAAAAGTAGGTGCCTTAAAGCTCAAAGCGTATGGTATGAAGCGTCCCAGGTACCATCACACACTACAGATGGGACTTCTTGATGAACGCAAAAGCGAGTTGATAGAATACTATGGCAGGATGCTAACGACGAAGGAGGTGCATAAGATCATCACTGTCGAATGGGGTTATGAGGTGGCTATTGAAACGTTGAGAAAGTTCAAGAAAACATACATTGACAAGATTAAGGATCGACAGGAACACTTTCAAAGGGACTTTAATGACATTAGGTTAGGTCACAAGAAGGGACGTTTGGAAGAGCTTGTGTGGATGTACAATAGTAGAAAGCAAAAGTATGAGGATACAGAAACCAAGACTGACTATCAGTTAATGCTTCAAACGTTAAGAGCAATACGAGATGAGGTGGAAGACAAGTCCCTACGCATTGATCACAACATTAATGCAAAGCTTGAAATAACGGTTAACAATCACATTCAAACCGAGATAATGAAGGGGTTAACGATAAACGACATAATCATTGCAAGGGTTGCTGCGAGAATGAATATTAATCCACGATTCCTCATAACAAGACTTCACAATAGTGCGTATGCGAAACATAGCGGATTCATTCGTCCAGATAGTGACCTAGATAAACAAGACGTCACTTACCCTTCTTCAATAGTATACAATTGGGACAAGATTGAAAAGCAACACAAGAAGTATGGCGATGTTGGCCTGGACGAGGCTGAATGGGAAGAGGTGACTGAGCCAGAAAAGCAAAGAGCAGGAGACTTAAAAGATGTACTACTCGCTAAGATATTGGACAAAAAAAGTGATCTTTCGACAGCAAAACAAAGAATCGTTAAAAATAGCGATCCTAAGAAAGAATAGGCTACTCAATAGATGGATTTTAGGCATTTTAGAAAAACATAATTATGGAAGACGTCACAAAAGCAATACAAGAGAGAAGGGCCAAAATGAAAAGCAATCTAGCTTCACAATTTGAGCCATCTCCTCACGAACAGTATTTACGAAAAAAGAAAGCTGAAGAAGCAAAGCCTAAACAAGACGATACAGTAATCAAAGCAATCGAACAAGTTTTGATGGGAGAAGATGATCTATTGGTCAAGGGACGAGCGCTTCCAGTAGGTACGATCAAAAAGAGAGGACCGAACAGTTTCATCAAGACAGCAAGTGGTTGGAAGTATCATGGTAGAGCTAATGAAAAGCAAAGTAGTTCGTCAAGTGAAGACAAGTCAATGACTAGAATTCAGATGGTAGAAAAATTGAACCATTTACAACAAACTCGAGACGACTTCTACAATAGAGGATTCGACGACCAAGGAAAGAGGGTTCAGAAAGACATAGATAAGCTAGGAAAGAAAATGAAGGAGAGTGAATCAACACTTAGAGAAGTTCTAGCAGATAAGGATGCAAAAAAGACTGATTGAATCTGTAGAAGAGCGTAACAGATATTAATAACGGCACAATTCAAGTATTTGCTGTGTCAGATCAATTCACAAATCTAAAACAATGATCACAACAGACGAACAGGCGTGGGAAACGTGCTCTTTGAAAGACAAGTGGGTATTCAACAAGTTAGAAGTTGCAATGAGAACGGGATTGAAGTGCGGTTTGAGAGAAATTCCTGTATTTATGAAAGGACAGTACATTATTCGACCAGTATACAACCTAAACGGACTGAGTCGAGGAACGAAAGACAGATACCTCACTCCAAAAACTACAGAATTCAACGTTCCGTTAGGACATTTTTGGAGTGAAAAGCTACAAGGAGAGCACTTATCGGTAGATTATGTGTTCGGAACGCCTGTATTGACAGTGGTTGGAAAGAAGTTTAAGAACAGCCTATCACTATTCGATTCATGGACAAAGATATCTAGCGAGAAAGCGCCACAATTGCCAGACTTCTTGTACGATTTGACAACAAGACATTCAGTGATTAATGTCGAATTCATAAACAACATACCGATAGAAGTGCATTTAAGGCCTAACCCAGACTTCACCAATCACAACTACAACAAATTGATTACAGTATTCAGTCCATTAGAAGCTGATCTAAGCAATCCTGATTTTATCGAAGATAAAGCGACTGTACATGGACAAGATGGCCAGAAATTCACTAGATACGGATTTATTGGAAGTGATGAGTAGGTTATAGAGAGCAACCTAAACCTTTTCTGTGTATCTTTGCAGCATGAATCTGATAACAAAGGACATAGAAAAGGCAATTGTTCAGTTCGAACATAGAGCTCCAATAAGATCTTTACGAACTAGTGCGATATATCCAAACCACGAATGCGATGCTCTAGTAATTACCAATAGCAATTATGCAGTTGAGTATGAAATAAAGATTTCTAGAGGAGACTTCTTCGCAGACTTCAAGAAGAAGAAGCATAAATCGATGAGGCGGAATGATGGAGGCAAGATTAGTCGTTTCTACTACGTAATGCCAAAGGACATGGTCTCACTAGACGATATTCCTCAATATGCTGGACTAATTTACGTTGACAAATCACTGGAGTGCTCAATAATCAAACCAGCACCAAGACTTAGGTGCGAAAAGGTTAGTGATAAGGACATAAACCGAGTGTACAGATCAATCATGTTTAGGTGGTTAAAGGATCAGTCAGAAAAATAATTTCAGTAACGGTTGCTTTAAAGATATCTTTAGAGTATCTTTGTTATGTCATAAGACAATTATGAAAACAATACTATTTTTACAAGGTCGTGGCCCAGACAAATGGACGCCAGCGTGTGACAATCCGAATCCTCCATTTTGGTGTGATGAACAAGTAGAACCAGGAGCGCCAATTGATCAATATATCTTATGCCTTCTTATTATTGCAGTTCTCCTTGGAATTTATATTATATGGAAAGATAAATAAGTGATGAAGCTAAAAGAATTTAAACAACAAATTGAACAACATTTTATACTGAGAAATTTGACAAGCACTTATGCGAATGCACGGGCACAATTGCATTAAATAAAGGCGATAGATTTACAGACAAAAAAAGGTAATGTATATGAAGTTGTTTGGAACTTATTTAATGTAACAGATATGATAATGGTTTATCACGGTAAATTAATAGTGGGAGCTTAATGCACCCTAACGGTTTGTATAAGGTACGTTGCGACCTTGAATTAAGCGACAAAACTAATCAATAAATAGAAATTATGAGTAAAGAAATAAGTAACCAAAAATATAAAAAGCAATGGACTTTATACGGTATTCTGCAACGTTATTTTTTTATTAGTTGGCATAAATATTGGAAAGGAATTTACATTCACTTACCTAGAGTAACGCACCGATTTTACCTTAATAAGCGATGGATATTTAAACACGATAAATATTCAAATGTAGGTTCAAGAATATCACAAAAATTAGGTGTGTAATGTTGCATAACGTGTTGTATATGGTTTGTAGGCATAGACAAGAGCTAACTTTAGATTAAGCACCTACTTAAAGAATAGAAAATAAATATTGAATTATTAACTAAATTGCCTATAAATTATATACTTTGTTAGGCAACGTAAATTAGATAAAAATGAGTAAAGATAAAATTAACATTACAGCAGACCAATTAGAAACCATAGAACATTACCAGCGAATGTTTAGACTTAATTCTGAAACAATACAAGGCTTGTGTAGTGAAGAGCAAGACGATGTTGTCTATGGTTTTGAATTAGGAAAGATGCACTCACATTTAGAAGAATGCTTTATGGGAATGATGAAGTTAACTGATGAGATTAGGTCTAATAACAGTTAGGTATTATGTTGCTTAACGGACGAGTATATGGCAAGTTGCTTATTAATAAATAAAACAAAAACTTTGAATATGATTACAAAATATATAAATACTTGGAGACTTAAAAAATGGCAAAGTAATTTGCTATATACATTGTTAGGGTTAGTTTACTCTACAAAGATTGTAAAAGGTGACAAAATTAGATGTTATGGAATAGGCTACCCTCATTGGAAAGGTGAAGAGTTTGAATGTACACTTGACTTTAAAGATGGAACAATAGGTGTAAGAAATGCAGTAAGGGTATCCGAGAAAGATTTTAGGAAACTATAAATTAACCCTAACGGGATGCAAATAAATAAAGTACGACTATGAAAACACTAAATGACATTTTAACAAAACTCAAATTCGACAAGGAATCAAGCCCAATTGAAGCACATAATCAAGTATTGGATTTATTTGCTGTTAGTGGCTGGCTCGAATTTGAAGGTAACGAATCAATCTTTAATGAATATGCAAAACGCAATTGTCTTTGTAAATTCGATGATGGAACTGAATGCAGGTATGAGGATGAACACCCAATAGCATTACTCACTCACTTTAGATGTAAGTAGAGCTTGCTACTAACAAAACCATGAATGAAATTGATAAATTACTAAAAAGCTCAAGCAAGATCAAAATATCCTATTGGAGAACTTCAGGGAAGAGGTTTTAAGAATCCAATCAGGACAGCAAACAATCGACGTAAGTAACGTGGAGAAAGAAGGATTTGTAATTACTGCATCAGCGGGATCATTTGCATTCGTATGATAAGAATTTACAAGAAGACTCAAGTCAGTCACACACATAGCGCTTATTTAATGGTCAACGATAAGAATGGTCAAGCAATCGAATCACTATGTACTGAAGATGAGATCGAAAAGTTGAAGAATATTCTACCATGCACTGAAGTTAGTGAGAGACCAAACAACTTTACCAAACTACCAAAATCAGAAGAAGAGGAATTTTTCATAAACGCATAAAGATGGATTATTAATATTGGAAAGCACTGGGAATTTTAGGTCACGCAAACTCAGGAACTGCTCAAGTAGCGAATCAAATGGCTGAAAGAGGAATAAACATCGTATCAGAAGAGTCCACCACACTCCGTATAGCGAACTGTGCATATTTCAATCAGTCATATATAATAGATCCTCAAATCAAACAAAGTAGACGTGAGAGGAGGGCTGAACAGAGACGATTAAAAAGTTGCATAAAAGATAATTAGTAGCTATCTTTAAGAAATAATTTAAAGACTGTACAAATGGGAAACATGATCACAGACAGAGAATTAATCTGTCAAAAGCACTTATCTATCAGCACAGGAAACAATGCTGATAGATTTTCACTAGAAGAGTTCTGTGAATTTCACTCACTGAGATCCAAAGATGCTGTGGGGTTGATTCAATCATTGCAAGATGTTTCGATAATGAGAGACATGTGTGAAGGAGATTTCTTATCTTTCGACTTTGATAAACTAATTGGTCAAATAAAATAATTATGGAAATCACACAAGGACAAGATTTTGGACAAATATTACAGACAGTGATAGTAACGTTCGGCGTAATGACCGTTCTAGCAATCACACTACTAAGTGGAATATATGTAATTTGGAGGTATATATGGGATAGTAGAGGGAAGCATAACTCTATCGAAGACATAAATCTAGCTCAGGAAACTTTATGTACATGCGAGAAAAGTCTGAAATATCCAATGGATAAGGACGGGATTTCGGATTGCAATACATGCTTAAACGGAACAATTTAACAATAGAGTTATGTCACATTTAATATCATGGCTACTAGTGATTTCGATAATGATTTCGATAATAATAGCAACAGACACGTTTCGAGTTCGAAGAAAACGTAAACAGTATAGAAAGCAAATTGCAGAAGACAATTTAAGATTTAACCAATGCGTTGATTCAATTAATGATCAAGACGTCGAGTTGGCGATTAAATTGTACAATCAACTAATCAGTCGAAATGGTAATAGAGCATTCCTTAACGGAGTGATGATTGGAATGCAACTACCAAAAACTAAAGCAAAACTTCATCGTCACAAATATCAATGCTGTGATCCTGAAGCAACACTTAATCAATTATTCAAAGTAGGAACAAGTAACACACAAGACAATGAAGACAGTAAATAGAGTAGCGACAGCGATGATTTTATTATTAGGACTAATGATAATTTGCGGATGTAGTTCAGTCAAAGAACCATTGATAGTTCTAACTGGCCGAGAGGTCGTAGCAATGATAGTATTTGGAGTAATCGTAGCAGTTGCAGTGATATATACCTTTGCAGCGTGGCTAACAAAAGTTTTTAAAAGATGAATTCGACTCTAAAAACAACTACAATAGGAACCGACTATTTAATTACTGCAAAAGGTCCTTCAATAATTAGAGCATTTAATGCAAAGAGAGTGCAGAACCAGCAGGACTTGTTTGAAATGTCCGAAACTATCGGAAATAGAAAAACAATACTCTACAAGCAGATAACACTGGATAAGTGTAAAAAAGTTGCTGCAATGTTAGTAAAATAATTCAGAAAGGTTGCTTAAAAGATATAGATAAGGTATCTTTGCTGTGTCATAAGACAGTAACCATAAAAGACCGTAAAATGAAAACAATGATCTTATTTAGATTTGGAGTAATGCCAAATCCTTCAGTATCAGAAATCTTAGCAAATCACATGGCAGATAAGGGCTATGTAATGAAAGTTCCAGGAGCAGTAGTTTCGATCTTCCATACAGACAGTGAACTATCACAAATCGATCAAGAACTCAAGAGGCTAAGTACCAAAGAGGAACCGAGCACTGTTCCTTTAACGTATATGTTGACTGAAATAACCGATCTTCCATACAGCATTGCTTTGCAAGATCAATTGATCAACGATTATGTTGGTCAATACACAAACTATAACAGTTATAGCCAGAACTCTACGACGAATCTTCAAGAAAAAATTCAACAATTGCAGAAAAAGCTTGAACAAGCGATTGCGACAGAGGAGTTTGAAGAGGCTGCTGCGATTAGAGATCTAATCCTAACAGCAAACAATCAGTTATAATGAGAGAGTCAGTAACAATACACTACACAGAAAAACAGGTATGTACTGAGCAGATCAAAGAGGAGAGCTATTCAATGTCTCCTCTTAAACCTGCACTATACATAGAAGCAATTAAGACTCATTTAACAAAGTATCCTAATCTAGTACGGTGGAATACGCAAATCAAGCCATTTAGAAGAAGAGATTTCTTCAATGCACACACTCCTAAGTACGTTGAGAACTTCTTCGATGGAGTCAATAATTGCACTAGTAACGGAATTCCTTGGAGCAAAGAGCTTGCACGATCAGTGAGATACACCAATAGTAGCTTATATACAGCGATTAATGCAAGCGTTCATCAACCAAACGACATACACGTTAGTCCTACAAGCGGATTTCATCATGCAAGACCTGAAGGAGGTTCTGGATTCTGTACATTTAGTGGTCAGGTGATAGCTAGTTTAAAGCTATATCGCAAACACAAACTTAAAGGAGCTTACTTAGATTTAGACGGACATCATGGAAACAGTATAGAAGATAGTCGTTGGTACGTTGAAGATAGATACGGAATCGACTTAGATGAGGTGATTCCTATGAACATCAATCCAAAAGGGTGTGGAGAAACTTATTTGTGTGACTTACAAAGAAACTTATTCTGGTTGGAGGACAAAATCATCAAAGGAGAGGTGGATTATGTTGTGTGGTGTCATGGAGCAGATAGTCATCAAGACGACGATCTAGGACATCAACTTAGCACAAAACAATGGATTGAGGCAAGTACAAGATTCTATCAATGGCTCAATGATCTAGAAAAAAGACTAGGTAGAAAGATTCCTTTAACACTATCGCTGTTTGGAGGATATAGAAAAGACGACTATGATAGCGTAATTAACTTACATTTGACAGACCTCATAGTGGGAATTAATCATCTTACCAATAAGACAATTTCAACGAAACGGTTTAAGGTAAACGCAAAAGTGGCAACGTATGTCTAAGGGATTCGAACAGTACACATATAAGCTGACAGATATTGAAAGGTATACATTGATTCCAGCAATCATCAAAGCATGGGAGAGAAAACGTATTGGAGAAAAGGTGACTGCATCTGAAATGATTGGAGGACTGAATGATTTCTGCAAAAAGCACAACATTCTCAATGCACACAATAAGCAATACAAGGTTCATGGAGCTAGGTTGAGGAAAATGATACACTACATTCGTAACAGAAACCTAATTTGTAATTTAATTGCAAACCAAAGCGGATATTGGAAGTCAAGTGATAGTAGTGAAATTATCAGCTTCATCGACTCGTGTGAGGAAAGAGGGTCTTCTTTAATAGCAACAGCAGAGGCACTGAAGTCTCGATTAACACGACAGCAATGAACGAAATTGTATATCAATCACTAATAGCATTAGGATCGCAAATAGCATTTTTGTGGGCAAGAACGTACAATGTTCACGCTACAGCAAGGTTAGAGATCAGTAACACGTTGAAGAGTGGTATAGTAATTCATCTACTATGGCTAATCGGAATCTCAATAGGTGCAAACGGTGCATATAAGGTGCTGGTAGATTTTGACTGGAAGTATTTGCCAGTATTAGGATGTTCTTTGATTGGAAGTGTAATTGGCAACTACATTGGATTAATCAAGAGAAAAGGTAGTTGCGAGAAGAAATAGCTGTTGCATATCTTTATTGTGCAGAGTATCTTTATAAAAACAAACACAAATGAAATCAATTATCAATTATTTAAACAACAATCAAGGCGTAGTGGAGGTATTACAAGCAACAATATTAGCAATGTTTGGATATGCCTTAATCTATTTATCATCAATCTAAAACACACAAACGATGGAAGCTGCAGTAGAAGTAGTTAACTCAATATTTGGACAGCCTGTCATAGGAATGATTATAGGGCTCTTAATATTGGTAGGAGTATCGATTTTAATTAAGATTAAATTTCCACTAATAGTTTTTGACGAAGAGATTAAAGGAGATCCGACAGAACATTCAGAAGAAATGGTGACAAAAAGATCTGTTGTTGTTGAAAGAAGAACTGTAGGACTGTTAAATTCAGACGTAGAAGTGCCTATAACTCTTGGATGGGAAAATCCTAGGGAAGTTATCGGAGTAGCTACGGCACACAGGAACGATCAAGGAGAAATTGTAGCTGATATGAAAATCTACCATAAATGTGTAGAAACGGACAAGAATAAAATTGACTACATAAAAGGAATGTATCCTTCAATAGGTGGCAAGATTGTCGAAATGAGTGAGGAGGGAGATATATTGAAATTTGAGCTGATAGGAATATCTCTAGGCATAGAACCTAATCAAGATCCAACAATCAAGTCGTTATGAGAGACAATTTAAGCAATATTGTATTTATAGCCCTAGCGATCGGATTGTTGTTGTGTTGATTCGTTGCATCAATGGAACCGATCATCATAGCATATATTCAAGGAAACGACTGGTTGATATCATACACAGTTTGGTGGATTTCAATGATTGGAGTCGCCCTATTGATTAGAGGATTAATTAATGTACTTATTTCATTAATGGAATAAAAGTTAGAAGTTTACCAAAAAAAAATAAAATGAGCAATTTTTCATTAGACGACACATTAAATAAAAGCGTATTCGTTACGCTAGATAGTGATCAGTTGATAAATGTACACCACATAGCAGATAGATTGAAGAATTTAGGCAATTGGCCAAAGTTCTACGAAGAAGATCAAGTGAGAAAGGCGCTAGATAGTGAAGGAATAGACTTAGATCAGTTAATCAAAGCTGGAAGAAACATTGGTAACTTGATTCCTGTTAGACGAAGAATGGTCAATAAGCAAGGAACTGCATACATGAAGACCGTCTACATCAAGAAGGAGGATCCAGGAGATCCTCAAAAGTCAGCAAGATTCTTAGAGCAGAATGAATTGGAGCAGTCTTTGGCAGTAGGAGATAGGGTTAATGTCAATTTCAAGGGATGGAATAGTGGAACAAAATATTCCACAGACAAAGTGAGGGTCAAGAAAATTGAGAGTAACAAAATTACTGTAGAGTTCACTGAAGAATTCCAAACAAACAATAGTCGAAATTATAAGTACTCTGTTGGAGATGAGGTGGTGATCCCTAAATCAGAATCATCAGAATGGAACAAAGATATGTCAATCTCTCGTTATGTAGAGCCTACACCTGAGCCTGTAGTTGAACAATCAGTAGCAAGTGAGATAGTCGAATCGATAGATCAAATTAGTGTTGGTGACAAAGTGATGGTCAAGCAAAGAGGAGACGTTGACGATGTTGAGGGAGAGATAAAGTACATCCATCCAAGAGGAGACTTTATCGATATCCAAGTTGGTGATAAAGTTAAGAGAAGAAAGCTCGGAAGATTTTCTTTAGTTCAAGAAACTCCAGCAATTCAAGGACTAAATTCAGAAAGAGTTGCTAGATTGAGAGAGATGGGAATGTCAATTTCTGGACCAGGATCTGCGATGATCTCGAGAGAAGACAGAAGTAGAGTGGTTGGTCAAGAAGAGTATCAAATTAGAACTCGTATTGATAGGTTTGGAGTGCCAAATTCCAGAGGTAGAAGTTGGGGAAACGTTACTAAAGTTAGAAATAAATTCTATCAACGAACCGATGAAGAGATGGAGCAATTAAGACAAGAAGCTGATCGAACTCAATTTAAACAGTTCAATGAAAAGTTTGGCAACTTTGATTTCGAAACATATATACAAGAAACTAGATCTGTGATAAGAGAAGCGGATCCTACAGTGAGTACTAACGCAATAGGTTTCACTGTTAGTGTAGCTGCTTCAGGAAATTTTGCACTAAGAGTAGGCGGACCCGGATTGACTATGACAAGAAGGTTCGATGCAGACAAGATGAGCGTTGATCATTCATATTTTACATTAGCTTCAACTGACCAAGGAAAGGGCGTTGGTAAAAAGTTATTTAAGGCATTGTATAAGCAGTACAAAAGAATTGGACTTAAAAGCGTAACTTGTCATGCAAACATTGATGTGGGAGGATATGCGTGGGGAAGGTATGGATTCGATGCTCCAAGAGACACAGCAGAAAGGTTCGTAAGGGCTTATCAAACAAATATTGGAAGATCGAGAGGTGGATATGTCGTAACTCAACAAGATGCTGACAAAGCTAAGCAAGCGTATAATGAATTTTATCAAAGAAACGATGCGCAAACTAGATTTCCAATGAACTTACTGTCATGTATAGGACCTGACAGTAAGGCAGGAAAGGCAATTCTTTTAGGAGCAGACTGGAGGGGTAGATTGAATTTGGAAAACACTACGCAAAGAGTTCATTTTGAAAATTATATTGGATTCTCTGAATAAAGCGTTGCTAGAAAGATGTGTGTAGTGTATCTTTATAGAAACAAACAAGTAGAAATTATGGAAGATACATTTATAGGCAATGAAGTCGGAGAAGACGCCATTGTGAAGGAAACAGCTAGATCGAACGATTATGCAAATTACAATGCATATCTCAAACTAACGCAATTAGACTACACTCACGAACAGGCAGCAGATCACATGTCGCTGACTAGCAAAGAGCTAGAAAACATAATTGACAAATTCGATCCAGGAACAGAATAAACTAGCTCTTTGTTTGAAGGTAAACGTAACGTGTAGGTGAAAGTCCTACTACCCTGTGGTATTTGTATTAAGCCACATTAAGGCAACTGAGAGGGGAATTGAACTCGAGACATCGATTTAATTTGCGACCGAAAAGAGAGACATGGAAAGTTCATTGAAATAAAACAATTGTTAGTAACAGGATCAGTACCGTTGTGAAGAGAGGTCTCATCACCTAGTACAACACTAACAATTGATGGGGGCGACTGGTTTTGACTGGTACGTAGTAAATAATGTTCAGCCGTTGTAGTCAACGTAAAAACGTGGTGAATTTCTTTAAATGGAAACACAGATATGACAGCAGGAGAGACTGCACAAGTAGAAGCTAATATGAACGTAGTACACAATCTCGTGAATAACAGTAACGAAATTGCCGAATACAAATTAGCAGCATAAAAGTACTCTGAGTGTAACTAGCTCAGATGGTGGATTGTTGGAAGACTCGTCTTTCGACCCTATTGTGACGACAATTCAAACACGTAGCAAGCTGTGCTAAAAACATTATTTATAAAATGCTTGGGACGGGAGTTCGAATCTCCCCGCCTCCACAAATTAAAATGACGAGAAAAGTCAATTGACTTAGCGGTCTTTTGAGTCAGAAACCTGCAAGCGGAATAGACGCTCTGTGATATCGAAATTCTAATTCTAACTCCAATGCCCGCGCGAGAAAGCTCAGGAAGCATAAAGATTGCAGGAGGAATGGATCTGCAACTAGTCGTTTTTATCAAATAAAGATGTTGAGTAGTATGTGAAAGGCTGTAAGAACCGTAAGGTGCCCTACAATGAAACTACAAGACTAACAGCTTGGTTTGCTACGTATTTCTGTTAGTGCGTAGCCATCTTTATCTTTAACAGTTTTCGCCGTAATGCGTGTCTCTGTAAAAAGCACAACTTATAAATGTCCTGTGGTGTAATTGGTAACTCTTCTGGTTTTGGTCCAGAAGAGTCTAGGTTCGAGCCCTAGTAGGATAACAAATAACAAATCATAGTAGATGGGTGGTAATTTTTTAGGATATTTACATCCATATCAAATTATTATTATTATGGAAGCTATCAAAAAAGACGTTAGAGGAGAACATAGTGCAAATATAGGCCTACTAACAGAATATCAAATCAACTTATCAGTTGCTGAAGGATATCCAGGAGGGGCTCTTGTAGCAGATTTATTAGGATACAGACTAGCTTCAGTTACTGTATCAGGCACAGGAGCTTCAGGAACCTCTGGAACTGCTGCGATTAAACAATCAAATGAAATCAGCGGAACCCTTTTCGATCTAGCAGCACCGAAGTCAGTAGACTTTAGTGCTAACGGAACTGACGGAGCTTTCGATATTGAAGTTAGTGGTCAGTACTTAATCATTGACGCATCATCAATTGTATTTGGACAAGTAGGAAAGTTGACAGTACGAATCGTAGGCAAAAGATAATTATGACTCAGCAGAACATAAGGGATTACAACAACACTCAATATTCAATTGCTGAAGGTGCTGCAATCATAAGCGAATTAAACGCTAGAACCTCTCACGCAATTAATGGATACAATAGCATCGCAGAGCTAGGAGTTAAAGTTAAAGCGATTTATGACGACAAGGCAATCTCTCCTCTTGCAGTAGTTGAGGGAAGTTATTCTATTCCAACAATAGACCCTTCAAAGACAAAGCTAGTACAAATAGCAGAAGAAATTAGTAATGGTGCAGACTTTAAATTAGACAAGTCCACTCTAATAATCTTCACTGTAATTTATGGAGATGTAATAGTCAAAGGTACTCTAAGAGGAGTGCTTGAAGGATCTTACGGAATTAACGGATCAAGTATTGCATCAACCGACTTAGTGCTATTTTCTGAAGTAACATTGAACAGTACAGGAGTTGATTCTTCAAGCGCAGATAGAATTGATTTAGGAAACATAGGAACAACTGAAATACACACACATCTAGCTAATCTGTCAGACATGGATGCAATAGATGTTCAGCCACTTGCTCTTGGATTTACAATCTTTAAAGCAGTTCAAAACGGAGTTCCTTCACAATGGGTGTATTACGGAAACAGTGGACTAGTAGGAGAAAGCTACTACCAACCGATTCAATCAGATCTCAAGCCATTAGTGCTTGCTACAGGAACTTTGCCGACATACCAACAAGTAATCGACGCATCGACTATACAACAAGCGCTATTTGCTTCTGGAAACAAGATGGGTGACGACGGAACTAAGCTCGTGATGATTAGTCAAGACGACAATTCTGTAATCACTGTTCAAAACGGACAAATAACAATCAATAGCGATAAATTAATTCTTCAAGGATCAGATAGTGATGGATTTACAGGGAGAGTTCTTCGAGTAAATAGTGATGGAGAAGCTGTTTGGGAAGACCTTCTAGGAGAAACTTCTACTACAGCATATAGAGGAGATCGAGGAAAATCTGCATACGAGCATAGTGAACTTACTGAAGGAAATCCTCACCAAGTAACGAAAGAAGAGGTAGGATTAGGTAACGTAGACAACGTCTCAGACGAGAACAAGCCGATAAGTATATCAGTACAGAGTGCTCTCAATGCATTTCAGACTAAGTTCAAGAACATCAGCAGTCCAGCCAACGAAGTTAACATGTCGAATCAAATGATGGACTTGTACAACTGGACAAGTCCTACAGATCAAATCAATTTTAATTTAACCAATCTACAAGCAGGAGGTCGTGCAGTGATTAGAATTCTAAAAGATACTTTAGGCAATCCTCAAACAGTTACCGTTAACGGATCAGAGAATTTCAGAACATGTTCAAGGCAAAATTGGAATGATTCAGAAATAATGGAACTATTCATCTTTGCAACATCAACGACTACATTTGAGTGGTTTTATAATGTAAAGCAAACTTACAATAACGATAGATACTTCAAAGGACTATACGCTACAGAACAGGCACTAATAGATGCCACGTCAACCATGGACCCTGCACCTAAGACAGGAGACTACGCAAAAGTAGATCAAGGAGCTGGTAGTGATGTCGTTAAGTATATATGGGACGTGTCAGATTCTCAATGGATAATTGGTGGAGGAACCGGATCAGTAGAAAGTGTAAATAACGTTGCTCCAGATCCGAACGGAAATGTAGATACTCCACAATCTGATTGGGATCAAGCAAACACTTCTGAACCTGATTTTATAAAGAATAAGCCAACTCCTTTACAAGGAGATGATGGAATTTCAGCCTATCAAGCTTGGCTTAATTTAGGTAACACAGGAACTGAGCAAGACTATTTAGAATCTCTGGTCGGGTCTAAAGGTGACAAGGGAGATCAAGGAGATGACGGTCTAAGCTCTTACCAAGTATGGCTTGCAAATGGCAATACAGGCACTGTCCAAGATTACTTGGACTCTCTAGTAGGTGCTGACGGTGCTGATGGTAACGATGGTGCAACTGGTCCACAAGGGATTCAAGGTGATGATGGAGAACAAGGTACTGGATTAAATATTGTTGGAAGTTTAAATAACGAAACAGAATTACCTTCAACTGGAACTTTGGGAGAGGCTTATTTGATAAGTGGTGATATTTGGGTATGGGATGGAACAAGCTATATAAATGCGGGTAATATTCAAGGTGCTCAAGGTGAAACTGGGCCACAAGGAGATCCGGGAGCCGACGGAGCCGACGGAGCTGATGGTGCCGACGGTGCCACTGGTCCGCAAGGACAAGTGGGAGATCCGGGTGCTGATGGAGCTCAAGGAGATCCAGGCCCACAAGGTGCTGACGGAGCAACTGGAGCAACTGGACCACAAGGACCTATAGGTAACGATGGACCTACTGGTCCACAAGGTATTCAAGGTGTAAAAGGAGATGACGGTCTAACCTCTTACCAAGTATGGCTTGCAGATGGTAATGAAGCATTAAAGCTAGAAGATTATTACGAGTTCATTAGTGGCCAAGATGCTATAGCTTATATATCTAAGTGGAATCCCACAACCAATGTGCCTTCGCTTACAGATGGAAATGCATCCAAGGCTAGGAATGCATATAGATGTACCAATAACTTTACCCGTTTTAGCATAGATTGGAAAATCGGGGATTATTTACTCTATGATGATAATGGAGATATATTTCGCGAACCAAACCCAGATGTTAACCAGTATCTAGAAACTAAAACAGCGGTAACTAGTTATTTATTTGAAGAAAATAACAAGTCGGTAGCCCCTATGTTCACAGCCTCTACTGCGGTGAGTGCAGTGGTAAAGCTAGATATACCTGTAGGCACTCTTTTTTTGCTTAGTCCGTGGGGAGAAGGAGAAGTTACCATTACTGGAGAAACTGGTGTAACCTTAAGATTTCCAGAAGATGAACTTCCTATCATAGCTTCTAGATATAGCTGGATTCAACTCAAGGTAGTAGATATTAATGAAGTGGCCATAATCGGCAGACTAAAACCAGCATAATGACAGGAATACTAGCATCTAGTCGAGTTAGGAGGTCAACAAGAAATCTATTGTTGATTACAACTAGCACGAGTTCATCTTGGAAAATAAATTCAGCTCTTTTTAATCATAATGTTGATTATCAATATGTAGATAATACAAATGGAAACGTTTTATATTCTGGTAGTGCTGCAGATTTAGGTTTTGAAGTTGATCTTAGTATAGGTAATGGAGATACTTCTTTATTTATTTTAGATAGAGAATTAGGTTACGATATTGATGAATTAGATTTGAGAGTTTTACTTCTTAATGCTATTAATGTAAATTTTTTACCTTCTTTATTATCTTTAAATATTGATACTAACAATGTTACAGTTTTAGATATTACAAAAAATACAAATTTAACAGGTTTAAGATTTGAAAGTAATGATATTTCAATATTAGACGTTACACAACATATAAATTTGACAGATTTATTAATTGCTCGTAACAACATTTCAGTATTGGATGTTACACAAAATATAAATTTGACAGGTTTAAGTTGTTTTAGTAATAACATTTCAGTATTGGATGTTACACAAAATACAAATTTGACAGCTTTAGATTGTGGTGATAACCCTTTTTCAGTTTTAGATTTAAGTCAAAATACAGCTTTAAGTTTTTTAGTAAATAGTCTCGGCAATATTTCAGTTTTAGATTTAAGTCAAAATACAGCTTTAAGTTTTTTTAAATGTATAGGAAATACGTTAACATCTTTAAATTTTAAAAATGGAAACAACACAAACATATTAACTTTTAACATAACAAACAACCCAGATCTAGAATGTGTGTTAGTTGATGACGTAGCTTATGCAAATGAAAATTTTACAAGCAAAGATGCTCATACCAATTACAGCGATACCACTTGCCCTTAAAATAAATAATAATAACAAGTAAATAAATAAATAAAAAATTATGAAACCAAATGCAATAGCAAGTCCAGACGTTTTTCATCAAGCGACAACAGGACAATACGGAATAGTCAAACTTATAACTGATGATGTTAGTGCTGATAAAGTAGATGATTCTAAAGTTAATTTTGCCTTCATTAAATCTGAAGAAGACAACAGCTCTTTTGCTTGTAAGCTAAGGAGAGATTATGACGATGTGTTTACTTGGAACTTAGACAAAGGCGATGTAATACCTGGTCCTTTTTATGAAATCACAAAGGTCGTTGGCATCTTGGCTTGCTATCCTACAAAATAAATTATTATGAAATTAGGAATGGGTTTAGGACTACATAAGCACAGGTTTAGAGGTGTTGGTGGAGATAGAACTCCCCCTAACAAAATGACTATTGAAAGTGTTGAGCTTACTAATGACACAACACCTCCTAATAAGATGACTATTGAATCTGTAGAATTAACTTAAAAATAAATAATATGGTATTAAAAATAATAGCAAATTTAAACGGAGGTGACTTAGTTACTCTTGATAATGAACTAACATATAAAATATATGGTTCTGCTGATAACTATGCTTCACCAATAGCTACTTTAGGTAGTGCTATTAATGATAGTAAAGTAAGCGTTGCAAATGGAATTGTAACTATTGATAATGTTAACGTAGGAACTGAAGATGTTTTTAAAATATCTTCTGTTGATGAGGCTGGAAATGAAGCTGAATTAAGTGATGCGATTTATAATATTGACCCACAAGCACAGGCACAAATAACACGTATTCAAAACGCTGGTGGTACTATTGAAGATGCTAATATAATTGATGCAGACATTAAATTTCTGAAATCAATAGGATTATTTGCAAATTTAAAATATGCAGTAGACCCTCGTGCTGGTATTATACAAAGAGTAGATGGTTCTGATATTTTTGCATCTAAGATATTTGATTACAGTGGTAGTGATGCAGATACAGCAAATGCTACAGGTTCAGAACAACCAAAAAAAGGTGTTCTAAACGGTGTTACTTCATTAGATTTTGATGGAGTAAACGACAGGCTTACAAATACAAATACCGTTAGTTTCCTTGCAGGTGAAGAAATGTTTTCTGTTGCTGTTTATGCACAGGATTTTGATAGTTCAGAAAAATACGGTTCTATAATAGACAAATTCAGCCTAAATGAGAGTGGAAAAGAATTTGCAAAATCAAGAGATGATATAGGAATTTTCGGAAATAGAATACCATACACTCCTTATCAAAACGTACAAATAATAGCTAGTGGTACAGTTGACACAAATAATTTGTCAACAGGTTTTATTAATGGTTCTCAAATCGGACAAAAAACTGAAGTAGCTAATGCTGTAGGTAAAAGATTAGGAGTTAATAGAAATGACTCATTTTATGCAAAAGCAAAATTTCAAAAGAATTGGGATTTTAACAAACTTCCTACAGAATCACAGGCTGCTGCAATTAATACTTATTTAACCAATCAATTTAATATTTCTTAATTATGTATTATAAAGGAACTAAATCGCAATGTGAAGATTATAACTTAGAGGTTTATAATGGCACAGAAAGCATGAAGCAAGACCCCTTTACAACCTCTTACGCTTCAATTCAAGAAATAGAAGGACAGTTTTATATTTTGAAGCATAAAGATTTTGAAAGTAATATGGATGAAGTTAGTCAAGTCCCAAAAAAAACAGAAATATGAAAAAATTTAAAGATTACCTAAAAAGAACACGCCACCACCTTCACGCTATTGTAGGCATAGCGGGCGGATTCCTAGCCTCTTTGTCACTTTCATGGGTTTGGCTAGGTTTTAGGAATTTAGAGGCTTTAGACAAGGCTATGTGGTTTCTCGCACCAGCTTTTATTATAGGTTTGATTTGGGAATGGAAACAGGGAAAAATTAATAAGTGGGATATTTTTGTGAGTGGTATAGCGATTTCTACAGGAGTATATTTAGGGGGAATTGTATTTAACTGAATTGTAAAACATTTATTACAATAAATAAATATAAATTATGAAGTTTTTTGACAAGATTATTAAAGAGAGATGGCACTTACACATTATTGTAGGGGAAGGTTTTGGATTTCTTCTATTTGTAGCATTTAGTTTGTTAGGATTTTATGATTCTACGAGATGGTGGGAAGAGATGGTTATTCAATTAGTTTTTGGAACTGTGTTTGGCTTGGCTTTTGAAATTATCCAGGACCACACTTCGGCGGTTTATTACAAGAAACTGGAGATACTCTACAAATTACAAATTTTCTCAAGAAATAAAATCGTAGAGAGCAAAGCAGATGCTTTCGCCACAGGCATTGGTTTTGCGGTCATTATTCCACTTATTTACATTTTTATTTAATTTTATGAGTATATTGCTACATAAGAGTCGTAATGAAGGCGAAAGTCACTAATATAAACACTACATAGCCATTCGTCGGTAGGCAATGTAGTGTAAATGTATAATCGACAAAACCAAAATTAAAATCAAATGAGTAAAGAAGACAGTAAAAAAGTAGAAGTAGAGATCAAGAATCTCTCAGAAGTGGAATTGAATGCGCACGAGTCAGGAAGAATTATCGTAACAGAGACTGAAGACGGTCAGGTAACGATTTCAGCAAAGACTAAAGGAGCGGTGAATGTAACGTATTTAGTTGGATTACTGGAGGTAGCTAAAAACGACATCCTCAATCGTCAAGAAGGAGACGAACATCAGCAAGAGACTGTTGATGTCGTTCTTGAAGAAATCGACTTTGAGATGGATGTCCAAGGACAACTAAAATCTCAAGGAAAGAAAGTAGGAGACACAATTCAGATGCCAGAGCAAATCGCTGAACTTAGGAACACAGCCAAATTACAGTTTGAAAAAAGTAAGAAGGTTAACAAATAGTAAAATCACGACAACAATTAAAAGTCCTACAGATTAACGTTTGTAGGACTTTTTGTTGCATTAAACATATTGTTTAGTTATCTTTAGTAAATATTAAATCTAATGATATGGACAATAAGTATCGAGTACTAAAGGCATTGCAGAAGATAGAGCAATTACCACAAGACATACCTTCAGAAAAAGGATTGTCACAGATATTCAAAGATCACGACTGTAAAAATTATGTGCGCTTAGCTAAGTATCTGGTGAACAATAAATATCTTGAAAGAAAAGGATCTCCTAAAACTAAATACGTTTACACTTGGAGATGTAGTCACAGACCGAACATAAAGATGGTTGAGTTAATAATCAAAGGAGTTAGTAAAGTCAATAAAATCCAGAATCGACAGTACAATAAGTCGTCCAGAGCAAGTAGGCACCTATCGCCTAGCCAAGATTTTAGAATACAGATAGACCAACAAATCGATAAAGTTCAAAAAGAAATTGACGAAAGAAGATTAATTTTACAGGCATTAAATACATTAAGATCAGAACTATGAGAGAGCTAGAAAAACACAACCCTGACAGTCACAAACAGATCAAGCAGGCAGAAATTAAGAAACAGCACAACCTACTAGGGTCATTCAAAAAAATTAGAGGACTAACACTGTTTCAAATGGATGTTACTACAGGAAAGATCTCCAAAGCAAAATTTGAACAACGGACCGTAGAATATGTTGGACAAAAAAAGCGAAACAAACTGATAGCAGAAGAGAACTGTCTGTATGTTCAAGCGTTGAATTTTAAGAACGCTAAAAAGAAGTTTACTAAGAAAGTTAAACAGCTAATAGCACAAAAACATGACTAAATTACACGCAATCGCCTTTGATCGGTATAAGAGTGAGCAGACTACTGAAGGAGTGATTTATAACATAGTGGATCAAGAGCACAACGTAATTGTCCAGTACTTTGTGTCGCATAAAGAATACACACTCCACGACATGTATATAGAGAATCAATCTAGAGCACCAAGTAGTATGAAAAGAGCCTTGCAAAATTATCTCGATGATAGGTACGGTAAAGATTTGTGGAAGATCAAAACAGTATTTACAGGAATGATGGTCAAGAGGAGTCAGAGGTTGAGGCAAATAACGTTCAATCGAGATTCGATAAGGCTAGTGTACAACATGACAGACAAGCAAGTAGAGACAGGTAAGGCGAATCAAAACTCACAAAACGGTTTTTAGTTAACGATTAATTGGTGAGCTTTAGAAAAATTATACACAACAATCTCATGGAAGACATTTCACAACACATAAAGGATAGACAGAACTTAATTAGAAACAACATTGGAGATAGTATTTCTAAAGGATCCTTTTCAGACGAATTTAGATATAACAGTAATGCAATTCCAATATCTAAGACAGGGAAAGAAATCAAAGTCAAGCTAGAAGACGTTAAGCGAGGTTCAATAAATCGTTGCAACGATTTAGCGAATGAAATGAAAGATCTATTAGCCAAGTGCTCAACTGTGCCAACAGAAGAACCTTCTACATACGAGTTTCAAAAAATGAAAAGCAAGTTCGATGTCATCCCTAAAATGTTTTCATTCAAACACGAAGAGATGAATGTGTCAGAAGGATCAATGGATCAGCCAAAACAAATGTCTTCTGAAGAAAAGGCTCAAAGAGAGTGCTGTCACATGTACAACGAAAAGGTATACAGCTACATTAATGCAAAAATTGATGCCTATGTAATTGATATAATGATTGACGGACTTAAAGATAGTCGCAACTACGACTTAACAATAACACAAGCAACTCATTTAGGATTTTAATTATGGAGCACAAGATAAGAGAACATGCACAAGCAAAAGAAAACAACATTCACAGTCTATTGAAGAAGTCAATAGATCAATCAATGACTGAGCAGGAATTTACTGAAAAGTACGGATCAGGATATGAAGTATTTGCAAAATCTGACATTGCACAATTTGTACACGATGCAGTAGATACAGAAGACATGTCTTTCGAAGATGCCGTGACTGAAGTTAAGACCTTAAATCCTGTATTGATCAAAGCAAACGGAATCGATGAACTTTCTACTCGATATGTTAGAAAAATTGAAGAAGAGAACCAACAATAAACGAAGCTAAATGGAGTTTAATTACGTCTCTACGTCAACGCTAGGGGACTCAGATGATTCTAAAAAAGAATCTATTAACGAGAACCAACTAGGCGATCAGCTAGATGCAATAAAAAAGTCACGCCATCAAATGGCAATAGATGAAGGTAGGGTGCTTGAAAGAGCATTCCAATCGTCAGATCCAGACATATTGCTCAAAGCAAACAGTCATTGGGAGGACGTTCAGCAACGAGAGGGGAGTGGTACGAAATCTGACTTAGTAGACCCTAACGCATGGACCGATTCTGTAGGGTATAAAAGTAAGGCAGTCTCAATGTCTTACGGAATGCTTAGAAAAATGGCAATAACGCCAGTAATTAAAGCAATTATAAGTACAAGACAGACTCAAGTATCTGCGTTCTCATCTCCTCAAAAAAATAAGTACGAAACGGGATTTGTTGTAAGGAAAAAGAAAGAGTTTTATACTGAAGAAGAGCCCAAAGTTTCTAATTCAGACAAGCAAACAATAAAAAAGATCACTCAATTCATAATTAGTGGTGGAGAAAAATCTAACGCATGGCACGGAGACAGTTTTGATAGCTTTTTGAAGAAAGTTACCGCAGATTCGTTGACAATCGATCAGGGATGCTTTGAAGTTGTAAGAAACAGAAAGGGAATTCCAACAGAATACTTAGCAGTCGATGGAGCTACCTTTAGAATAGCTGATAGCTATGACGACGACAAGTATAGTGAAGGATCTTCTACTAAAAGAGAAAAGATTAGAGGATATTACCCTTCATACGTTCAAGTAATTGATGGGATAATCAAAAACGAATACTATCCGTGGGAACTGTGCTTCGGAATACGAAACACTACGACTGACATATATGCTAATGGCTACGGGAAAAGTGAAGTCGAGGAGCTAGTAAGCATAATCACATGGATGTTGTACGCAGATTCTTATAATGGTAAATTCTTTTCGCAAGGATCAAGTCCTAAAGGAATGATTAAAGTGTCTAAAGGAATGAACCGTAACAGACTTGCAGAATTTCGTCAACAATGGATATCAATGGTTGCTGGAGTACAGAATGCATGGAAAATGCCAATCATTGAAGCAGAAAAAATGGACTATATCGACTTGCAAAAAAGCAACACAGACATGCAATTTGCTCAATGGCAAGAATATTTGATTAAAATTGCATGTGCGATATTCAAAATTGCTCCAGAAGAGGTAGGATTTAATTTAGGGAATGCATCTGGAGGCGGAGCAATGTTTGAAGGTAACGGAGAGGCTAAGATTAAATACTCTAGAGACAAAGGATTGAAGCCATTGCTCAAATCGATTGAATTCTGGATCAACAAATGGATCGTCAATGCAATCGATGAAGATTTTGAATTTAAGTTCGTTGGATTAGAGGTTGATACTGAAGAAGCTGAAGTGGAGTTGGATATCAAAAAAGTAGGCAGCTTTATGGGATTCAAAGAAGCTCGAAGAAAACACAACCTTCCAGAAGAGCTTGAAGAGGGAGACTTTACACTAAACCCACAATACATTCAAATGATTCAGTCAAGAGAAATGAAGGGAGAGCAAGAAGAAAACGGTCAAGCTGTTGAAGAAGAATTTGAAGAAGACTCATTGTGGGACAATTTAGAGACCGATGATGAAGTGATCAAATCAATGTTTACGTCAGAACAGTTATCAGGACATCAAAACAATCCTATGATGGCAGATGCATTTAAAATGTTAATGGAATAGCGCAATGAAATCAATCAAAGATTACATACTAATTTTTATAATTGCAATGCTGGCAATCTTCTCTGGATATCAGTGGTGGAGAGCTAGTCAGGCTGATGACGTAATCAAAGATTACAAAAGGTACGTGATAGAACGCGACACCTTAATTGAAGTGTCTAAAGGACAGTACAAAAAGATAGTCGACGATACCAAGTCAATTAAAGAGTTAAATCAAACACTGAAAAATAGGAATGAGGAATTGTTTGAGGTGATAGAAGAACAGAATAAGGACATAGTTTCGCTAATTGAAATAACTCAATCATTCAAGTCGAAAACCGATACAGTCTATGTTGAAAGCGACAACTCTTTTGTAGACTATTATCCGTCAAAACAAGATCCGTTTGTACAGTACACCAGTAGATACGTTTCCAGTAATAAAAGAATCGGTGAATGGTCTCTTTCAGATATAAACATAGACTTAGTGATTAGCGAAAAGATGCCAGGACTATTTGAGGCAGATCTTAAAGGACCCTCTTTCTTAAAAATAAGCTCGCTGCAAGTAGAATCGTTGCCATTAGAAAACGTCAATCCAGATAATTTCGGATGGCTGTTGGGAGGATCGTTGGATTACAATTGGACAGATCAGTCCCCAGCAGTAGATTTGTATGGAGGAGTGCGTGTTAAGAAAACTAACATATTTCTTAAAGCAGGAACTGACGCAACTTTAGGAGTAGGACTAATTAAAGAGTTTTAACGGTGGCTAAGCGATACAAAGACAAGCCTAGATACAAAGCAATCAATGGCTATGAGAAAGAGTTTAAGAAGCAGTTTTCTAGCGTTTTAAGCCTTGCACTGAAAGACGTCGAAAAGAAAATGTATCAAATGATAAAATAATTGTACTTTTATAAAAAAATAAATCGATGGAAGAATTTAATGTTATAAAGCAAAACCTTCAAAGAAAATCTCAAATACTCAAGTCATTTGGATACGAAGATCCTGACACTATTGAAAAAGGAAAGGCTGCGAATGAGGGAGAAGAAAGAGAGTGGAATGGCAAAAAGTATAAGAAGACTGGAGGCAAGTGGATTCCAGTAACAGGAGATAAGAAAGGCAAAAGTGATGACGGTAAAGGCGACAAGTCTGCTAAAGACGATCAGAAGAAGATAAAAAAACCTGTACAATCAGGAGAGCCTGGAGAAGTGAGCAATCACGAAATCGCTCAGATGTCTTATATGAAAAAAGTGATGGATGAGAGTCCAGAAAGAGCTTATGAAATTTACCAAGAATTGTCACCAGAAGCACAATCAAAGATTCCTCAAGATGTAGTAAACAAGATTGTTGAATCTGGAATGAGTGAAGGAGAAGATCCTGCAGCAAAAGTGTTTGACGACGACAATAAAGGCAGTGAGCAGTCATTCAAGTATTCAGACGATATGAACAGCTTCAGAGAGTCGGTTCGTCGAATGAGAAAGATATATAATACGTTGACAGATGCGCTCGAAGACGAAGTTGTATTAGAGCAGTTAGGATACGATAAAGAAAGCGCTCAAGAAAAAATTGGTAATATCTACAAGTGGATGGACGGTGCTAGAGAGCACAAAAAACAGTTAGAGAGCAACAAAAAACAGTTAGAGAGCAACAAAAAACAGTTAGAGAGCAACAAAAAACAGTTAGAGAGCAACAAAGTGAGCACTCCTGCTGAAGCAGCTAAAAGGTACGATGAGCTGAGACAGTCAATAGGACAGTCGATGCTTGAAGAGTTTACGAGTGAAGGAAACAGCGCTGAAGACGTAGATTGGTCATCGTTTGAAGATGAAATGAACGACAGAATTGCAGACATGTTAGGTGAAGAAGGAATGGAGTTGTATGAAAAAAACTTCGAATAATGCTGAAACAGCAAATTATACAGAGCAACATCTTTAAAGGATTTAAGGCAGAGATAAATTCTGCCGTTGGAGTGGTATTTGACAAATCTAACAAGATCCTAATAGGCCTATCAAATGACGACGATGATAGAAATGGAAAGTGGTGCTTTTTAGGAGGAGGAGTCGACGAAGGAGAAAGTCCTTTACAAGCAGCAATAAGAGAGGTTTATGAAGAAGGAGGTGTCTCAGTTACGCCATTAGCGATATCAATGATCGTACATCCGTCAAAACCTACAGTAGGATTTTTTGTATTGAAATGCGATACAGATATGCCAGAAATGGTTAAGAACGAAGAGTTTGACGAAATGAAGTGGATTGAGGTGTCTAAGATACCAGAAACAATGCTTCCGTTGAACTTAGAAATATTGAAAATGATAGGTAAATAATGATATTTACGCCTCAACAGATCGTAGAAATATTACAAATCGTTGACAGATACACTTTAACGTTTGTAGCACATCACGTAAGTCCAGACATTTTATCAGATCAAGACAAAGAAGTGTTACGTTCAAGTGGTATCGACTTGACAGGAATTCCTATTGACAGATCTAACGTCACTCAGGCATTCAAGTTTGGAATTTTAAGCACAACACTTCAAGATCCTACAGTCAGGTCTATGAGCTATCAACAATTTAAGTCGTACCTGAGTAGTGGAAAAATGTTTAGCTTAAATCCGCTAGAACTTTCTGCATTAAACAATTTACAGTATCAAACATATAGAGATGTATCAAAACTGTCAGGGAAGGTCAAGGATGACATTACAGACACGCTAGTTCATGCAGACAGAAAGAATCATACAGTCAAACATTCCAAGACAGTAACAGATGCTGCAAGAAGAGCTGTTGAAAACAGAAAAGGCGTTGCAGATATTGTATCGACAATAGGACGAAAAACCGAAAAGTGGGATAAGGATTTAGGAAGAATAGCAGACTTCACATTACATACAGCATTCGATGAGGGACGCGCTATGGGATACGTTAAGGAGGGAGGAGACCATGCGATCGTATATAAAGACGTGTACCCAGGAGCATGTCCTCACTGCATAAGAGCATTTTTAAAAGGAGGAGCAGGTAGCGAACCTAAACTATTCAAAGTTAGTGAGCTTAGAGCTAACGGAACCAATGTTGGAAAAAAGGTTGGTGACTGGCTTCCAGTAATAGGACCTCATCATCCATGGTGCAGGTGTACTTTAATGGACACTCCTAGAGGATTTACAGTAGCAGACTACAATGCAGGCAAATGGTATTGGAATGGCAAGGACTTTGAAAGAGATATGAGTAAGTTCGAAAGAAAAGTAAATAGAAACAGTAAAGTAAACGTAACCGTAAACAGCAAAACTACACAAATATGAAAAGAGTGTTAATAGCAATTAAAGAATGGTGGAACAGAAACAAAATCTTGAAGCAAGAGAATCAAATTCTCAAGAACAAGTTAGTGCAAAGAGATCGTCAACTGATAATGGCATCAATCAACTACTCATCGGTTAAGGATCAACTCTCTGAAGCACAGCAAGAGCTGATTGTGAAAGAATTACATATTGCATTGTTAAAAAAATAAACTTTTAGGACAGTTAGGTTGGTGACTTGTGTATGAAATAGGTATATTTGTAACCAATAAGAACAGTTTAATAAACTTAAAGATGAAAACGATAATCTTAAAATCAGCAGACAACTCAATCAAATCAGAAGTCAAAGTAGATATTTTTGCAACCACTGCAGAATTGCAAGTTCCAGGATTCGATACTAGATTTACTGGAATGGAAATTGTAGACGATGAAGCTGCAATTGTGGCAGGAATTAATGTGAGAAACATTGAATACAACTGGCAATCTCTAGTTGCTCTTGCTCAAGAAAACAACCTATCATTATTTGTAATAGATCTCAATGGATCTGAAAGTGGTCCGGTAGAAGTTGTGGAAGCTCCATAGCAATGCGTGATCGCAAAATGAATAGTAATCGAAAAATTGAAAGTATGTTTACTGGATTTTGGGGCACAGTTAAAACACTAAAGCCCTCTCACATATTTATTGTTGTTTTATTAGGTCTATTAGCATATACTTTAATTAATGGAGGATTTAACTACTTAACTGAACAATCGAAAAACAAGCTGAAACAAGAGCTTGCTACTGAAATTGTACAGCTACAAGAAGAAAATCGGAGAATTAAAGACTCAATAACTAGAGACAGGCAGATAAGAGAACAAAATCAAAGTAGAATTAATGTAGATAAGATTTACGAGTTGATGGACGAGATTGAAAGAAACATTCCGTCAGCAAACAGTATTTCAATATACTACATTCACGATTCAGGTGGTGTGCCTAAAAGTGGTGTACCACTTAAAGCAACTGTCCTTTATGAAAAAAGAGACAAAGAGGTTCCTTCATTAAAAAAATACTGGAAATCAGAGCCTATACCAGAAGGATTTTTCTACTACAACAAATTTATATATGATTACAGAGAAAAATACGTCTCAGACGTAACTCAAGAAAAGAAAATTTACGTAGAAGAAACGATTGAATTATTGTCGAGATATAAGACTAAAGCTATGTACGGAGTGTTTATAGAACAAAGCACTGCAGGAACGTATTACTTGAATTTCGGATTTCCTAAAACAGATCCGTTTGAAGAGGATAGATACATAAAATATCGAGTGTTAGAATACGCAAAAAGAATCAGGCCGTTACTTCAAGTAGCAGAGGCTTCAATACTAAATTAAGATGAACAGTCAATTTAACACAGTCCTTTCAATCGAATTAATCAAGGCTAAGTCTAGTGGCGGCAAGTCTGTGATGAAGATGAAAGGAATTGCATCCACTCCCTCATTAGATAGTGACGGAGAGTACTTAGATCCGAAAGGGTTCGAAGTTGAATACTTTTTGAAGTACGGATTTATGAATTGGAATCATCAAACCAACAGTGATCCTTTATCTGTAGTAGGAAAGCCTTTATCAGCAAAGGTGAATCGAAATGGAGATTTTGAAATAGAGTTTGAGCTGTTTGAGAAGAGCGCAAAAGCTATTCAAATTTACGAGCTACAAAAGATTCTTGAAAATCAAGGAATGTCTCTAGGACTATCAATTGAAGGTAAGGTAATAGAGAGAAATCCAAAAGACAACAGGATAGTAACTAAGGCTCAAATAACAGCATGTGCAATAACTCCTAACCCAAAGAACCAAGATACAGTCACTTCGATCATAAAAGGTCAAGGATTTAACAAACTTTCTGCATACGACGAAATGTCAGAGGAGGAAAGAGAAAAGGCATTGATGGCCGGAAGTAGTAGTGGATCTGCACTGTCTAAGGAATCTCTCAATGGGAGTGTTAAAGAAATTGAGAAAAAAACTTTTAGTAAAGCCAAGTTCTTTGATAAAGTTTTCAGAAAGTTACCCTCGATTTCTATAAGAGGTGCACAAAAGATGTACGAATTAACTTACAAAATTGAAAAATCATTAATTATGTCAGAAGAGAATAAACAAAAAGAAGGGTTCGTGTCTGAAGAGGCTATTCAGAAAGCACTTGAAATATTAGAGCTCCAAGAACCTGAGGCGAAACAAACGCCAGAAGGAACTGAAATGCCAGCAGCACAACAATCGCAAGAGTCTGCTGACCAAGAAGAAGAGGTTTCTGTTAAAGAGTCTAAACAAGAACACGCTCAATCTTCAGCTACTGAAGAAGAAGAGACTGAAGAAGAAGAGACTGAAGAAGAAGATGTAGATCATAGAGACGCTGCTTTAGTAAAGGCAAGATTGACAATTGAAGAATTGTCAAAAGCGCTAGAAGTAAAGACGCCGTCAAAGAAAGATCCAGAGCCAGAGATTCAAAAGTCAATTGAAACAGAAACTCCTACACAGTCAGACAACGTATTGTTGAAAGGAATTGGTGAACTTCTAAAAGGTGAAATTAGTGGATTCAAGTCAGAAATTGATAAGAAGTTTCAAGCAGTTGGAACATTGACTAAGTCGATGACAGACCAAAACGCTGAACTTTTTAAAAGAATCACTAACCTAGAGAAAGAGCCTCAGGGAAGAAAAAGCATAACCACACAATCGTATGTGGAAAAAAGCTTTGGAGACGGTGACATAAAAAAAGGAGCACAAGAAGATCAGTTAAGCATCTCTCGACACAAAAGACAAATTTGTGATTTATTGACTAAGTCAATTACAGGAGATGAAGGAATTACTGATCAGAGAACTGCTAGTGAGATCATGGCTTTTGAACAAGCAGGTCACGTAAGTAAGGGCTTAATTCAAAAAGCAAAAGATTTAGGGTACGCACTAACCAAATAAGAGTACCTTTATCAAAAATATTAAAGACTGTATAAATTAACTGAATGATTGGAAGCAAAAACTTTAATAAAACAAATTACCAATGGAAAACATGTCAGTAAATCTTGCAGACTATCAGCACGGTTCTGGTTTTGGTGATTCAGCAATGAATCAAGCTAACCTAAGCACTGAACAACTTAGTGAGTTAAACAAAGCACTTGAAGCAGGACAACTGCAAGGTGGTGATTTAACTGGAGATCAGTCAAGTGGTGGAGCACTAAAAACAGAAAGCCTCGAAAGCTCTTTAAAACTTATCACCTTCAAAGAAAGTGATATTCGTTTTTGGAAACGCTTTCCTAAAAGTGCTGCATTCAACACAGTTGAAGAGTATAATCAATTAACTAGCTACGGTACCGATCGTGGAGGATTCAACAACGAAGGCGAACTGCCCGAAGAAGAAGACTCTAATTACATACGTAAGGCTGAGCACGTCAAGTACTTAGGCGTAACGAAGTCTGTGACTCACCAAATGCAGTTAGTGAACACTAACATCGGATCTGTTATTCAGAGAGAGACTACAAACGGAATTATGTGGATCTTGAGAAAAGCAGACAGAGCCTTATTTCACGGAGACTCAGAGGTCGTAGGTCAAGAGTGGAATGGTCTATATGCACAGCATATGAACAACGATCAGTACGCAAACCTAGACGAGTATATGGACTCTGATTTAGTGATCGACTTACGTGGCAAGACACTAAAACAAACCGATCTTGAGAGAGGGTCTCAAACACTATTGAACAAATTTGCACAAGCAGACTTGTTAGTGGCTCCTCCAGTTGTACTTTCTGATTTCGCTACAGGATTTTATGACAAGCAACGTGTTATGCTTGGAGGTGGTGCGAACAACACCAACACAACTTCTGGACAGCACATGAGCAACTTCCAGTCTATGTACGGGAAGATAGAGTTTGAATACGATATTTTCGCTGCAAAATCTCCAGCAAAGCTTCCAAGTGCAAACGCAACATCGCCAAAAGCACCTAGTGCACCTACTGCTGACGGAACAGCTCCAGCAACAGTAATTACTTCAGATGGATCAAGTAAGTTTGCTGATGGGAAAGGAGATTACTTCTATGGAGTAGCTGCAATGAACAGATATGGTGAATCAGCAATCGCTCAAATTGGAGGCACTGTAACAGTTGCAAACAATGACGACTCAGTCGATCTCAAATTTGCTGCAACAGCAGGTCCTTATCAACCAAACGCTTACATCATATTTAGATCAAAAGTCAATCCAGGAACAGCATTTGCTAACACACCAATGTCTCCTATCATAGTAATTCCAGCGACAGGAAACGACGTTAAGAGAGGATCTCTTGCTAACGGAGTTGATGGTGGAGCTGCAGGTATCGTAAGAGATAGAAACAGATACCTTCCAGGAACACAAGACAGTTTACTATTGCAAGCAGACACTGACGTGATTGAATTTAAACAATTGGCACCTTTAATGAAAATGCCACTTGCTAAGTTGAGTCCAGCCGATAGATTTATGGTACTATTGTATGGTACTCCTATCGTGTACGCACCAAGTAAAATGGTCAGATATATAAATATTGGTAGAGAATTTTAATCGCCAATCAACACTATTCAAAACCCGATCTAAAATAGATCGGGTTTTATTGTTTAATTTTATGTATATTTAGATCTAACTTAAAAACTGTAAACAATGGCATTTATTAAATCCAACAAGATTGATGAAAGAGCAAAATCAAGAAGCACACCCTTCGGACAAATTAGCTTTGACGAGAAAGGTGTAGCTGAAGTAGAGCAGTCAGTAGCTGATCACTTATGTAAAATCTCTCCATCATTAACACTAGTGTCAGATCAAGGATCGAGCACACCAGAAACAGACACACCAGAAACAGACACACCAGAAACAGACATCGCTTCAACTCCAAAAGTTGAAAACGCTATCCAAGAATCTGTAGAAGAGGAAAGCAAAGATCAGTTAGATGAGGTACGTCAATCATTAGATCACAAATCTATGTCTGAAATTCGTCAAATTCTTAAAGACGCAGGAATAGAAGAGGAGGAGTTTGAAAAAGAAGAATTTAAAGGTAAAGAAGGAAAGCCTGCCTTAATCGAATTTGTAATCCAGAAATTGCACTAAGAACAAATTTAATGGCTACATTAAAATATCTAGTTCGGTCAAATAAAAACGATTCGTTAATTTCACCAAGTGAATTGACGAATCGTTATTTCTTTGGCATACCAATCATTGATCAAGGAGGCAATGTAATGAGTGAGGAGTCTCTTAACTTTTACATTCAGTCTGCAACTAAGTCTATCGAAGGACTGATCAATTCAAAGTTAAAAAAACAAGTGATTGAAGAGTCACTAAGTTATCACATAAATGACTATAAGAGTTGGGGATTTATACCAACTAGCTTTCCTGTAATAAAAGCACATTCATTGACAGGATTTATAGGCAACGTTCAGCAAATAGAATTTCCACCAGAATGGCTGTCTGCAAAGAGAACCACTGACGAAGGAGGATATCATAGAGCGATTTATCTAATACCTACGACTGGTGCTGCAAAAAGTAATAGTGTAGTGTATAGCGGAATTTCTCCACAATTAGGATGGTTTGGTCAAAAAACGGTACCTAATTATTGGACAATAAAATACTGTACATCGTTTGAAAATGTACCAGAAGATATCATCGACGCTGTAGGAAAGCTCGCTGCAATTAACGTGTTTCACCAGTTAGGAGACATAATTTTAGGTGCAGGTATCGCCTCACAATCAATAGGGATTGATGGACTCAGTCAAAGCATTTCAACAACATCATCAGCAACAAATGCTGGGTACGGTGCTAGAATAACTGGATACTTGACGGATCTAAAACAAGCTAAGGTCGATCTAAAAGAGAAGTACGACGGAATAGTTTTCGGAGTGCTGTAAAAAATTACAACATGGACAATCTATCAGGAAACAGCTATATTCAAGCCACTCCAGTCAACACACAAGGAAAGGCTAGAGTCGATCTAGCTAAGAGCGATTTTGATGCAATTATCTGGCAGAAAGGATATGACGTGTTGCTGGATAGAGCAATTAAGTGTCCTTGTAGAAATGTTGCTGACAATCAAGGATTGTCAGACTGCAAGAATTGTGGAGGTAGTGGATGGTGCTTTATCAATAGAAAGGCCACTAGGATGGTTCTTCAGTCAATGAACAAAGACACACAGTTTAAGGAGTGGAGCATGGAAAGATTAGGCACCACTAGAATTTCTTGTTTAAACGAAGAAAGAATATCCTACATGGATAGAATTACTGTGACAAGTGCGACAGTGACCACATCACAAACAGTTCACTTTAAAGAGCATAGTGACGGTGTATTTAGAGCAGCGATTATATATCCGATAAAGAAATTAATTTATAGCTTCCTATTTAAAGGATCACAAACACCCTTATTCAGAGCAGTAGAAGGAACGGATTTCGATATTGTAGATGGGAATTGGATTGAGTTAAAAAGTCAGCACAATCAAGATCATCCTACAATGTCTTTGAGATATGAACACAATCCGATGTATCACATACTAGATACAAATAGAGATGTAATGACAAGTAAAAAGTCTATCTCAGGCAAAAATGTCAAGAACAACTATCCTGTCTCAGGAATAGCAAAACTAGCTCATTACGTGTTAGATGAACAAAGCTTCAATGGAGATTTTTTACTCGACAATAGCTTTGAGGAAAATTGCAAAGATAAATATACAGACAAACAGTGCTAATAAATGATTGATCTTCAAATAGACACTAGAGCTCTTTCAGAAGAGTTCAGCATGACACAGCAAGACGTTGATGGAATGTCTGAGTTCGTTGTCGACGAAGTGACTGCTGCATTTGCTAGAAAGTGGGACAATCAAGCAAAAACAAACTTAAACAGCACTAGAGAGCAGTATAGAAACGCTCTTCAAGTAAGTAAAAGAGGTAGATTTACAGGAGTGGTGTCATTGAATCCTGCAGTATGGATAGCCAATGCATTAGAGATGGGAGCTAGTTCATATGATATGAAAACAGGACTTCTCAACTCATCTAAGGTAAAATATACCAGTAAAGGAAAGCCTTACATAACGGTACCTTTTAGATTTGCGACTGCAGGATCTGTTGGAGAAAGCTCTTTGTTCGCAGGAGTAATGCCAACAACGATCTCAAATCAAGTTCAACAGGCACCGCCAAAATCTAGCTTAAAGATGGAGCAAATTCCATCACAATATCACATGCCTAAAAGTGCTTCGTTGAGAAATAGACTAAGAAGTAGAGGATTTTCTCAAATGGAAAGAAACACTAAAGTGACTTCAATTTATGAAGGACTTCAAAGAAACAGTAAAGGGTCTGGGTATGTAATGTTCAGAAGAGTAAGTTTAAACAGTGATGCAGATAGATTTATTCATCCAGGATTTGAACCTAGAATGTTGGCTGATAAGGCATTAAACAATATGAACGTCCCACAAGTAGTAGACGTAGCAATAGACAACTACTTAGCAAATTTAGGAATGTAATGGCAATAATGATACCAGAGCTAGTGTTGTTCAATATCGTGAACAATCTAGTCGAATATTTAGGAACCAATTTTACAGAAGAATCTGATGAAACTAAAACGTTTTTACACAGAATCTTTAAGGGAAGTGTGCACGACAAAAAAGATTACTACGATCAAGCAGTAGCGTTGTTTACTAGAAAAAATGACAACCCGAGAAGTGTAAGAACTAGGCTGTTTTTTGATGCAGAAAGAGCTAAAATACCGACCGTCCACATAACAATGCCTGCAGACAGTAATGGAGAAGACTCGATTGGAGTAGGAGAGAGCGGAATGCCAGAATCTATGTATGAAGACAGCACTTCTCTAACCCCAAGTTACGAAAGAAGATTTGACACAACATTTCAGATCATATGTACTTCAGACAACCATTCAGAGGTGTTAATAATGTATCACGCAATTCGTGCAGGGCTGATTAGCATATTCGACACAATAAGCTTATCAGGTCTTGAAAATGCAAAAATTAGTGGTCAAGAACTCAGAATTAAATCGGACCTTGTGCCAGAAAACATATTTATGAGGGGGATAGGAATAGCGTCCTCTTATGAAGTTAAGGTTCCTAGATTGTGGAGTGAACAGAAAATCGTAGATCTCTTCATATGTCCAGATCAACCTAAAATTAAATTAGATGAGTAAGAAAATTAAAAAAGTAACAGCAAAGCAGTTTTCGTCAATGATAGGAATATCTAATAGAGGGAAGTTTTACGTAAACAAAATGCTATCGAACGAAAAAGCGTCACTCAAAGAGTGGTCAAATACATTTATTAAAATTGGTTTAATCGAAAAGGAGCCTTCAATAGTAACTAATCAAAGCTCCAATAACAACAAATAAACATGGCAACAGAGTTCAACTTTAACGGTCAATTAATTAAGCTACCAGGTGCATATGCCGAAATCAAATCTGGAATCAACAATGCTCCTTTAGCATTTTCTTATGGAAATGTTTTAGTGATCGACACAGACTCAAGCAATGAGTTTGGAGGAGGTTCTGGAATTAATGGAGAGAGTGCTGAAGGGCAAGATTCAATCTATACCTTCGACAATGTAAGAGACGTTCGACAATTTTTAGGAGGTGGCGAATTGTGGGACAATGTAGGACCCTTATTTCGACCTTTTGGCTCTGGATCTCAAGGAGTCAGTAACTTAATCTACATTAGAGCATTAACTACTGTAGCAGCTACATTGGAATTGACACTAGAGAACGGAGCATTAACGTTTGCCGCAAAGCATGAAGGCCTTGTAGGAAACGGAGTGGAAGTCGATGATGAATTAATTAAGGGATTTGCAGTAACCGTTGAAGCAGGAACATTAAGTACTGACAAATTTAGATTAAGATTCTGGAGAGGAACTTTTACAGGAAACGCACAAGATGGTCGCTCATATAACGGACTGTCTCAAGAGCAGTCTAGACCAAGATTACTTGCAACATCACCTGAGGTAGCAACGATTCAAGAGATAATCGACTGGGCTGAAGCGAATTTTGATTTCAACAATCACTTTTTGCTAACAGGCAACACAATTTCAAATACTGGAGAGATCGTATCTGGAGATCTAACGTCACTAGCTGGAAACAACTTATTTAGCGGAGGAACTCAAACAAGCGCTCCAGCAGACATGGATGCAGTTTTAGATGCAATTACCAAACTAGATTATACTCACATCTACAGTCTAGAAAGCGGAATAGACGCTTTAGGAGTCAACAACTTTAAAATATTATCTCACTTAGAGAGTGAAGCTAGATATGAAAAATTCCTAGTAGTTGCTGGAGGTGAAGACAAAGACACATTCCAATCGCAAAGTATCGCTTCTGCAACAGCATTTAACAGTCAAAAAGTGATACTTTGTCACGGAGGATGTTACGATAGAGGAATTTCTGGAACTGCTGGATTGAGAAAGAAAAATGCAAGATATCATGCAGCGTACATTATTGGAAGAGTTGCAGGATTGCCACCACAAACTCCACCAACATTCAAAGGACTAGGATATTTAGGAGAGTTGCACAAAATGACGGACAGTGAAAGAGAGCTTGCACTAGATGCGGGAGTGATCACTACTTATTTAGACGATGAAATAGGATCCTCTGTCATCACTCAAGGGGTTAACACACTGCAGAAGAATGACAATTTAGTCAATGAGGATGGCACGTCATATTCTTGGCAATTAATGAGAATTGCTGCTCAGTTGAACAAAGAAATAGTAATCAACGCTAAAGTTCAACTTTTAGGAAACCAAAACGAAGGACCTAATAGAGCAACACTTTCTCCAGAAGTAGTTCAAGAGTGGGTTAGAGGTTTCTTGAAAAACAAGACTGCAAGGGCAACAGAAGACGATCTAATCTTATCATCACAAGATGTGACTGTAACGATAGATCAAGATGCATACTGCATTAATTATGCATTTGTGCCAAACTTTGAAGTAAATAAACTATTTTTCACTGGATTAATTTTAGATCCAAACATATAATCAACAATCATGGCAGATAAAGTATTGACAGCTCCATTGGCATTAATTAAAGTTAATGGAGTCACCATAGGAAAGATGAAGAACTTGAGAATCACAGAAACCTTCAGAAGAGGTAGAGTTAGTGGCATCGGTGAAGTTGTAGCTTCTGAAGTTCCTGTATTGGAATTTAACGGAACCGTAACTTCAGAATTCTATGAAATAGATTTCTCGACAACAGGAATTCCAGATGCAATTAAAAGAAAAGCTACCTCTGTTCAAGGATTTATTGACAACATTCTTCTTCAAGAAGAGGGAGTTAATATAGTGATCTTTAAGAAAGTTACAGACTTTACAGATCCTCAAACAGGACTGTTGAGAGCTAAACTTAAAGAGCATGCGACGATAACTAGAGCATTCATCGATAGAGAAGGAATGGATGTTTCTGAAGGACAAATCAGTGGACATAACCAGGACTTCACTTATCTAGATCCAATTCTATCTAGCTTATAAATTAATTGCAAAACCGTATAAAATGGAAAGCTTAAAAAGAGCCCTAACGTTCAACGTTAAAGGAAATCAGTACAACATTAAAACTCCAACGTCAGGACAGTTATGGGATGTGGAAGAAATGAAAGCATTATTGACTAACGGTCAATACGGAAACGTATTGAATCACAGAACGTATTGGTCTGAGTATAACTTAGACAACGTAGACATGTTTGCTTATATCTCAGTATTGTGCCCACAAGTGATTAAAGACTTAGAGGTAGAGACGTGGAAAGACTTAGATCCTTTCGACTTGGCAGAGTTGAAGAACGCATACAAAAAACAATTTCTTCCGTGGTATAATGAGTTTACTAAAATGCTGAAATCTGTAGAAAAGCAAAACGTAGACTCTCCTGATGAAAAATCTGATAAATAAACTATTTCGGGCACTATCGTCGACGAAAAGGCCTCTTGAAAAACATCAAGAGGTTTCTTCGTTAACGTTGATAGATCAGGCAAGAAGAGATGTCAAGCCTTCATACAATTCATCCAGTGACTTAAAAGAATTCATTACTCGATGGAACGCGATGTATCCGATAGACAGATGGTGGAGAGAGAAGTATAGAATCCCACTGAACAGTCCAGAACATAGAAGGGCTGTGGTGCTAGATATGAAATTAGATTGGGAAGAAGACTTACTGTACAGACAAGTCAAAACTGAAATAGGTACACAAAGTAAAACAAAATACGTTCCAGGTCGAGGAGCGTGGTTAAAAAAGCGTGAAATTGAAAAGCCAACAGACGATCAGGTTAACGATATGTTCGATGGTTTAGATTTATCTAGAATTGAAGGAGGTGAAGATTCTTCAGAAATAATAGTATAGCATGTCCCAGTCTAGGAGAGAAATAGTATTTAATGCAAGAGATAACGGAGTAGGTGACTTTATGTCAAAGCTTCGTCAATCGGCAAATGAGTTAGGTAGAGACTTGATTAGAGAGTCGATGCAAAACTCTAGTAGTGCTCAAGAAGCAGTTAAGTATTACGAACAACAAGTTCGATTGCTTGAGAAAAAAACTCGACTAGAGCAGAAAAGTACTAGAGCGTCTCTAGACAGCAGATACAACAATCTACTAGGAAAGGATGGTGCCAATCAATCCAAATTAAGTAGCGACTACAAAGATCAAATTTCAGACCTACAAAGAAGTACTCGAGAAGACACAATTCAGCTCGACTTACTTAGAGAACTGATTGATACAGTCAAGTTGACCTCAAACGAAGAAGTTCGTTCAGACAACAAAAACTCTACAAGAGAACAAAGTAGTGCTGAAAGAAGTAGATTAGCTTCAGACGTAGGTCCAGAAGCGACTGATCTAGCAGATCAGCTTTCTGAAGAAGGTGGCGGAGGATCTGGCGGAGGATCTGGCGGTAAGAGATCGAGACTCTCAGGACTTAATGTAGGATCGTTAATGAAAAAGGTTGCTACTTCAGGAGATTCAGTTGGTGCAGTCAACAGTGTCTTAGAACAGGCCAATGACATGGAGATCATGGGTACTGGATTGGGAATTCTAACTGGAGTGATAGGAACTAGTGTCGCTGCATTAAATATTCGTGCGCAAAGAGAGAAGTCAGCAGAAATGATGTCAGCTCTTTCTGGACTATCAATAGATTCAATACTTGATCAAGGAATTGGAGGTACAGAGTTTGGGGGATACGGAGCAGGCACCTTAGGAGTGTCGAGAGAAGATTTCTTATCAAACAACATTCCAAGTACAATTAGAGCGTTAGGAACTAGTAGAAATGCTGGAAGAAGTGCTGTTCAATCATTAGAAGTTCAAAAAGGATTCGGAGTAGATCAGTCTACTGTAGGAACGCTGGATAGATTAAGTAGGGTGATGGAAGGCGTTGCAGGATCTCAAGCATTGGCTTCTAAAGTGTACAGCAGTATGTACGGAACAGGAGCTCTTGGCCAGAACAATAATGATATGGCTAGAATGCAAGACATTATGCAAGGATTCGCGTCATTTCAAGAGGGACAATTTATGCGATCTGGAACTGTTGACGGAACAACTACGCTAGGACTAATGCGGTCTCTACAAAATCTTGGAGGAAACTTTCAAAGAGACGACTATGCGTTCGATACAATAAACCGACTAAATTCTGGACTGTCACAAGGAGGATCTCCAGAATCTAATGCAATAAAATTTGACGTTTTAAGAAGGCAAAATCCAAACAAAAGCTTTTTTGAGCTTCAAATGGAAATGGAAAAAGGTGTCAACTCAAAAGGATATCTTAGTGGGATGTTTGATTATGTCAAGAATACTGGAGGAGATGTTAATAGTCAATCAATGCTATTTGATCAACTGACTGGAGGATCTATGAGAAAGAAAGATATTTTCGACTTAATTTCTGGGAAAACTAGCCTAGATCAAATTAATACTGAAGGAGATGCTAGAGATCCTAGCATTCAACAAAGAGCAGCTAGTGCCAGTTCTGGAGCTCAGGCCGAACTATTGAATTTCACAGAATCGTTTAAGGACGTAATGGAGCCTGTTGGAGAACAAATTGAAGAACTAATCAAATTGGTTGGTGAAATGAATAGAAAAATAGACCTATAAATGAAATCGGTACTAGGACAATTAGTAAACAATCAAGCTATTCGAGGAAACGATAGTGCAGGATCTGGGAGGTTCGGTAGTAGTAGGAAAAGGAACATTGATGGCAAGTGGATAAATATACCACAAGGACATCAGGGATTGGATATAATCACTTTTCCTGGACAAGCGATAAAAAGTCCTATCAGTGGAAAAATTGTAAAAGTTGGGAAAGCATATTCAGACGATTCAAGATTTGACACACTTCACATTCAAGGAGATGAGGAATGTTACAGCGGAATTAGGTGCAAATTACTATACATATCTTCATCAGTGTCAGGAATACTGAATAAAACCGTTACTAGAGGCGAAGTAATAGGAGTTGCTCAGAACATAAGCGTAAAATACAAAGGAGCGACGAATCACTTACATTTAGAGGTGTTTTTCAATGGACTGATTCAAGATCCAACTAGTCTTTTTGGTCCAGAAAGTTGTGACGCTATCGACAATTCAATAGCAATCTCAGAAGTTGCGAATTTATTGAATCAAGAAAACACACAATTCACTGCAGTAGAATACATACACCACATAGATCAGCCAGCGCAAATTGAAGACTTATTATCTCAAGAAGAATTTCAAAAAGTCTCTTTAGATAAAAATCAACTATTGCAGATTAGATATGAGGGAAGAACTAATCACCGAAGACTGTATGAAGGCCTCTCAATAACTGAAAAGAAAAAGTACAATAAAGGTTCAACAGAATACAGCCCTTCTGCGAACTATCCAATAGTACAAGGAACTACAATTTTCATTCCAGTAAAGTCTGTTACGATTCAGAGCGCTTATGAAAGCAACATTACGGTGACGAAAACCGTCTCCACAAAGTATTTCGCGCCAATCCTTAGAGAACTGACAAACGATCCAGGATTTGTGCCAGGATCTAAGAATAGAGGAGTAGATGCAAAGGACATTAGGCCTCAACTAACAGTTTGGTTATGGTCAAGAACTAAGTACTTAGAGAGTGGAGGAGATGATGGATTCGTTGATCTTACAAAAGACATTGTATCGTGCAATACAGGGAATACAATGGTCGATGGAGGCAACTTTACCATAAACCTTGCTCCAGTAATTACTAGGCTAATTGAAGAGCAAGATTCAGAAGGAAATTCTAGAAGCTATTGGAAGAAGATCGACAGCGATCACTACTCAGATCAAGATTCGTCTGACAGCGTATCTCTAGGTCATATAAATAGAGAAAGAGCTTTCACATCAAACACAATAGGTTCTGAGTACGTTAGAAACGATCTGTATTACGAGAAAATTATTCAACAAAACGATTTAGTTTTTATCTCTTTTGAGAAATTAAAGATTGAAGGAAATGATATTTTAAACTCAGTTGGTGGTAAGTGGTACGATATGATTGGACTAGTTGACATTGTAACTAGACAAGATACAGCATCGACTTCAGATGCAACGATGTCTATTAGAGGGAGAGATTTATTCAAAGTGCTTCAAGACGACAATAGCTACTTCAATCCATACAGTATTGGACACGTAAATAGCTTGTATGGAGGAGAGTTGGGATCTCGATTTCTTCAAGGAGAGTTCAAAGAGATTTCAGCAATCATTCCGAGATCAATTAGAGACTCGATTGAATTCATTTTTCACAGAATAGCTTCAATTGGATATGTTCCGAATGATATTTTTAAAGACTTTACAAACAAAACCCAAACAACAAAGACCGTAAAAGGTGAAGACAAAAACGTAGAGAAGCAGGTTAAAGGAGTTTGGCAGTTGTTCAAAGTATTTATCGATCAATCGATTCAAGATTTAAAGGTAATTGATGACAGTGTTGCAAATCCTAACGGATCTGTGTTGCAAATAATTAGAAAAATTTGTCAACAAGAATTTGTAGAATTTTTCGGTGACACCTATGGCGATAAATACTATTTGACTTGTAGAAAGCCTCCATTTACATTTGATGCAGTCAGTCAAGCAGTTTGGAACTTAGATACAGTAGACGAAGACTTTTCTTCATTCCAACAAGAGCAGCAAACTCCTGTAGGTCAAGCGACTACGCAACAAAAAAATCGATACGCTCAGAGAGAGGTTAGAAAACAGAAAGAGGTTGATGCAAGACAGAATACAAACGACATAGTAATTGACGACAACAATGACACAGCATTTGCTGTTCAAGGACTAGACGAAGCCGTAGTTACTGTTTCGGAGAACTATCCAAGAGTAATTAATATCAATGAAGACGACATTCACACATCAAATTTACAGTTCACTAACGAATATTATGCATGGTACAAACTAACAGATAAGGGGAATTTTGCTGGCAATGCTGTAAATTTAGGACACGTTCCAGCGATATATTTTGACGAATACGCTCAGATTTTTGGAAACAGAATGCTAGATGTGACAAACAATTACAGCAACTATAACTTTTTTGATCACAAAGAAGGCGAGAGAGAAGCAGACTTGTACGCTGAACAGGCATCTCAACTACTATCGTTTCTAGTAGAATCCAACATATATCTACCATTCACAAGGCAAGGAACGATTACGATTAATGGGGACCGAAGAATCAAAAAAGGACATTGGATATATTATAGGCCTACCAAAGAATTCTTTTATGTTACAGGAGTAGATCATTCAATTGCAATAAGTAAAGACAGTATTGATCGAACGACAAGATTGACGGTTGAGAGAGGGATGGTCAAATCTTACATTAGAAACAAGCCAGTCACAGTAACGGACAGATCAGGACAGGAAAGGCAGATTGACGTATCGTACTTCAATATAGTGGATATTGAAAAGCTAAAGGACGGAATATATGACGTTGTGACTAAAGGATCAGCAAGTGAAAAGTTTGATTACAAAGCAAACATGTCTCTAAATGTAGATGTGATGGACTTCTTTTTACAGAAAAGACAATTTGAACAAAAGTATCAGTATGAAGACTAGAAGGATATACAGACAAATAGGACACTCAAAGATTGTAGGAGTTGGAGAGGATAGTCCTGTAGTTGGTTTTGGATTTGCAATAATTCCAAACGACATGGACCGATCTACGTATATAAATCGATACTACAAGACAGGACTGTGTATGATCGTCAGTACATACAATGAAGTAATTAAAGACGTGAGAGTGCCTCTACACTTACTTCAAGAAATACAGTTTCCACAACAATCAGGAGCGTACGGATCATTAGTTTCTTGGAATTGCCAGCCTGTCACGAATCAGATTTCTTTAACAGGAATACATCAAGGACCAGGCAAAATTTTCCTTAAAAAAGAAAACGTGTGGACCACTTCTAGAACGATTGCTGGAAAGGGACGAATATCGACTATAACAGACCTCAATACAAAGACTCATACAATCAACAGTCGAAACGACGAGAGTGTAGAAGGAGGAATCTCGCTGATATCGTCTAGTGAAGTAGGAAAGTCAAAGTTCAGTATATACAATAACGGATCTGCGATACTGGAGACAGATGACAAATTAGATGTGGTTTGTGAAAATCAAATATCGATTAAAATAGGATCGGAAAAGCCTAGCCACTTAACTATTGATGGTGAAGGCAACTTATCATACACCGATCAGCACGAAAATACGGTCCGGATTACACAAGAAGGAATATTGCAAGAAGCAAAGCTAATTCAGTTAGGCAAGGAGGCCGAGCAAGAAGCTATGCTTTCGGGAGAATGGAAGACTCTTCAAGAAAAGCTAATTCAAGCGATTCAATCATTGACCGTGCCAACAGCGCTAGGACCGTCAGGAACTCCAATCAATACGCAAGTGTTTAGTCAAATAGCACAAGAGCTAGATAAAGTGAAATCTAAAAAAGTCACCCTAGAATAATGCTTAATCAAAAGATTCTTATACAAGAAATTCGTAAAATTGCAGATCAAGAAAGTCCGCAATTCGAACGCTTTCCTAAAACTTCAATCGAAGTTGCTGAGAGATGGTCAAAGGCAATTGACGTATACGCAAAGGCAATTGTACCACAATCAACGTCGTCAGCAAAGGCTAGGACAGAAATGATTGCTATAATGAGCACAATCTCTCCTACAGTAGACGGATTAACTATTCTCAGTCAAGCAATTACTACATACGCTATATCACTAGCGATAGGAATGGGACCTACTTTTGTAGCAGTGCCTCCTACAATTCCGTTAGCACTAGCTTCAGTAGCTCCTGTAGGTCTGTCAGGAGGATCGTCTGATCAATGCTGTACTCTACTTGGTGAAATTATTGACAAATGGTTCAGATTAGGGATAGCAGTAAATACATCAACGGGAGCGACTATCGTTTGGAATTAAATTAGGATATTTACTGCAAAAATAATATGAGTCAGAGAATTGTAATAGATCGGTACAGCCCTGAAGAGTCTCAGACAATTGGAAAGTTCTACTTATTAGGTCAATCCGACAGTCTCTTGAAGGAGTGGGACTCTATGGAATTGCCATGGCTAAACAATCAACAATATATAAGTTGCGTTCCTATTGGAATTTACACTGCAATTAGACACTACTCACCAAAGTTTGGAGAATGTCTATGGATTCAAGACGTTCCTGGCAGATCTGAGATATTAGTGCATTATGCTAACTATCACTATGACCTACTTGGATGTATTGGTATTGGTCAAGACCTAGCTTACATTGATCAAGATAAAGACATCGACATCACATCTTCTAGAAAATCAATGAGAGAGTTGATGGAATTAATAGAAGGAGACGCGATAGAGATTGAAATAAAATAACGCATGGCACTAGAATCAGCACAGCAAATTCAAAAATTCATAACAGACGCAGGAAAGGCGGGTGCAAACGCACTATTTCCTAATGACTTTGAATATTATGCAATTACGCTTGAATTGACAGATTCTAAAGGAACCACTGTAGACTACTTGACTTTTCCTGTCAATCCTGAGGGAATTGATTATAATGAAACTAGTTTAGTCAACATTAAAAAGACATTAGGTGGAGTAACTGCACTAGATACATCAAGCTTCATTCCAAAAAAATACACAATTACAGGAACGTTTGGTAAAAAGTTTAGATTGCTACTAACAAAGCCTTCCACTAGTGAACTGTCTACAGATAAAGGAGTGTACGATAAAATTCAAAGTGGATTAGAAATCAAAACATCTGTATTGAACGCAAAGCTCAAAACAGGGTACGGAACCACAAAGCTATTAGAGGCAATCATAACAAAGTCTAGCGGATTAGATCAGTACAATCGTCCAATGAGACTGTACTTATACAATCCTACTCTCAATCATAATTTTTTGGTTAAGAGTCAATCGATCATGTTACATCAAGACAAGCAGGCGTCGAATATGATGTGGAAGTACACACTAACGCTAACAGCAATTGCACCAATCGACAGATTGAAGGTCGATCAAGATGTAGACTCTTCTCTTTTGAACTCCTCATCAATTTCTGTGTTGAGTAAAGGAGCGAACATTTTAGCTAAGAACATCAAACAAAGCATTTTTTAATGGCACTTCCAAACGACATAGTCTCACAATTTCACAAATTGACTAGATATCCATTAGCTGAGTATCTAAATCAATTCGTCGACTTTATTGACGTTGATAGAAACAATATTTTAGAATATTATTCGGGAAACGTTGACGTTCCTAATAAAACTAGTTTTGAAAAACTAAACAACTTACTCAAGCACAGCTCGCTAATTAATGATACGATAGAGAATTATAGAGACAGAATGAATAATGGAGCTTACTGGGAACTTGTTGAGCTTCTATCTAACATAGAAGTCTCTCTCTCAACAATTGAAAACAGCTCTAAGTGGTTACGATCTACAATTTCAAAAAACAACTTTACTCCACAAGTTGAGTTAAATTATGTACTAAAACAGTTAGAAACGTTAGAGGATGCTTCTGTCAAGTCTGGATCCAATGACAAGGACAACGATTGGGTGACTATTGCATTAAGAAATGACCTAGAAGAAGAATTGTACACTCCAGACGGAGGGAATTCACTACTAATAGGATATCAAAACAAACTGACAGTAAGACTGCAATCAGTTGTTGATAATGTAGTAGGTGAAAAAGCATATGGACTAGACTTCAATAAAAAGCTGACCTTCAACCAAGAAGGACTTGAGGTGTTAGGCTATAAAGAAACGATGTCTCAGTCCGTCAATGTTCTAGCAAATTTGAGACAAGGAAACACTCCAGAATTTCCGCAAGACGGGATTCAAAGTGAGTTAGTTGTTGGAAGCAACAGAGCAGCGATTGCATATCCAGTACTGTTTAGACAGTTTTATGCAACTTTTAGAAGAGATGATACGTTAAAAGCACTAAGGATAACCAATATAGAAAATACGCAAGAAGCACTTTTATTAGACTTCTCAGTAGAGACTAGATTGGGGGAAGAAATAGAACAAACAACGCAACTATGATAACTAGAATTTCGACAATAAACGAACTCAAACAGATATACGTTGAGATCTTATTAAACAAAACAGATAAGATAACTAAAATATCTGACGAGAGCGTTAATAATGGCATTGCGTATGGTATTGCTAAGATAGGCCAGAAAGCAGCTAAGGACATAGCACTAGTTGAAAGCCACTCCTTTCCGAACAGCGCTTTCGGGAAACACTTAGATCAAGTTGCAGAAAAGAATGGGATTGCGCCTAGATTTGGAGCAAGTCAGTCATCAACTTATTTAAGGGTAGTGGCTACTCCAGGAACTGAATATGTAGTAGACACTCACACATTCTTCGGAAGCGGAGAGACGTTTGAACTAATTGAAGATGTTACTGTCGGCACTGAAGGATATGTGTACGCAAAAGTACGAAGCCAAGATGTGGGACTGAAAACTAATCTTGCAGCACTGACCATAAATACAGTAACTCCACAACCGACAGGACATTTATTTGTAACAAATGAATATGAAGCTACTGGAGGTAGAAATGTTGAAGGAGATGCGTTATTCAAATTAAGAATTAAGGACGGTGCAAACATTAGTGCTAGAGGAACCTTAGCGTATATCACTCAAGTATTTTTGAAATTCAACTCAAACATACTTAGCGTATATAGTTATGGGGTGAATGATCAAAATCAAACAGTACTTGCAATAGCAACGCAGAACGGAGTAGATCTCAATTCAGATGAATTGAGTCAATTATCTGTAGACGTAGCGCCGTATTTAAGTTTGACTGAATTTAATTCAGTAACCAACAATAGTATAGGAGTAGAATTGAGAAATGTAGAGTATCAAGAAATAGACATTAGCTTTAGAACGGAGCTGATTCAATCAACCTCTGCAGACTCAATTAGAAAAGACCTACAAATTAGAATGAGCAAATATTTAGATATAAGAAACTGGAAGGCAGGACAGCAAGTTGAGTGGGATGCTCTGTTACAAATAGTCAAAGAACATCCAAGCATAAAATATGTTGCAGATTCATTCTTTTCTCCAAGAAGAGATGTGTATGTTGAGCCAGGAAAGTTTCCTAGGGTTCGAGGATTTGTGATGCTCGATCTCGATGGTAAATTAATCAATGACAATCAAGGACTGCTAGATCCAATCTTCTATCCGAACGATATAGACTTTAGCTTTCAACAAACTATACTATAATGAGTGGAGTCTCCGATTTAACCTCTGCAGGAAAGACTAAGACCATAGTATCTAATCCTAGTGGTCAGGTAAAGAACGCAACTACATACTACAAAGATTGTGGATTGCCTAATACACCTCCAATTTTAGAGGATATTAGAATTAGAATCGACAGCAATTCTACCCATCAGTTCACTACATCAGATTTTTTGGAAAAATATCAAGATGTAGAAGGCGACTTGCCGTTAAGTGTCGTTGTAACTAGAGTGCCTAATAAAGGAACCTTAAAGCTAAATCAAATTCCAGTAATAAATGGTCAAAAGATTTCGTTTTCACAGATAGAGAGCTTGTCATTCACTCCTGCAGAAGGAGGTGGTGGAATTAAATACACTAACTGCAAAGTTCAAATTAATGACGATGGGATTGCTCCGAATCCGTTTAGTGTGGTTTCTAAAATAACGTTTGACGTAATTATAAACGAACCACCATCAGTACAAGACAACAGCATTTCAATCATAGACGATGAATCCTACACTTTTAAGGTCAACGACTTTCTTATAGGATTCGTTGATAGTCAAAATGATCAGCCATTACAGTTGCAGATACAGTCTCTTCCAGAACAAGGAATTCTCAGACTTGACGGACAAACGTTAACTGTAGGACAAATAATTGGAATCTCACAAGCACAGCTAATAAGATACATCCCAACACAAAATTCATTCGGAACTCCAGTCACTAGCTTCTTATTTGCTGTTAGCGATGAAGGTTCTCAAGAGTTTAGTGAAAGTGCACAAATGTTCATTAACGTAAACGCCAGGCCACAGTTCAATGGGTCTGTGATTACATTAGAGTTCAATTCTTCGTTCAGATTCTCACAAGACTTTTTTAATCAAAGAACTGTAGATCCTGACGAAGATGGTTTGAGCGCAATAAAAATAATCAATCCGCCAGCAGTTGGTCAATTGACATTCAAAGGCGTTCAAGTTCAGCAGAATCAAGCAATACCAATATCCTCACTAAGTCAATTCGAATTAAAGTACACTCCTATAATAGGACAGTCAGGATACGGATATACTACAATAATATTTCAAGTAAGAGATGCTGATAGTGAGAGTCCTGCTTGGAGTAACGCTAACACTACGACAGTTAATGTATTGGAAGAAGTCAATGAGCCACCTACAGTTTCTAATGGATTATCATTTACCATAGAGACCTCAACAGAATATTCATTTACGTGGGCACAGTTTGAGAATGAGTTTGTAGATCCTGAAGGCGATCCTATGCAAACGGTGAGAATAGAATCTCTTCCACAGATTGGATCTCTAATCTATCTAGGCAATCCAGTTGCGCAAGGAGATGAATTTACACAAGCACAAGTTGCAGATTTGAAATATCAATCGGCACTCGTAGCTCCTCTAACAGAAGCGTTTAGTTGGTCTGCAGAAGATAGTGTAGGTCAATTTAGCAACATAGGAACAGTGACAGCAACGATAGAGCAGCCAGTACAACCTGCTCCAGACACGATAGCGTTAGAAATTGCTGTAGGAGGGTGTAGAGTTGTTGCAAATAATTGGACACCTGCATGGATTTTGGCAACCGACTTTGTAGAACTTAACACGATAGTGTATTCAGATGAGCTATTAACTCAAAGAGTAAATGGACAAAATCAAATTCACAGAATCAAGCAAATTCCGTTTGTAATTCCAAAAGAATTTGTAATCAACTCTCAAGGAGAAATTACTTTAGTCAGGAATTGTGGACTTCAAGTATCAGCAGCTTCAGTCGAAGTTGCGCCAGGTAATTGTACCGATTCGATTGGAGATCTGCAATTTACAGAGCTTTTTTATTCGTCAGGAGCTACTTTGGAAGAAGGAACGATTTTATACACAGAAGATTCGTTGACTACAAAATTCAATGGTGGTGGAAACGATTATAGATTTAAAAGTGTAAATGGATTGCTAATTGAGCAACTATTTACAATAGAAAGTAATGGAGAAATTGGTAGCGCAGATGCTTGCATCAATGCTCAAGGATATGACGGAGTGCTTTTAGTCAATGACTGTTCGACTAGTGGAGGACTAAATACCCTAGTTGATTTAACAGATACGACAGTAGGAGGAGTAGCGTTTTATCCAGGATCGCTTGACAGATTTCCTGGTCAAGATCTCTTGTATAGAATAAGTTTCGGAGGAGAAAATCAGTTTTATCCTCCAGGAGCAACTCAACTAATTATTTCATCGTTCTTAGTAAAGATAAACAATAACGGACAAATCACTCAACGAAATCAATGTAGCATTTTTTAATTATGACAGAAGTAAACAACATACTATCGAGTACTGGACAAGCGATTAGGTTTAAGCTTGACGGTCCTATTACTGGCGTTGAAGGCATTGAAGGATTTACTGATAAAGTGACTGGAGAGGATCAGTTTAAGTTTATTGAGAAAGAATTTAGATTTACAACAGATGCGATAAATTGGGGGAATTGGATTGAATTAACTGATCAAAATTTACAGCAAATCGACATCAAGCCTCAATTTGATTTTGATATCGAATATAGGTACACAAGAAGAGGCTCTGAGGGAGGAGAGATTGAGTGGTGTTGGATCAATTTAAACACAGTCAAAGCCGACACTAATTGTGGAGAGGCTTTTAGTGACAGTATATTTGCACAATTTTTTAATTGTTGCTGTGATCAGGAGGTGCTAAATTGGTGTACAAATGTTCTTGAAAAAGTGTATGCATCAGGAATTGTGTCGAAGAGCTTAGTGAGAAATCAAAATCGGAACTTGAATAATGAAGATAGAGACTATATCGATTTTTGGAGATCAATAACCTGCTACTTTGCATTATTTGTCGCATATGCAAGAAAGTTTGAAAATTTAGATCAAGAACAGAGCTTGTTGACTGAATACTTGACTCAGAGAGGAATGTACCTATCTAGTGATCAGCCATTAGATTCGATGCAGACGTTAATGAAGAGATATCACAATCAAATCTCGAAGAGATCGACAATTAGAATGGTTCAGTCTTCAGAAGAGATTGATGGAGAGTTATTGAGACTAACATCTTACGATGCACATCAAGACGAATTCCTATTCAGCTCATCAAACAGTAAAACTTGTGGGTGGAGCGTTAATCAAAACAGTCCTTTATTTAGAACAATTCACAATCAACTAGATTTAATTAAAATCTACAACATTCCGAAAGACGCTCAGATAGCTTCAGAAGTGTTTCCACTAATAAATGAAGATGCGTGTACATTGGTGAACTCTTCTTCATCACTAGGATCTGCAGCAGTGAAAGAGCCTCCAATACTAGAAATTACGCCAGTGATCTCTCAAAAAAGTGGAATAAGTGTAGGAGGAATTCTTTCACAGACACAGGGACTTTTCGAAGAAGGGCTATTCGAAGAAGGATTGTTCGAGCAAGGATCTACGCCAGGACAAAATGCAGAAGACTTTAAGGTGATTGTAAGCTCAAACATAACATACGCATTATCTTTCTATATGAAGACAACAGATCTTTCAGCAAAAATAAGTGTAAGTGGTCTAGGATTTGACGGACTAGATCGAGTGGTCAATCCATTAAATTTAGGAGTGACTACTGGAGGACTGTCTGTAACAAAGCTGTCCAATGTCGCATTGAACAAAATTACTTTACCTAAGGTAGATCAATGGTACTATGTTAGAGTGATCTTATTCAACTCATCGCAACGATTTATTGACGATCCTGAAGTACTAAAAACATCGTTGGGTGTAGGTAATAATTTAAAAATGAGTAATTCTATGATAAGGTTTGCTCCAGAAGTTGTGTTAGATAATACAAATTCCGATATTGCACCGTCAACTAAAATATCTCTAAAAAATATTGAATTCAAACCGTTAAATACTGACTACGGAAAAGGATTTGTTGGAGGAACTTCTTTAATTGAAACTTGGATGAAAAACAACTCATTACAGCTAAATGAAGAAGACATTAATCAAGCTGTCAGAAACGATCTTATTCCATATAAAATGGGATTTGTAAACAATTTTATATAATGGATTTAAAAATATCAAACAATCTTTTTTTAGGACTTCAAGAACTTGAACATCTCAAGCAATCTCTTAAAAAAGATGGATATGAAAGACTGTTCAAACATATGATATCCTCATATGGAGTTGTGCGTCCATTTGAAGACAATGAGTTTACGAACTTAGAAATAGTAAGCTCAGGACTTGGAAACATAACTTTAAGAGCAGGCATTGCAATAGACTCAGAGCTTAACGCAATACAAATCGATCAAGATCAAACGGCAATAATCAATGTACCCAACGATCAAGTCGAAAGGAACGTTATAATCAGCTACAGAGAGACGGTTTTAGAAGAAGGAACTATAAATATTCAGCAAGATGGTACCATAGTGGGTGTCGAAACAGAATTTATCAAAAAGTTGAGAGGATTGCCAAACTTTCCTTCGAAAATAGTCTTTCCTTTATCAGAAAACAATACTAAGGAATATACAATTCAAGCAGTACAGAACGATAACGTAGCAACGTTGAACGTTGTTGGAAGTGAGCTTGTTGCAGAAAGCAATCAAGCATACAGTGTTGTGGGAACATTTACTGCAGGAATTGCAATTCCTACAATAGATAAGTTTCCTTTAATTCGAGACGGATATCAAATAGAACTTAGAGAAGAATCTGAGCTAATTCAAGGAAAGGAGTTTGTATTAGCTACTGTAACGCGTAACGGTACGATTGTTAATATTGAAGATAAAAGACTAGACAACATCTTCAACTTCTTAACCCAAGACGTGCAGGCAACTAACTCTAGTGAGTTTGAAAGCGAGAACATAGCCTGTACAGAAGTTAAGTTCAAACCTAGTGCAGGAGCAGTCGATTCGAGTGATGTAAGAGTTGAGTGGGGAGTTCGAAGCGTTTCTTGGAGCGTAAATCCGACTACACGAAGATTAAGAATTTTCGATGGCAAAGGAGGTTCCTGGGACGACTTTTCAGAATTCACTGCAGGAGATTTTCAAGGACAATATGTTGTTTTCGAAAACGGACAGAGCTGTGAAATTTTAGAAAGTCAACTAATTGACGGAGACATTGAATTAGAGCTAGAATATCAGTCAAGCTATTTAAGTGACGGAGCAATTAGAATTGGTCCAGCAGGATTGATCGAACTTAGAGTGGTAAATAAGAGTAAGAACGTTACGTTTGAAAAAATTGTTCCAGGATTTGCAGGATTTGCACAGATACAGCTACCTCCAGGGACTTATAACATTAAATATAGACTAATTGACGATAGACAGATAACTAGCTTCAGGAACGTCAAAGAAAACAGTTATTTAGGAGAGAAAAGCTTCAATGACAATGGCTTTTTAATTACTGGAAGTGAAGTCAATAAATTTTCAACTGATGGAGATGTTGAAGTTACTGTTGCTGACAATTCGTTGTTCAAACTTCTAAATAGCATTGTGTTTCCAGGAGTAGTGTGGGATTACTCTGGCGACATAGCGAACATTCCAAGCGGATGGGTATTGTGTAACGGACAGCAAATAAATGCTCCAGGATCAATCTATAATGGACAAAATGCTCCAGACATACAAGGGAAAGTTACTGTAGGACAAAAATCTTCTGACAGCGATTTCGATACAGTAAAAGAGTCTGGAGGAGAGAAGTCACACACACTAACGGAAGACGAAATGCCTACTCACTCACACGAAGGAAATACAAATAGAGCAGGAAATCACTCGCATGATGGATTTGCTGTAGGACCTTATGATGGAGCTGAACTTAGTGGAGGATTTGACGGAGGACCTAATCTTTTTAGACAAAGGCCAATACAAGTGAACAATAATGGAGAACACGAACATACACTGAGTATTGAAAATAAAGGTGGAGGTCAGTCGCACAACAATCTACAACCGTACATAGTGATGTATAAAATTATGAAACTTTAACAGATGAAACTATACTATACAGGAGCTCCAGACTTCTTACAAGAGCAAGAAAATCCTCTTCAGTCTTTAGGAGGATACATTTCGAAATCTCCAGTTAAAAATGGAGGAGTTGCATCAATTTTCGGATCTATTTCACAGAAACTTCTTAGAGAGGGAAGTAAGGAGTACAGAATTGTTGCTTTAAAAAATGAAACAGAGTCAAGTAAAGCGATAACGCTATACTACTCCAATTTATCAAAGGATCCAGTATCTAGCTTTAAGATGGGATTGGTTGCACCAGCAACGGATGATTGTGAAGGCTTGTATGTGGAAAAGATAGCAAGTATATACAACAAGCCTGTAAGCGGATCATTTGCAGACAATAGAGGTGAAGCAAATGCGTTAAGATTTAGTATCGAACCTCAACAGTTTATAGGAATATGGATTGAGCGATCAATTAACAAATTCAAAGGATCACAGATATTGAGTTGTGAGAAAATGATAGCAGAATTCAACACTGAAGACGTAAATCAAGAAATCGAAGTTTCAATTCAAGATAGTGACGTAATAGGAACCTACTGGACGTTTAATACAGTAGATAGTAGAGTTTATGTATGGTATGATGATGAGAGTAATCCTTCAGTAGTACAAGTAGCTGACAGAGAGGGCATTCGAGTTAAGGTTTCGTCAACTGACACCGAAGAGCAAGTTGCTCAAAAAACTCTCACAGTTCTTCAGTCAATTGTTGAAGAAAGAGGTGAAGCAACAGTCACTGTTCAAGGAACCACTTTAACAATAAAGCAAACTCAATCAGGAAAGGTGGAGGAGCCTAACGTAGGAACTTCACCAATAATGCTTTCACAAGAACAAGGACAGTCGTCAGTTCAAGAAACTTTAGAATCTTTAGAAATAACCATAGATTATTTGTAATCAAAAGATATTTGTTCTATATTTATGAAATGAAGATTAGGACAGTGGTTTATCAATTATATAGCGACTTTGTTGTAAAGTTTTATAGCCTAGAGGATTCGATAGATAATTATACAAAGTCTGGAGACGTTATCGTTACAGACTTTTTGATTGAATTACATAAAAAGATAGGGCTACAATCGATTGGAGTAAAGGACATCTACAGATACCTAATATTTCAATTTGATTACTGGAGCTCTAAACAAGTTTCGTTTGGAGACAAAATTACTTTAAAGAGAGTGTTCGGAAAGTCTTCACTAAAAAGGTATTTTGAGAGAAGTGTAAATTTTTCTTGGTACAATGCAGAACTCAATCTTAGCCAATATCAAATCGAACCTTCAATGATATCTCAATATCAAATCAAGAAGCTGAAAAACTTTTCAGAGCTTGATCCACAAGAAGAGATGGAGAAGCAAAGACACTTAAATCAAGACGAAGGGCTAAGAAATTGCATTGAAGGAACTACGCTATTTAACCATAGAAGTCCTTCATGTACGACATGTAGAGTTAGAGACGTATGTAAAAAATTGTTGAAGAAAAATTATTTAGGAATATATATCGATAGAGGATATGATAGGTAGTAGAGAAGTGAAGCGATGTGCAAAGTGTGATTGTGGAGAGAAAAGGTTGATTGTTAACAAAAGACACAGTCTTTGTCAAGAAAAAAATAGAGAGAGGCTGGATCATAACAGCGGAGAAGAGAGGGTCGTTCAACGAAAGCTCGCTGCCAAATCTCTCACATCAAACAAAGGACTTTCTCCAGGCAAAAAGAGGTTGGGGCTGTCCAAAAAGAAGAAGGATACAAATACATCTTACAAGAAAGTGTGTGAGCAGATTGGTGAAGAAAGAGGAATGGAGTGTGAAGGTTGTGGAACGCATCAGAGGCTAAGCTTTAGTCACTTATCTCCTAGAAGTAGAAGACCTGACTTAATTGACGATCCAAGGAATATTCATATTCACTGTATGGACGGAGATGGTGTGGTAGGTTGTCATACAAAGTATGAGGCAGGAGATTGGGAAGAGCTTAATGACAAATGGACGATCGTATTTTCGCTAAGAGAAATTGATCCAGAATATTTAAGAATAAAAACGATGAATCAATGAAGGGACATTTAACATATGCAGCAGCAGAATATGCTCAAGACTCTGATAGTAGAGGAGTAAGGCCAATTAGCTCAGTTGATGGACAGATCATTACAGAACTGATAGAACTTTTACAAGTTAAGGGACAGGGCGACATAGCTAAAGTTCTTGATCGATGGAAAGCTATTGATGATCAAGAAATATTAGACCATATAGTCGATTTGTCTAAAGGGGAATTAAGTGCCCTAGATAGTGAGATTTTAGAATTTAAAGATACGAAAGTAGCATTTATTCAAATAAAAAATCATATCTTTGAAGCACATCAATTATTTAGTATAGAAACAAAGTCGTCATACAAAAATGGGCGATCATTATATTGTCTAATCATTAATGGAGTTGACGAAAACATGACATCAATAAGAGGTGTAAAGAAAACAAACGTCATCGTAGAATACTACTCCGAAAAGCAATTAAACAATGAAGTAGAATCAATTAAAAAAAAGCTAACTGAATACTCTAACTGTGTATTCTTATAAGACGTATTATGAGCAAGAAAATAGATATCAATGAGAAAACAGATTTCACTACTGCAGCGCTAGTAGATCACCTCAACAAAGAGTTTGGATCAAAGGAAACAGGAGAGCTGTTTACTTTAGGAGACGTTCAACAATACTTGAGAAGAGGGTTTCTTCCAAAAAAATATGGAAACAACACTTTAGAGAGAATTGAAAACGCTCAAGTTGGATTGAAGTTGATAAGACTTCGTCCTGACAGTAAGGGAAAGCTGAAGCAAGACTAACCACATAAACAATTGTAAATGAAAGTAGCAAACATCGCTATCTGGGATCTAGAGACTGGAGGACTGAAAAAAGATAAACATGCAGTGGCAGAGATCGCCATCATCATCATCAATTCTGAAACATTAGAAGAGGTAGATAGGTACGAAGCGATCATAGCACCGTACGAATTGCCTAATGGAGAAATGGTTCAGTATGATCAAAGAGCGTTAGACTATAACGGACTGACTATGAGAAGGATTGAGGCTGGAGAAGACCCTAAAACAGTAGCTAGAGCAGTTCGTGATTTATGTAAAAAGCATAAAATAGGATTGCGTGGAGGTAATGGAAAATTAATTCCTGCAGGACACAATTTAGAAGCGTTTGATATACCTTTCTTCGAATACTTTCTGTCTTTATTTAAAATAAAGTACAGTGACCTATTTCAAACTTGGTCATTAGATACGTTATGGGTGACCAGACTAAAATGGGTTGCTGACGGAAGTATTTTGAATCACAAATTAGGAACTGCTTGTGAAACCGCTGGAGTTCCGTTAATAGATGCCCACAGGGCAATGAACGATGTCGAAGCTAATACAGAACTAGTTCGATTCTTTCTAAGATTATTGAGAGGGGATGGACGGTCTGGAGAAGCTGTGATGGCTACTGTAAAGGAAAGGGCTAGAGCAACTTTCAAATTTTAATGGCAAAGAAACACAACAAAGCACACATACCAGCATCCCCTGTCGCAGTAGACAATCAAGTCCCGCTATCAATAAATCAGCTTGACGACGTGTACTCCATAGTACATGAAATGATTGAAAACTTAGATGAGGCTGCAATTAGTGAATTAAGTGGAGGTCAGAATCTAAGCATTGATCAAATCATAGATACTTTAATTGACGAAACCGCTGCAGTCGTTGCATCTAAACACTCAACATTACAAACAGGATCTTTTGGATATTTAGAGAAGTTTACTGACGAAGTCGAAGAGACTTTGCGATGTAAGAGCTTAAACTATTTCATAATATCTGTTTTGCCCGAATTTATTTTAGGTTGGCATAACATAGAGTGGTCAAACCTAATTCAAATTAACAGATTGCTTTGTGTACTAGCAGCACGTGATCACGGAAAGTCTTACCACTTTAGCTTTGCATATCCTCTGTGGCAGATGTACAGATATAAGCGCAAAGGAACTCATCTAAATCCAACACCGAAAGAGTTTCAAATGGCAAGAGAGGGTCTTTTGATCACTAACGAATTTGGACTTGCTCGTCACTTTTTGGCTATGATCAAAGAAGAGATTGGAGCGAACGATATCTTGAGAAATAGACTGATGCCTGATTCCAAAAGAGAGGGTTGGGGAGCAGAGAAGATTGTTTGTAAGAACGGAGCTTCATTGGCAATAAAGTCTGCAGGATCCAAGATTAGAGGCTATCATCCCACATATATCGTACTAGACGACTTTCTAAACGAATCGTCTTTGTACAGTCAAGATCAACGAGACAAATACTGGAACACTTTTAGTGCTGTGATTCTGCCAGCACTATCTCCTGGAGGGCAGATGTTGATTGTAGGTACTCCATTTTTTGAAAAAGATCTATATGCACATCTGAAAGATACTGGAAAGTATAGGGTCTTTGAATATCCAGCAATATTTCCAAATGGAAAATTGCTCTTTCCTCAAAGACACACCTTCGATTCCTTAATGGAAAAGAAACAGATTCTCGGTTCGCTAATATTTTCGAGAGAGATACTAGTCAAGCCCATATCGGACAGCGCTTCGATTTTTCCTTACGACAGTTTGAGAAATGCAATCAAAGGACAGGATTCGGTAGATGTGACTCCAAACATAGATTCTAGCGCAAGAAGGTTCGCTAAAATTGTTGTCGGATGTGATTTTGCTATTTCATCAAACATTGGAGCTGACTTTAGTGTGTTCACAATATTAGGAGTTGATGAGTTAGGAATTTTTCATGTATTGAATTGTTGGAGAAAGGCTGGGTCGAATTACGGACAGCAGATAGCAGCATTGAAAAAGATAAACAACGACTTTAGACCAGACGTAATGTATGCAGAGGACAATGGAATGCAACAAATCTTCATTCAAATGATGGAAGATGCAAACTTGCCAGTTGTAGGAAAAACCACTAATGCAATAAACAAGAAATCACTATATAAAGGAATTCCTTCTCTTGCAGTACTGTTCGAGACTGGACGAATTAAATTTCCATACGGAACCCAAAGAGCAAAAAACTTGACCGATCTATATTTTGGAGAACTCAACAGTATAACGTATATTCAAGACACAGGAAAGTTGGAGTCGGTCTCTCAACATGACGACTGTGGAATGTCATTGTGGAATGCAGTAAATGCAGCAAAAGGAGACCTCGAAGAATTCGACTTTTCATTTATTTAATCGATTGTAAATTTTAATATGAAAGTACTTACAGACAACTTTATCAACGAGTTGTTCAAAATCTGTCTTAGAAAAAAGCAGATATTTGAAATAGCGCAAACACATCTGAAATTTAACTACCTTCCATCAGAGCAGTACAAAGAAATTTGGCAAGCGATGTCGAAGTACTATGACAGTGCGGAAAAGTTATTGACGATAGGACTGCTAACTCAACAATTTGAAAATAGGCCAAAGGTCATAGATGTAATTAATGACGTCAAGAAGGCAGACGTTCCAGAAGATCAAGCTGTTCTCGAACAGCTTGAGGTATTCATCAAAAACAAAATATTTATAGAGGCGTATTCAGACCTTCACGACAAGTTCAATCGTGACGACAAAAATGGAGCGTTTGAGTTAATGGGTGAAGTTGCTGAACAACTCAAAGAATTTAAGATAACAGAAAAGTCTCAAGGACACAGAGTCTTTGCAGATTTTGGGAAAAGACATAACGAAAGGGTAACTAATAACGCTCAAGTTCAAGAAATTCAAGCAGCGATTAAGAGAAAGGTCCCTACAGGAATCTTTCCAATAGACAAACTGTTGCGAGGAGGAATCGATAAAGGAGATACGTTTTTAATTCTAGCAGATTCTGGAGTAGGAAAGTCTAAGATGTTGAAACATATGGGACTTAGCGCAGCTAGAAGAGGATATAGAGTAGTTCACATACAAGCTGAGGGAACTGCAAAAGAAGCAGAAGAGGCCTACGATGCAGCAATTGCGGGAGCAACTGTACACGACGTTGAGGTGGGTGCGTTAAGTGACAAAGAGCTTGGTAAAATCGAAAATGCACTATCAGTATTGATGAGTCAAGGAGGAGAGATTCATATTAAGGCGTTTGAGCAGTTCGATAGTGGTAGTATGAGAGACGTTCATTCCTTTTGTGAAGTAATTCAAGATCAGTATGGTGAAATCGATTTGCTGTTAGTGGATTATTTAGACGAGGTCGAACCTGGAGATGGTAAAAGATACTTCTCAAACCAAGACGGAACTAGACTATCAAAACGTGCAAGTGCTAAGAAGTTTAAAAACATATGTGTAGAATTTGATTGTGCAGGAGCAACAGCTACACAATCGAGTGATATAAAAGATGCAGACAAAGAAAATCCAGAATTCTTTTTAAAGAGAGGAAACACGTCAGAAAACAAAAAACTACTTCAACCGTTTTCATATTTATTTACATTAAACAGAACAACTACTGAGGAGCAAAATAACATTATGAGACTTTATGCGGATAAGTTGAGAAAGTATGGAGCCGAAGATAGAGCAATGTCAATAGTAACTAATTTCAATGTAGAAAGATTCTACGACCACAAGCGAACTGTAAAAACTTTTGGAGAGTATGAATGATATGACTCACAGAATGCAAAAGGTAGCTGAAGCATTCAATCTCAATCTCAGAAACAAATCTCCAAAAGGATGGATTTATGGAGGAACGTGTCCGTTCTGTAATAGGAGCGATAAGTTCGGAATAAAGTTGAACTATGAGAGAGGGAAGTATAGGAATCACGTCTCGTTCAATTGCTTTCACGGATCGTGTCAAGAAAAAGGTAGTGAGTTCAAGCTATTGAAAGAGGTAGGCCTTCTTCACTTAATAAGTGACGGAGAGTTTATTGGAGAAAAAGACAAGTTAGAGCAACTAACCTTTATTTCAGAAGAGGTAGACATTGACGATGAGGTTCCTACAAAACATAAGCCGTTCGGATATCGTAGAGTCGATAGCGATCCGTACTTAAATGGAAGAGGATTCAAGCCATGGCAATATCAAACATATAATGTTGGAAGAACTAAAATGTACGATCCTTTAAAGGATTACGTGATTTTTCTAATAGAAGAAGACAGAGAGAATAAAGGATACGTGGCTAGGCTTACGTGGAGTAAAGAAAAAATCAAACAGCAAGAAGATTTAGGAAGGTTAGTGTTGAGGTATAAAAATGAAGGAGGTGTTGATTTTGGAAAACTTTTATTCGGAATAGACGAAATTGTTAGTGAAGTAACTAAAAGAGTGATTTTGGTCGAAGGAGTAACGGACAAGGCTAACGTAGACAAATTGCTAAGACTTAATCTAAATGAGAAAACTAAATGCTGTTGTAGTTTTGGAAAAAAGATTTCAGAAGAGCAAATCTTTAAATTATGGAAAAAAGGAGTAGAGCAAATAGTCGTTCTATACGATCCTGATGCTGTCGATGCGTCAAAACAATATTCATATCAACTTAAATTGTGGTTTAATAATGTGAAAGTGGGATATTTACATTCAAACGATCCAGGAGACGTTGATAGAAAAGAACTTTTAGAGGTACTTAAAAATGCAGAGACTCCAGGAACTTTCGATGTTATGAGAGTGCAAAAATTTAATTTAAAATAAATCGTAAAAAAAATGAGCGAAAGAAAAACTCGAAATCAAACTCTATTTCAATATCTAGAGAGCTTACAAACAGAGTACATAAATGCCGAACTGAGAAAGAAAATCTATCCAATCGTAAAAGATAAAAGATTTTACGAAAGAACGATGAAGTGGAAGAGGCAGAAGATTGAAGATATTGCTCAAAGAAATGAATTACCTACTATCTTCACCAATAGCGAAGAGAAGTCTCGCATATATGAAAAGACGTATACCAAATACGGACTGCCAAACTTTCTTTACAGAAACGAAAGTGAGATCGTGGAGTTTAGAAAGTGGGACGTCATAAACTATTTTGCTAAAGAAGCTGAGGTTAAGCTTGATGAAGGTGAAGGCAAGGTTTCTGTAGGAACTATCGTCGACAACTCAGACATCTCAGCAATTTTCTTCGACCATACTGATGTGATAGACTATAACAAAAATGTAGTAATCGTCAAAGTGAAAGGAGAGGCAGCTCAAAAGCCGTACTTAATTAAACACATTTCAAGAATACTGTAAAAACTAAACAAATGGGAAATTTTAGATCAACAAAAGTAATTGACGGATTCAGTACATGCTTTCGTCAATGGAGAGCAAAAGACACTCACTGTTCATTCATACATGGGTATGGAGTCAGTGTGAAATTTATTTTTAAGGGAGAATTAGATAATCGAAACTGGGTAGTTGATTTTGGAGGATTCAAGAGATCGAAAATAGGAATAGAAACTACAAAAGATGTTTTCTTACCACCAAAACAATACCTTTCATGGCTACTAGATCACACAATGGTAGTTGCTGAAGATGATCCAGAACTTGAAACGTTTCAGGCGATGAGCGACAAAGGAATGATTCAGTTAAGAACGATTGACGGTGTAGGTTGTGAAAAGTTTGCAGAATACATTGGAACCAGATTTGCAGAATGGTGTACTGCTGAAACTATGGGACGTGCTAAGCTAATCTCATGTGAATTTAGAGAGCACGAAAAAAATTCAGCGATTTGGTTTGCTGAATAGATGATGTGTGGTTATCTTTATCTACATACATAAAAGATCGTAAAATGAAAAAGCTAAGTAAAAGAGTATCAAAGAATGGATACGTCTACAAACAGACTCAAAGATATGACTGTCCAGTTTCTGGAAGATCAGTTATTATTTACAGCATGCATACTAACGACGACGAAGAAAAGTTAATTGCACACGAGACCTTTATTATCCCAATTCGAAAAAAGCCAATTACAACTCCTAGCGGAATAATAGTTCCTCCAGGAGAGAAGTTTCCTGGCAATCAGGAGTTTGGAACTACAGTCAAGGGAAGTAATTGCGGAGGAATTGATTCACAAACTCAAATTCTAGAGGAATTTGAAAAACTCAAAAAGTATTTACAAAATGGAAAAAGCAAGTTCAAAACCAGCTAAGAAGACTATTCTCGAGGTTTACAGAGCCGTTCAGAGTGAAGGTAGTCGAATAATGCCTACAGTGGTGATACGTACATCAGGATGTACTCATCGATGTTATTTTGGCGAAGGAGGTTGGTGTGACTCATGGTACACCTCGATTCATCCTGAGAAGTCATTATATGACATTGAAGACGTTAAGCAGATGTACAAAGACAATCCTCAGATTAAAGAAATGATGATCACAGGAGGATCTCCGACAATGCATCCAAAACTATTGCAAGAGCTAACTCAGTTTGCTAAAGAAAACGGAATTGTAACTACAATAGAAACTGAAGGATCACATTACGTAGAAACCGATCATCCGATAGATTTGATTTCACTATCTCCTAAATTAAGCAATAGTGTGCCAGTGCTGGGAGCGGTCACTCCTAAAGGAAAGGTAGTAGACGAGAAGTTTATAAAGCAACACAATAAGTTCAGAATGAACATCGACACGATGAAGCAGATGCTGGAATACCACACAGACTATCAGCTGAAGCCGGTGTGGGGTGGTGGAGAAGAAGCTTTGCAAGAGATTAGGGATTTGGTTAAAGAATTAGGTATTCCAAACAATAAAGTATGGATGATGCCTGCAGGAGACACTAGAGAACAGCTAGTTAAAATGTATCCTGTCGTAATGGAACAGTGCATTGAGGAAGGTTGGAACTTTACGGGAAGACCGCACATTATAGCCTATCAAGATCAAAGAGAAGTGTAGTGACCGTTCAAGATAGGGAGAGGGCTTATAAAAAGAATAGATACAAGAGCGATCCGAATTTTCGAATGAGAATTCTCCTCAGATCTAGACTTTATCAAGTAGTAAAAGGCAAGATGTCTAAAGAGAGTGCAGAAATCCTCGTAGGATGTAGCTATACTGAACTGATCATCTACATAGAGTCTCAATTTAAGCCAGGAATGTGCTGGGAAAATAGAAAGCAGTGGCATTTAGATCACAAAGTTCCTTGCGCAAAGTTCGACCTCACTATAATTGAAAATCAAAAGAGATGTTTTCATTACACTAACCTTCAGCCATTATGGGCAAGCCAAAACTTATCAAAAGCAGCAAAATTAACTATAAAAACAAATAAATGAAACTACTATCGAGAGCTAACGGAAACGTTGCTAGAACAGAAGTTGAAAAACTTGAAATGCTAGAAAAGGCACAGTATCATTACGGAAAATTCCTAACATCAATGGGATTTGACTGGGAAGCGGATCCTCACACCGTAGACACTCCGAAAAGAGTTGCAAAAGCGTGGATTAACGATCTTATCAGCGGATCGATCAATCCAATGTGTAAAGTCACCGCTTTTCCGAATCACGAAGGATATACAGGACTAATTTGTCAAACACAAATTCCTGTAATTAGTATGTGTGCTCATCACAACCTAAGTTTTATTGGAGTAGCGCACGTAGCGTACATTCCAGGTAAAAGTAAAGACGATATGGTTGTAGGACTATCTAAGCTAAATCGAATCGTAGATTGGTACAGTAGAAGACCGAACATCCAAGAATCGTTGACGAAACAAATTCACGACGAAATCGACAAGTTGTGTGTCGGTAATCGAGGAGTGGCTGTAGTAATTGAATCTCAACACAATTGTGTTAGATGTAGAGGAATCAAGAATAGTAGTGTGATGAAAACTTCTCAAATGAGCAAGTACTTTTTCGACAACAGTATAGGAACTAGACATGAATTTTTTAGTTTAATTGATCAATCACGTCACAATGGATAGTATATTTTCAACTCAAAAGGCAATTAAGAAAATGGTTCATAAGTGTGCCTGTAGCATACAGGCACGTACGTTAAATCCTCCAATTCCTGTAGTGATGTTAGGAGTGTTGAATGGAGCAATGCCATTTTTAACTGACCTAACTAGAAACTTGCCTTACATGGACATGCAGATAGATACAATTCAATGCAAGAGCTACAGTGGAATGTTCGTTCGTGAAAAAGTTAAGATAACTAAAAAGCCAGATCTTGATTTGAATGGACTTCGAGTGATTATTGTTGAGGACATCGTTGATAGTGGAGAAACTATTACTGCCATCAAAAAATATCTCAACAAGAGCTATAAAGAGATCAGTAGCATAGAGGTGTGTTCGTTATTTAAGAGAGATGGTTGTGATCTATACTTAGAGCACCTAGGTCGCGTAGTTCCTGATGGACTATGGTTGTATGGATACGGAATGGACAACGACCAATTAGACAGAAACATTCCAGAAGTAATGATTAAATCGTAAAACAAAAACAATGTTAAATTCAAGACAGATTTTAGATCAAAAGATTATCACAGGACCAATCGATGACGATATGGTAGCACAAGTAGGAGTTGACCTACGAGTAATTGAAATCAAGAGCATTTATGGGGGAGGAGTAGTTCCTCAACAAGGCAAAACTAAATTAGCTCACAAAGAGCCTGTTAAAAGAAACGGTGGAAGAGAGGTTGGATTAGAAAATGCAGTATGGCTATTACAGCCAGGAGCATACGACGTAACCTTTGAGCAAGGATGTGACATTCCTGCAGACAAAGTAATGCTACTTCGCCAAAGAAGCTCTTTGTTAAGAAATGGATCAATCTTACATTCCAGCGTATTTGATCCAGGATTCAGTACAAAGAATGTAGGAACAGTTCTCATAGTAATTTCTCCAATCGTAATCGAATTTAAAGCAAGAATTGCACAAGCATACATTCACGAATGCACTGAGGTCGCAAGTGAAGATTTATATGACGGTCAGTTCCAAGGAGACAAGCAAAGAGATCAATCAAAAAACGTAAAGGATGCAAAGTAGAGTCGTAATAAATCTCCAAGTTGAAGGAATACATGCATGGCCTGGAGTCACAGAAACCAAATATGTAAATAAAGTAGGATATTTACAATTTCCACACAGACATACGTTTGAATTCAAGTGTGAGAAAAGTGTTAGTCACGCAGATAGAGACATTGAAATCATCGACTTAAAGCATCAAGTCCTAATATATCTTAAACAAAAGTACACTGACGCTTCACGAGTAAATTCTACAGGCATTGTCCATGATTTTGGTACTAATTCTTGTGAAATGATTGCTGAAGAGTTAGTGAAACATTTTAAGTTAGAGAGATGTGAAGTTCTTGAAGATGGAGAAAATGGTGCTGTGGTTTATGAAGATCGTGTAGAAGATTTTCCTCCAAAGTACTATTTTAAGGCAAAAGAGGTACCTGAAGACTTTAGAGACAACATTATAAAAAAAATGGAACATCGAATGGTTTTTGGCATAGAGCCTCCCATAGACACTAGAGGAAAGAACGTTACATTCATTTGTAGTTATCTTAAAGGAGGTAAGAGCACCTTTTCTCACCTACTTGCTCAAGGAATGGACTGTAGATCGCCAGTGGCAAATAAGATTAAGGTGATCGAAGTTAGTGAAATTGTGAAAAAGCTTCTCAACAAGAGTGAGAGATCTGATTTGCAAGGACATCCAGAACTCAGCGATCAGATTTATCAAGAAATACTAAGAGCAAGCATGGATTACGAAAACGTAATCGTTAGCGGAGCACGTCAATTGACTTTACTGAAAGCATTTCCAGAAGCAACGTTTATCTGGATTGATACGCCAAACGACGTCAGATATCAAAGGTTTAGAGATGATAAGTCGGCAAAAGACCCTAATAGTGGCGAAGCATCTTTTCACAAAGCAAATCTAGGTGACCTTGATTTAGGAATTGCCGATGTAAAACAATACATTTTTAAAAGAAACGGATGTCTGTAAGATAATAAAGAGGTATCTTTATGATATAATTTAAAAGACAGTAAAATGAAAACATTATACAAGAGAGCTAGAAACGGAAAGATTCAACAATGGAGTGTTGAAATTGAAGGAGACAAGTACAGAACTACTGAAGGATACAAGTACAGAGCTACCGAAGGATACGTTGATGGAAAACTAACAACGTCTGAATGGACAGTTTGTCAACCTAAAAACGTAGGTAGATCTAATGAAGTTTCTGCTCCAGAACAAGCAGTTAAGCAAGCAATTTCAAGAGCTAAAAAAAAGAAGGATCGAGGATATGTTGAGGACATATCCTTCATTGATCAAGTAGAGATAGTGGATCCGATGCTTGCATACAAATGGAAAGATCATAAAGACAAGACTGTAGGACTTCTTGCGAGTCAACCAAAACTTGACGGAATTCGCTGTGTAGGTACAATAAATGGACTATTCACTCGACAAGGGAAAAAGATAACTTCTGCACCTCACATTGAATCTGCAGTAATTAAAATGCTTGACGGAGTTCCTAAAGGAGTCACTCTTGACGGAGAGCTTTACAACCATGACTTGAAAGAGAATTTCAACGAAATAACTTCAATTGTAAGAAAGCAAAAGCCTAAGCAAGCAGATTTAGAAAAATCTAAGCAAGTTTTGCAATATCATGTATATGACATTGACCATCAGAGACAGACGTTCGCACAAAGATTCTCTGCACTGAAAATTCTAGTGCATCAGCAGAAAGAAGATTCTCCAATCAAACTAGTTGATACTGTATTTATTGAAAGAAACGATGCGGAAGACAATGAGCCTTTAATGACACTTTATCAAGGATATTTAACTGCAGGATTTGAAGGACAGATGATTCGTGGAGCAAATAGCTTGTACAAGTCAGGTCGTAGTAAAGATTTGTTGAAGAGAAAAGAGTTTGAAGATGGCGAATTTCAAATAGTCGACATTGAAGAGGGAGCAGGAAATCGTAGTGGAATGATGGGAAGGGTTAAATTTGATGGATTTAATTCTAATGCACGTGGAGGGTACGACTTTTACAAAGAATTGTGGGAGAACAAGGACAAGTACATAGGAAAGATGGCTACTGTTAGATATCAGAACTTAACTCCAGACGGTAAGCCGAGATTTCCAGTAATGATAGCGATAAGAGACTATGAGTAAGAACAAGCAGCGGTGTGAGGCTCTTTGAAAAGAAACCTCACACTCATTAATGGACTGCAAAATTAATCAAGACGCTAGCAAAGTAAAAGAGTGTTTAAATTCTAATGCCTGAAAAAGGGGAAAACTAATTTAATATGTCAAGAAGATCAGCAACGTTTAATGCATGTGACTTTTTAGTAGAAAAAATTAAGAATCACTGCTTAGCGCATCAAGGTGAAATGCCTAATGCGATGACGATCAGTCCTAATCTGTACGAAAAAGTTCGAGAATTTTGTACAGGAGAACAGTCCAGACTGTTTATGGGAGTTGAGTTATATAGATCAAGAGATCTAGAATACACACAAATTTTATACAAATACAAAACACACACATAATGGACTTTTATTACATACCACCAAGATCGCAAAACGAATTAATGCACAATGGAGACAGATACTTCTGTTTAGCACAACAGTATCTTAGCGATGATAAATACGCAGCATTCTTTCAGAATCTTTCTGACGATGCATGGGTCACTTTAGATAATGGCGCAGGCGATCATGATTTAGTGACTGAAGACGCTCTCTTTAAAGTAATGAAAGAGTTGATTCCTAACGAAGTGATTCCACCAGACATATTATTTGATCATACAAAAACTAGACAGAATGCACTTGCGTTTTATGAAAGAATGGTCAAAGAAGAGCTTGACGATAAGATAGAAGTGCTTTTCTGTCCTCAAGGCAAAAATCAGTTAGATTGGCTAACATCTTATGTGTGGGCATTGGAGCGAGATTGGATAAAAACAATTGGTTTAAGCAAAATATCTGTCCCTCAAGCGTTTTTAGGAGTGAAAGGAGACGTAGGCATTATGGAAGCACGACACAACTGTTTCAACTATCTCAAAGTGCACGGACTAATACAAAAACCAATGCACCTATTAGGAATGGGCGATCCTAGAGAATTTCAATATTATCAACAATTTGAAGAGGGTGCTTACATTAGAAGTTCAGATAGCTGCAACTCTATTTGGAGTGCAATCAATCAATTAGATTGGACTGAGGAAAAGTTCGAAAGAGTACCTACTCCAAAAGACTATTTTGATAGGGACGAGTTGACCGACAAACAGAGAACTGTTTTTGAAAATAACGTAGACTTTCTCAAAGAGTCTGTAGTTTAGATATGATTAAAGATAACTTTTTAGTATCTTTAGGTAAAATCTAAAAGAATGGAAACAATAAGTAAATCAATTTCACAAAACAGCTACATGATAACTGACGAAGGAAACGTTATTGGATTCTTCGACGTAGGGGAAGAAGGATCTAAAGGAGCACACACAATTTTAATTGGAGAAGACACTGAGATCGTAAAATCGATGTCAGTTACCAAACAGGTGATTTACGATGCAGTACACAAGTCTAAGTCTCAGTTCAGTGATAAGTATTCATCTGAAATGAATAAGCAAGCACCTTTAACTGCGAAACAGTATTACGATGCACTGAGATCGTATATTGTAGACAACAAAACTCCAATTCCTAAGAAATCCACTAAGGCCAAAACCTCAAAGGCTCAACCCAAAGCTAGTGGATCTAAATTGACGCGAAAAGATCAAGTCAGACAGCTCTTAGATCAGGGAACAACTTCTTCAAGTAAAATTGCTGAAGAGTTATGTACAAATGCTAGCTATGTAGCGAGGCTAGTCAAACAAATAAAGAATGAAGGTAGTAATTAATGCAGTGGAGGCTTTAGTTGGAAGAAGGCCTAATACAATCAAAGAAGTTCGCGCTGAATTGATGGCTTTTCTTAAAATAAACAATGCTGAAGATTTAATTGTAGACGACGACATAGAAATGTTGTTGGAGCTATGTTCTATTTATAGCGAAATACCAATTGAGCAGCTAATTAACAAAAACATATCTAAGGAATTAAACAAAGAAGAGCTCTACAAAAGAGTTGGTCCGAGAATGATTCCTCTTCAAAGAGAAACTGACAAACGCTTACTAAAAAAAGTAGCAGAAGTTATAGTGGACATTCATGCAGACTTGCATTATGAATTTAAACAGCACGGAATTGTGTTTATCGATCAAGTGAATGTAGTATTTTCTTTTGAACAGATAAGGTCGATAGAGGGAATGCCTAACGAACTTAGTGGAGCAGTAGTTTTTCCAAGAATTAAAAACCTTGAAGATAGAAATAGCTTGATTCCTCAAAGCTATTTAGAGGATAAAAAGTGGACATTCAAAACTCTAAGAAATAAATATAGCAGGCTAGAAGCTAGGTACTTAACAACTACCGAACTAATGGATCTACTAACTAATCGTGAAATAATTACACATGGGAATTACAGATAGTCTAAAACAATGGCTGAAAGAAAATTCAGTAAACTATGCAGAATTGGGATTCGGTAGAGTTCATGTAAAAGGACTGGGATCTCTAATAGAGTTCATTCCAAGAGAATTTGGCAACACAATAGATGTGCAAGGGAAAATGTTCACTCTGAACATAGGCCAGCAAGTGATTGAGTACATCATTGACAATAAAGTAGATCACGTGATTTATGAATTTGGAGGTAACCATTACTACACACCAATATCTCACATCGCAAATGCACAAATGGTTTTACTTAAAAATGTTGGAGGTCATGACGATTCGTTGATTCCAGATTTTGGAAGAGCATTTCTAGGAGTTCATGGAAGATATGAGATGATGAACGGAAGTAGAGACTATCAAGATTGGTGTGATAAAGCAAAATTCCTAAAATTCAAAGCATTAGGAATTTGTGAAAAGAACACTCTAGCAGGAACTCTTCCGTTTCAAATGGCGTGTGTTAAGAACAAGCTTCAACCAATTATAGGATACACAGTCGAAGTGGAGAATGGTAAAGGAGAGCATTTTGATTTAAGACTGTATTGTATCAATACAAAAGGATGGAGAAATCTTTTGAGAATCAACAAGCTAGTAAATGTCGATCAGGAAGGATTTGCGTTCGAAAAGCAATTACTTGAATATGGCGAAGGACTTTTATGTTGCATCTCTCCTGGAATGCACGCAACAAAGCTAATGCTTACGTCATATAAAAGAGCTTTCGACAAGACAATGTTTCAAATCACAACTAATGAATATGCAGGAAACGTTAAAGACAAAGAGATCCTCTCTTCAATCAAAAACTATTTAGACAATTTTCGAAGCATTGTAGATCCGATACTAATTAGCGACGCATATTGTATCGACAAAGACGACACTCATATTCGTACTGTATTAAATAAGCAAGGAAAAGTTCAATTTAATCACTCAACAACCAATCACTATTTTAGAAGCCTTTCTGAGCAGTTCGTTGAATTAGAACCGCTATTTAGAATTGAAGACGGAAGGTTAGAGGACGTATATATTGATTCCTTTGAATCACTAGATTGGGTAATTGAAAATTGCAAATTTAACATAAACACCAAAGAATTGTTCTTACCAAAGTATGAAATGACTGAGGCTGAGCAAAGCGAATATAATGGAGAGACCTCAGACTTCTTTGACGATTTAATTGCTGATGGAATGAGGAGAAAGTTTGAAAAAGAACTATCGGGTCCTAATGGAGATTCTTTTGAAAACGAACTGTGGGAGAGAGTAGATTCAGAGCGTGCAGTAATAGTTAAAGGTGGCTTTATTGATTATTTTTTAATTTTGTGGGACATTGTAAATTGGTGTAAAACGCAAAACATTCAGACAGGACCTGGAAGAGGGTCTGCAGCGGGATGTTTGATATCATATTTGTTGGGAATCGTAAAGATAAATCCTCTAAGATATGACTTGATTTTTGAACGCTTTCTCAATGAATCACGTATACAATCAGAGCTTCCAGATATTGATATTGACTTTGCTTCAGACAGAAGAGATGAGGTGATTGAATACATGAAAAAAAGGTACGGTGAAGATTATGTTTGTAGAGTAGGAACGTATGGTACTCTTCAGATGAGAGGTGTATTGAAAGAACTTGCAAGAGCTTACGGAGTTCAAGGAGACAAGTATAACATGAACTTTGTGACGAAATTGATTAGTCAAGACAACGGAACTTGGGAACCTTTATTTAAAGACGCAGCTTCTGAGCCTTTGCTCAAGCAGTTTGTTATTGACAATCCTAGAATCGTAAACGATGCTAGGATTGCACTAAACTCAATCAAATCAGCTTCAGTACATGCATGTGCAACTATTATAGTTCCAAAAATCACTGACGAGGAGGGGAATTCGTTAAACATCTACGACCAAATTCCAGTAAGAAAAGATTCTGACGGAACTTTGATTAGTGAGTGGGAAGGAGACGTGATGGCCGATGCGGGATTTTTAAAAGAAGACATTCTATCAACCAAACAGATGGCTAAGATTGGTTCGATATTTGATTTAGTCAAGGAAAGAGAGGGTATACAATTAGATATGGAAGAGATTCCACTCGATGATGAAAACGTGTATCGTCTGTTTCAGAAAGGATTAAATCAAGACGTATTTCACTTCGGATCGAGTGGATTGACGATTTACTTGAAGGACGTTCATCCAGAAAATATCGATGAATTAATTGCATGTATTGCACTTTATCGTCCAGGAGCTATGGCATCCAACGCACACACGGACTTTGTTAAACTTAAAAAAGGCGAAAAAGAGGTGACGCACGATTATCTTCTACAATCAGTGACTTCAGAAACTTATGGATTGTACATCTATCAAGAACAGATTATGAAAGCCGCTCAGACATTAGGAGACTTTAGCTTAGCTGAAGCTGATGGTGTTAGAAAAGCAATGGGTAAAAAGATCAAGGATAAAATGGACTCGTACAAAGTTCAATTTGTTAAAGGAGCAGTCAATAAAGGATGTGACAAGCTTGAGGCGGAAAAGATTTGGAACAAGATGGAAGTGTTTGCTGGTTATGGATTCAACAAATCTCACGCAGCAGCGTATAGTGTGATAGGATATTACTGTAACTGGTTAAAGTATCACTATCCATTGGAATTCTGGACAGTAGCTTTTCAATATGCAAAGAATGAAAAGATTCAAGACTTTGTTGCAGAAATTAAAAGAATGGGACATATAGGAATTGTCGCTCCAGACATAAACAAATCTCACTTAGAATTTCATTCAGATCCAGAACAATATAAAATCTACTGGAACCTTTCTCAAATTAAATACGTAGGAGAGGCTGCAGCAAGTGCAATCATTGAAGGTAGAGATAAGGACGGAAAGTTCTTTTCAATTGAAGAGTTCAACGAAAGGGTTCCTAGTAGAGCAGTGAATAAAAGAACTGTAGAGCACTTAATTTTAGCAGGATGTTTTGATGAAATGTACTCAGTTCGACAGTCTAGTGATAGGCTACAAATTCTCCAAGAATACTATGAGTTGAGAAAAGAGGAATTGCCTAAAGAGTATAAGGACAATCGAGCAGTGGATCATTATTGGTCTATTAGACAAGCAGAGGTGAGTAAATTATCAAATTTAGATTACATCAAACTGTTTAGACAAACTCAGTTTGCCAATTACACCAGTGAATACGTTAGTAGTGAAGAGGTGTCGAAACCTTTAGAGCGTAAAGTCAAGCAAAACGTTATGATAGCAGGTACGGTAGTTGAGGCTGTAATTAGAAAGACTAAAAAGGATAAAACAGAATATGCTGTAATACGATTGATGCAAGACCAATATCAAATGCAAGTCAGAGTGTGGCCACAACAACTTAATCCTAATGACGACCAATTCGATGTTAGATTTGACGGCCTTAAAGAGTTTATTGAACAAGACAAAAACAAATTATGTGTTTTTAGAGGAGTGATGGAATACAATGACTACGTCAAAGGCAATGAGATTGTACTGTCCGATAGAATTAATGGACCTACGTACGAAATATTTTAAAAAACAGTTGCTCTAGAGATAATGGTTAGGTATCTTTATGGTCTAGAAAACAAATTGTAAAAACTAAACATTGGAAATTATGTCAGATTTATTAGTAAAGTACACACAAGAATTCTTAGAGAAAAAAGAGGAGTCCAGACTAAGAACTATTCTTCAGAGAGCCTTTGGAATAACCAAAGGAATTTCAAAGTTAGAAAAGCAAGAGCTTATTGATTCAATCATTGAGAACAGAGAAAGGGCGTTGGCTGAAGTATCAGCAAACAAGAATGTTCGTCCAGATTTGATTTATAAGAAAGACGGAAAAGAATTCAAAGCAAAGTTTCAGCCCGAAACTGATGAGTTCGACGAATGCATTGTATTAATTGATGGTGATGGAGAGAAGGCGTATGAAATGCTTGAAGATTTTAATTCAGAATATAAGCAAATGAAGTATTCTGAATTCACAGACAAGAATTACGTAGCTCCGAAAATCTTAGACGATGATATTTCAGACGTACCTACACTTGAAGAACCTGAGGTCGATGAGAATATGCCAGAAAAGACTTCTGAATCTGAAGAGGCTTCTGAATCTGAAGAGCCTGTTGAAAAAGAAAAGGAGCACAAAACGCTAAAAAACGTTAAAGCAGCCACCAACGCTTACTCTAAAATTTACAAAGAGACCATGCAACGATTTGGTTATCTCACTGAAGAGGAGGATGGATTTTTAGAGGATTTGCCAGAAATCACTAAATTATCAAACTCTGAGTTCAAGTCTACTTATGGATTTGATGATTTAGAGTCTGCTAAAATAGAGTTGTCTAAACAAGACAAGCCTGAGCAAAAACAAGACAGACCTTCAATCACTACGCCAAAAAAAGGGTCTAAAAGTAGTCGAGTAATTCAAATCGTCAAGGACTTAGAGAAAAAAGGTGAAAAATACACTTCTGGAACTGTAATGAAAAAATTAAAAGAGTTACATGGAGAAGACATTCACCGTAGCTTCTGTATAACCTTAATGAAAAGAGCTACTTCGTAATGGCATCAGAAACACTACAGATATCGTTTAAGGACAAAATAATCAATCTTCATTTCGAAGAGTTTGAGGACGATATAGACATCGATCAATTAACTACAATCGATTGGACGAATCTATACGCAGAGATTGTAACAATCCCTGCGTTGATGAATCGTGTAGGAATATGGAAGGCGGAAGCAGAAAATGCACATTCTTCTCAAAAAATGGGATTTGAAATCTATAAGGCTCAAACTGCTCATAGATTAAGAAGAACGTTTAAAACAGTAATTAGTAGCGCTGGAAAGGATAGTAAGAAGCCGAAAAGCAATCCTGAAATTGAAGAAGAGGTTTTGATGGACGAAGGAGTTCAGTTGAGGCACAAAAAACTGCTAAGACTAAAAAAAGAGGCCGAATATATGGATGCACTATACTGGGCAGTGAAGTCAAAAGAAATGAAGCTGAATCGTATTAGCGACAATATGGGATTTGCTCCAGAAGATTTTGAAAAATCATTAGTTGAAGGAAAGTATAATGGAATTCTAATCAAGGCTAGAGAGAAGTTAATTAAGTAAATATCGTTGTGTGTGAGATATAAAAGTATTATGTTCTACACATCAAAAATAGATCTAACAAGGTCGCAATAATAATTATAAACATTAAGTAAAAATGGCAAAGTTTGACAGAAGTGCGTTCAAAGCAACAAGAGTAGATGCTCTAGAGCAGCAATCTAAAACAGTAGATTCTTTAACTGGAAAAGGCTCTGGTGATAGAGCAAAAGTACTAGAACTAAAGAGAGATGGTAGTAAAAACAAGCTACGAATCTTTCCAAAACATCCAGACACAAAGTCATGGGCGTATCCAAAAACGGTACATTTCTTGAAAGTTACCTACACAGACAAGGACGGTAATGTAATCAAGGATGATAAGGGAAATCCTAAAGTAGGAAAGAAACCTATCTTCAATTCACGAGTTCACGGAGCAACTCAAAAAGACATCATTGACGAGTATATCAATTTCGTATACAAGCGAGCTTATGATGAGATTCAAGACGATGATACTCGTAAAAAGTTCCTTAGACCTATTGAAGGCTGGAAGGCTGGAGGTACGTGGAATCCTGGAATCAAGTCTCAAAGTAGATGGATTGTTTACGGAAATCTTAATGGAGATTTCGGAAGAGTAGAACTTCCAACTACAGTAAAGAATCGTCTAAATGAAATCGCCGCAGGACAAGACGATGAGGATGGATCAATTGTAGTTGACCCGTTCACAGATATCGATGATGGTCGTAAAGTGTTTGTTTCTTATGATAAGGATCAAAAGGATCCTGCAAAGAAATATTCCACAGCAATTGACCTAAACAAATCGACTCCTTTAACAGACAAAGAGTTCGAACAGTTTGTTGACCAAACGCCATTAGAAAAGCTGTACAGCAAAGTGTACAAGAGAAGAGATTTCATGATGGCTATGGAAGGGCTAAAAACATTTGACGAAGAAAGTGCAAAAACACTTCAACAAATGGGATTTGATAGTGGATACGAAGTGTTCACGTTCGATTCTTTCTTAGACACTGCAGAAGAGATTAGTGAATACTATTCTGAAGAAGAGGACGATGAAGAATTAGAGAACGAAAAGCCAGGGAACGAATTTCTTTCTTTAGAAGAAGATGAGGGTGATGATGTCGAAGAAGATGATAACGATGCTCCGTTCGAATCAGATAGCGATGACGTTGACGACATGGACATGGCTCAACTAAAAGCTCATATCAAAAAAAGCGGTTTGAGCATTCGAGTTCTTCCATCGTACAAGGTAGATCAAGTACGTCAGTTCGTTAAAGAAGAAGAAGCGCTGATTGCAGAAGAAGCATTGATTGCTGCAGAAGAAGCAATGACTGCTACACAAGAACCTAAGCAAGAAAAGGCTAAAGCAGGTAGTAGACTTGCTAATTTAAAGGGAAGAGTTAAAAAATAACTCCTCATCCAAAGTCTCACGTAGCTCAGTTGGTAGAGTGGCTCTTTTTTATAAGGAGCAAGTCATAGGTTCGAATCCTGTCGTGAGACCAAATTAAAGACAGTTAAAATGAGCAAACCGTTATTGATGGTCATAACTGACCCACACATCGACGTGTCAAACTTAGACATCGTCCCTAAAATGATTAAAGACGCAATTAGCAAAGCGAAAGAGTTAGGATTAGACAGGATTTACGTTGGAGGAGACATTTTTACCTCAAGAAAATCACAATTCTTGGCAGTTCTCCTTTCGTGGATGGATGTTTTAGATTTTGCCGAAGAGGAGCAAATAGATGTCGTTGCGATTCCAGGAAATCACGACAAAGCAGACTATACTTCTGTAGAAAGCTATTTAGATGTATATGAAGATCATTCAGCATTCACTCTTGTCAGAACACATGCAAAGTTCCAGGTAGGCAAGTTTACACTACATCTAGTTCCTTTCTTTGAAGAAAAGCAAACATATGGTCAGTACCTAAAGCTAGCAAAGCCTGAAGGAAAGCACGATATTCTACTAACGCACGTTGCAGTTAATGGTGTGCGAAATAATGACGGTAGTGAGGTAGAAGAATCGCTTTCTACAAGTAAGTTCGATAAGTTTTTCAAGGTATTCATAGGTCATTATCACGACGCACAGCAAGTAGGAGACAACATTTACTATATAGGCTCATTGAGACAGAAAAACTACGGTGAGGACGAGTATAAAGGATACACTGTATTGTATGAAGACGGATCTCACGAAATGATCCCTAGTGAATTCAAAAAGTTTGTTACAGTCAAAATAGATTTGGATGAAGTCGACAATAAAGAGTTGACTAATTTGAGAAAGCAGTATCAAGATTCTGAAGATAGTGTTCGATTCAAGTTTACTGGAAGTAAAGAAAAGGTCACTTCTTTAGACAAAAGTAAATTCGATGCTGTTGGAATTAACGTAAAGTGTGAATATAAAAACGTTGACGTTGATGTTGATTTCGCTCAAGCAGAACAGTTTGGAGGATTTGACCAAAGTAAGATTAAAGAAGAGTGGATCGAATTCTGTCAAAATAATGACGACATAGATCAAGAGCAAGGAACCGAACTATTAAATCAAATATTATAAAATGAGTTTAGCTAAAGCATTAGATAAGTTGAATAAAACTTATGGAATCAATACTGTAAACAAAGTTAAAGACCTGGAATCGCTAGAAATACAAAGGTTTTCTAGTGGATCACTGCAACTAGATAGAGCGCTAGGAGGTGGATATCCGGTTGGTAGAATTATTGAAATCTACGGACCGGAATCTTCAGGGAAAACTACACTAGCTCTTCACGCAATAGCGGAAGTTCAACGTCAAGGAAAGACAGCAGCCTTTATCGATGCTGAACATGCACTAGACACTCACTATGCGTCAGCAATTGGAGTAGATATCGATGAAATGATACTTTCTCAACCAGACAACGGAGAACAGGCACTAGAGGTCGCTGACAATTTGGCTAGAAGTGAAGAGGTTGGTTTGATTGTGATAGATTCAGTCGCAGCACTAACTCCTAAAAGTGAATTGGATGGAGAGATGGGAGACAATGCTGTAGGTAGGCAAGCAAAATTGATGGCACAGGCAATGAGAAAACTTGTTCCAGCGAGTAAGCAGAATAGCTGTACGATCATCTTCATCAATCAAATAAGAATGAAGATTGGAGTAATGTTTGGTAATCCAGAAACTCAGCCAGGAGGAAACGCATTGAAATTTGCTGCCAGTCAGAGACTAGATATTCGTAAAGGAAAGGCCGTCAAAGATGGAGATGTGGTTATTGGAAACGATACTAAAGTCAAAGTGGTTAAAAATAAAGTCGGAATTCCTCACAGAGTTGCAGAGACGTTCATTAGATACGGAAGAGGTCTAGTCAAAGAAATGGAGCTTTTAAAGCTAGGAGTAGATTTAGACATAATTGAAAAATCAGGAGCTTGGTTCAGTTATCAAGGTGCTAAAATTGGCCAAGGCCAAAGTAAATCACTTGAGGTACTATTAGAGAACCCTGATTTATGTGATGAGATTGAAGACAAAATTTTAAAAGCATTAGAACTGCTAAAAACTCAAAAATAGATGTATACACCAAAAAGACTGTGGTTAAGAAACGTAATGTCTCACAAAGATAGTGAGTTTGTGTTTGAGAATGGAAAGGCTGTGATGGTTCAAGGAATTAACTTGTCTGACGATGGTCAGTTGAGTAACGGATCAGGAAAATCAGCAATTTTAGAAGGAATTTCTATTGCAATTAGAGGAAACACTCTAAGAGATATTTCAGCAAAGGATTTAGTGAGAGACGGACAGAAATCGTGCATTGTAGAAATGGAGCTTCTAAATTCAATCGATCAAAAGACGTTGAAGATTAGAAGAACGATCTTCTCTAATACTAAAAGTGCAGAGTTGATGATAACAGTTGATGGAGAGATTCCAAAACAACTAAGCGTCAATAGTGAAGAAAAGGTAGATGTTCGTGAAGGAAACGATTGGATCATATACACAATTGGAGTGTCAAAAGAAGATTTGTTAAATTACTTTTTGATCAGTAAAGAAAAGTACACTGCGTTTCTCAACATGTCTGACGGACCTAAGAAAGAGGTGATTGGCAGATTCAGCAAATCGAATTTATTGGATCCTGTTTATGGCGTGATTAGTGAAAAGGTCTCAAAGGTCGAAAAGCAAATTAGAGATCTGCAGGACGGAGTTGTTGCTTGTGAAAGTAGAATTCAAGTATATAAGGAGCAGCTTGAAAGTGAGAATGTTGAAGAGAAAGAGAAGAAGAAGCAGCAAAAAATTGACTCTTATCGAGAAAAAATTTCACAGGCAAATCAAGTTTTAGACCAAGAAAAAAAGCTGTTGCCAGAGCTACAAGCAACTCTCAAAGAGGCAGAAGAGATATATGCACAAAAGCAATCTGCGTTGAAGAAAATGGATCATACAGCAAAAATAAATCTATTAAACAAGCATAGAGCGCTAATAAAAAGTCAAGGGAAAGAGCTCAGGCAAGAATTGAAAGAGATTGAGAATCTCAAATTAGATCTAGAGAAAGCTATTCACGGAGCGGTGGAGTGTCCAGAATGTAAGGCTGAATTCAGCATATCAGACGACTCCTTTGATGTAAAAAAATCTCGTGAAAACTTAGATGAGTTTGATAAAGCAATAAAAGAGGTTGAGAGAGATATTGATGAAAAAGTGAGCGAATACAATACTATTGACGGTAAAATTGAAAAGTTACAGCAAGAAGCGTCGAACGCTAAGCAAAGTGCAATGAAAGCAGAAACTGCTACAATTGAAGCTCAGCACAAAATAAAGAACAAAGAGATTACGATAGCTAGCCAACTACAGTCGATCAGTAATTGGCTAAACAGCATTCAAAACGTTCACGAAGAGGTTGTTAAAGATATGAGTGATGAGGTTACTGAAAAAATTGAACAGCAAGAGGTTCAGATAAAGACTTATCAAGATCAACTAGAAAACTTAGATCACGAAATTTTTCAACACAAAGAATGGAATGGTGTGATGACTAAGTTTAAAACACACCTATCTAACAAGGCGATCGCTGTAATAGAAGCACATTGCAATGAGTACCTTGGAAGAATGAAAACTAATCTTCAAGTCAAATTGGAAGGTTACAAAATCAACAGATCTGGAGATATAAGAGAAAACATCACGGCAAAAGTTTTGAGAGACGGAATTGAAGTCGGACTGTTTGGTAAGTTTTCTAGTGGAGAAAAGGCTAGAATTCAAATCGCTATGATCTTCTCATTGCAGAGATTGATTAACATGAATAGTGAAGGAGGTGGATTAGATTTGTGCTTTCTTGATGAAGTAATTGAATCGGTCGATAGTGAAGGAATTGAAGGAATTATGAACACATTGAATGGCTTAGAAGAAACCATTGTTGTGGTGACTCACGGAACATTCAATAAAAATTATCCTAACATAACTGAAGTGAAAAAGGTTAAAGGAATTTCGATAATAAATCAGTAGATTAGTATTATGAAAAAAAGTTATCTATACGTACATGCTGGGACCTTACAGCAGTTTCAAGAATATGAGAGGCAGCAAGTTGACGGAGTCGAGTGTATCCAAATTTTAGACGGAGAAACTTTAAGAGGCAGAACTCAAGGACTTGTGGTTAGAATTGGAACTCATTATGAAAAGTGGAATGCACAAGAAATTGAAGAGTCGATTGCTATTCACGAAGATCTGTGGAGCAAGAGTTCTTCAAGTAGCCCACAAGATGATGAACAGGGAAATTTAGACTATGGAATCGAATAAAAGATTTATAGGAATTGATCCAGGAAAGACAGGGCACGTCGTTGAACTAGACAATAGTGGAAAGATTGTAGATCATTATGTTACTCCAGTAATTGGTAAGGAGTACGACAAACAGCAAATGAGTACAAACTTGTTTAAGTTCTCCCCATACAATA